>ENA-OUOG01002901-OUOG01002901.1-marine-metagenome-genome-assembly--contig:-NODE-2901-length-16974-cov-5.692076_pt1 | contig 16974 bp, 7 predicted proteins | sample MGYA00248635_ERZ508505 | MGnify/ENA primary metagenome ERZ508505 (study PRJEB26176, sample SAMN06267871) | marine metagenome | isolation source: Saanich Inlet, British Columbia, Canada | place: Pacific...
GCGCGAGAGAGAGGGAAAACGTGCACTCGAACGCGGAAAGACGCGGCGCGTTCGTTTCGACGACGACGTTTTCGAAGATGCTCTCCGTGCGTCTGGATGACGTCGAGAACAAGCGCGCTCTGGTGATGGAGAGCACCGTGCGCATGCTCACCCCCGACGATGGCTCGTTCGAGCGTCTGAGCGAGCAAATGCTCGCGTACGCGCCGTACGGCGAAAACGTTTTGGCTCGCTTCACAAACGTCGTGTTAGAGGAGACGAAAAAAAAACCGGCTTTCGCGCTCGCGTACGGCGCGCTCATCGAACGCCTCGTAAAGAGAAAGTGTTTGTCGTGCCCGCCCTCGCACTTCCGCCGAGTGCTTCTGCTCGCCGTCGAGGACGCGGGCGTGCGTTTGCTGAAAAGGCAGGAGGATGTGATGCACAGAAGAGCGCTGGAGACGCTCGGGTGGGCGCGGTACCAGAAACGGCTCGCCGACCTCGCGAGCGGCGGCGGGGACCGACAAAAAGGCGCCGCGGACGCGACGTCCTTCTACGACGCCGTCGTGGACCGCGAGAGCTACGCGGAGTACAAGGCGTTCAGGGACGAGTGTAAGGCGTTGCAGGGCATTCTGCGCGACTTGTACGAGAACAGAAAGCTGTTGTTGCCCGAGGATCTGCGCGACGTCGCCGCCGGCTTCCCCGGGAGCGAGCACAGCGTCGGCGTGGAGAAGAGCGCGGAGGCGTGGAAAAAAGCAACCTTCTTCAAAGGGCTCACGCGGTGGCGCTCCGCGGGGGACGACGCCGCGCGCGACGCGACGCGCGCCGCCGCCGCGCAGCTCACGAGTTGGCACCGCGACGAGGACGACGCGAACGTCGTCAAGCAGCGCGGCGCTAAGGACCCGAACCCGCCTGTGCCGCGGCGCGGCGTCGACGACGCCGCCTGGGAAGGCGCCGACGGCGACGGCTGGGAGGCGTACCGCGACGGGGACGCGACGGGCGACGACGACGACATCGACTCGCGGTATCCTTACCCCCGCGACCGGTGGGCGAGCCACTTCGAGCGTCGGCGTGGAGAGGAGGACACGCTCGACCCCGTGTTCGTCGGCGTGGACGCGCGAGACGCCGAGGAGGAGTCCCTCGCGCGCCTGCGGCGCGAAGAGCGCGCGGAGCGCGACGGAACCTTCGAGACGGACGGCGGCGACCGAGCCGACGGCGACGAAGGAAGCGACGTGTCTTCCCTCGCCGCGGCGCGCCGCGTCGCCGAGCACAGACGCCGCGTCGGCGTGGACGGCTCGCGCGTGATCGAGCGCGCGCTCGCGGCATCCTCGCACCGGGACAACGTCGTGATGACTTCCGGTCGCGCCGAGACGCTCAAGCACATGGCGCGCATCGGCGGCGCCGAGGAAGACGAGAAAGCCGAGGAGGCTCGCGCGCGTTTGGTTTTGGAAAAGACGGAGTCTGGCGCTCGCGCGGCTCGCGCGCGTAAGCTCGAGCTCAAGCTCGCGGAGATGGCGGCTCGCGGCGTTCCCGAGCTGCACGTCGAGCGCTTCAAGGTGGAGGCGCAGACCAAGCCCGAGCTGGGCTTCACCACGCAGCAGGACGTCGACGCGGCGAGCCCGACCACGCAACGCGCGTGGCGCAAGGCGGCGTTCAAGTTCCGAGCGCTCGACCTCGAAGCCGGGGGGGGAGGAGGCGAGGACTGGCTCGGGTGAGCGAACATCGGGAGCGGAGATCTCGGCTCTGATACTATTAATAGTAACGTGTTAGAGCCTAAAGGTGGCTACGATAGATGGGTATTTAACAGAAGCACGGTCTACCCACGACGCGCTTTTGTCGTCGTGGTCGTCGCGCTCTTTAAGACTACTTCCGACTAAGTACTCTTTAAGACTAGACGCCCACGTAGAGCGTTCCGAGCATCACCGCCGTCCCGACGAGGACCCCCCTACCTAACGCTCCGTTTTCGCGGCACTTCCTCCCCTCCGGCAGGAGCTCTATTACACACACCGCGCTCATCATCCCCCCGGTCGAGGCGAGCAGGTACTGCAGCAGGATAGGCGTGAGGTACGGCTTGATGAAGCACAGCGCCAGCAGTGCGCCCGCGGGCTCGGAGAGGCCGGAGACTGTGGCCATTAAAAGCGCTCTTTTTCGCGATCCCGTCGCCGCAAACACCGGCGCGGCGACGATGATCCCCTCCGGGACGTTGTGCACGCCGATAGCCGCCGCCATCACCGGGCCGACTTTAGTGTACGAGGAAAACGCTACTGCGAACCCCTCCGGTAAGTTGTGCAGCGTCATGGTGATGGCCATCAAAAGCCCGAGCCGCATTAAGCGCGCCTTGGACATCTTCGAAGATTTATCGAAGATTTCGACGGTGGATTCGGGATCGCCATCCGTCGCGGTTCGTCCACCCGGACCCGCCGTCCCGACGGCGTCGGCGAGACCTCCGCGCGCCTCGAGCACCTCCGCCTTGGGGAGCAGCGGCTCCACCACCACGTACACCATCGCGCCGCACGCGGTCGCGAGCGTGATCCCCACGAACCCGTTCTCGAGCACGTTCTTGACGTAGAGCTCGACGACGGAGAGCGTGGCCATGACGCCGACGGCGGTGCCGAGCAGGAACGCCAGCAGCTTCTGATCCGGCTTGCGCCACACCGCGATCAGCCCGCCGACGGTCGTCGCGAGCCCGGCGATTAGGGAGAGGAGCAGCGCGTACCGGTCCGCGGCGTCGAACATGGGCGCGCCGCCGGATATCATCGACCTGTGCGTCGCGGCGGCGAGCGCGGCGGCGGGCGCGACGAGGACCGCGCCGAACGCGGAGAGGAACGAGAGCGTCTGCGAATCGTCGGGCTCGGACGTGGCCGAATCGCGACGAGGGCGGCGCGGCGCGCGCGTGGAGGACTTCGCCGCGGGTTTCGGTGACTGAGCCTGCACGCGAGCCGACCGTCTCATCCGCGACGGCGCGTGGCGAACCCGCGCAGGCGCCGTGTGCGCCGAACAGGGCTGCAAGCTACCTGCAGGTCTTGACGGGGGCGATTTCTGTCGACACTCGCGCCGGCGCGCTGCGCGCCGACGAAACTGCGCGACCATTGCGCGATGCCCCGATCTCGAAAGACGTTGGAAACGGTCGCTGTCGTTGACCAGCGTCGACGCGTCTCCCCCCCGCGTCAGAAGGCACGGCGCGCGGGCGTCGGGACCCACGCGCGCTCGCGGCGGCCTCGCAGCCACCATGATGATGGCCGGTCGGTCCCGCGGCGTCCCGTCCCGTCCCGCGAAGGACGGCGCGGGCCCGGCGAAGACGGAGGATCTCGAGGATTTCCTCCAGCGACGCGACTGGGCGGGTGCGACGACCCTGCTCGAGCACAGGAGGTCGTTCCCCGGACCGGACGGCGAAGGAAGCTCGTCCACGACGCTGGAGTGGCTCGCGTACGCGCACTTCCACGCGGGAAACCCACACAAGGCCCTCGAGCTGTACCGCGCGCTCCTTCGTGAGCCCGACCCCGACCCCACGCACCACGTCTTCGCCGCGGCGTGCCTCTTTTACCTCGGGCGGCACGACGACGCCGCGGCGGAGGCGGAGAAAGGCCCGGACACGAAACTGCGCACGCGTGTTCTGATGCACTGCGCGCACAAGAAGGGCGACGAGGCGTTGCTGATGCGTTACCACGCTCAGCTCAGCGACAGCGTGGAGGACCAGCTGAGCTTGGCGTCCGTCCACACACAGCGCGGCCATCACCAGGAAGCCGTCGACATCTACAAGCGGCTTTTGCTGGACGATCGCGAAAAAGTCGCGCTCAACGTGTACGTCGCGCTGTGTTACCACAAGCTGGAGTACTTCGACGTGTCGTGTGAGCTTTTAGAGGCGTACCTCAACGAGCACCCGCGAAGCCCGGTCGCGGTGAACCTCAAGGCGTGCAACACGCTCAAGCTGCGCGACGGCGCCGCCGCCGAGCTCGAGCTCGCGACGCTTACACGCGACGACGAGGTCGCTCGCGACGCATCCTCGTCGCCGGAGGATGCGAACGACTTGGTGCGTCACAACCGCGCGGTGTTCCGCGACGGCGACGGCGCCGTGCGCGTGTTCAAGCCGCTGATGCTTAACGGAGACGTGCCTCCCGAGGCGCGTCTCAACTTGGTGATCCACTACTTGAAACAGAACGAGCCGTACGAGGCGCTCGCGCTCGTGGAAAACCTCGAACCCGCGACGCCGCACGAGTACGTTTTGAAAGGCGTCACGCACGCGAGCGTCGGGCAAACCGCGGGTGACTCGACGACGAGTTCCTCCGCGCGGGAGCACTTAAAGTTGGCGCAGCAGTGCTTTCAGATCGTGGGCAGCTCCGCGAGCGAGTGCGACACCATCCCGGGCAGGCAGAGCATGGCGAGTTGCTTCCACCTGCTGGACCAGCACGAGGACGCTTTGGTGTACCTGAAGAGCGTCGCCGAGTTCTCCAAGGACGACGACGACTTCCACTGGAACTTCGGGATGTGCGCGGCGGCGAGCGGCGACTGGCGCGCGGGCGAGGAGGAGCTGTCGCGCGTCTCGAACGGCGCCTACCGGGAAGAGCTTTCGTACAAAACATGGCTCGCCAAGTGCTTCGTGCGCAACGGCAAGGCGGCGAGCGCGTGGGCTCTGTGCGAGGAAACCGCCGCGGCGGGCGACGACGACGCGGAGGACGGCGCCGCCGAGCGCGCCGCGGAGAGCCTCGCCGCGCTGTTAAGAGTGGTGGCGGACGCGTGCTACGAGATTGGCGAGTACTACGTGGCGATGCGCGCGTTCGACGAGCTCGAGCGTCTGGAGGACACGGACGCGTTCTGGGAGGGCAAGAGGGGCGCCGCGGTGGGTGTCTTCGCGAACGTGCTGGCGGGGAAAGAGCAGGCGGAGATTTTGCGGGACGTGGTGACGATGCTGCGGCAAAGCCCGAACGCGACGGACGCCGACGCCGTGGCCGAGCCGATGCTCGAGTGGGCGAGGGGGGAGGGGCTCAGGCTGGAGTAGGCGCGGTGGCGAGTAGCCTCCCTCGTGGCGAGTAGCTCTATCCGCGGCGGTTTGTTTATCGCGCAACCGATCGCGTCTCGCGTCTCGCGTCCGCGCGACTCCGGAGTTCGCGCGACGCTTCTCTCTGGCTCAGACTCGAGAGCGACAGGCGTCCGCGACGACGGCGAGCAGATCGTTCAGGAACGTTCTCTGCGTCTCCTCGGGAACCGCCGCGAACGGGGGGACGTGCACGAAGAGCGCGTGCGCGTTTCGGTTCGGCGCCGCCGCCGCGCACGCCGCCGCCGCGCGTAACGATTCCCAGTAGATCCAGTTACACAGGTACCTGCCCGCGTCGTCCGACACGACGCAGTCGTGCCCTTTGCCGCGCAGCGTTTGCACCACCGCGTCCACTGGGATGGTCGTGCGCAAGCACCGATCCACGCCGCCGTCCTCCGGTCGGATGGGAACGTTCCGGGGTTGTCTTCCCGAAGCGTCGGGGTAGCGGAAGGTCGCCTCGTTGTACGCGCGGCGCTCGACGCGGAACGAGGTGGCGGACGCGAACACGCCGAGGTGCACGAACACGACCGCGGCGGGCGCCCCGGACGTCGAGGGCTCGGCGCAGACCGTCTCGGCGCCTTCGCGGAGCGTCGCCACGAGCGCCGTGCTCTTCTCGCAGTCGACGTCGCAAACGAAGCATCCCGCGAGCGTCGCGACGCCGGACACGTCGCTCCCCTCATGGAGACCTTCCACCAGCACCTGCGTGGGGTTCACGTCCGCCTCGGCGAACGGCCCGAACCCGGTGACGTACACGCGCACGTCCCCGCGTCGCTGGGTCTCCATCCCGCACCGCCACCGCGCGCCGCGCTGTGGCCGGGGCGGTATCGTCTTTTCCCCATCGCCGCGTCCGAGAGGAAAAAACGGAACAGGCTCTCCTCGTCGGTCGTCGCGCGACGCCGCCGCGTTCGCGTCGATGCTGCGACTGTGTCATGGTTACATACAAGTGCGCTAAACGCGCGCGATTCTAATTTTTGTGTGTGTGCTGTTGCTACTGCGTGTCAGGCACGGCTCGAACGTCACGCCGAGCCGTGCCTGCCGCGAATGACGTTCATCCCCGACGGCACGCCCGCGACGGCGCGTCCGTTTCCGCCGTCGCCGGCGCCGTCCATCTGCTGCGAATGCACGCCCCCCTCCTGGAACGCATCCGGCGGCTCCGCGGGCGCGTCCGGGTACCGGTGGTACAGCAGGTTCGCCACGCATCGGTCCACCATGCTCTGCTTCTTGTCGCTCGGCTGCTGCGCCTGCCCGCTCGCGTGCTGGCTGCCGCCCTCGCCGCCGCCGCGCGCGCCCCGGCGCGCCCCCGCCGAGCGCGCCAGCCGGTAGAGGCTCTCCTTGATGTTGTGCGACGTCGCCTTGTCGAGCTTCCCGATGATCGCCTCGAGCTCCACCAGCCCAGCCTCCGCCGCGGACATGTCGTTCTTGACGCCGCGCCCGTACATGTGAATGGAGCCGTCGTTCGGCCCGATGCCGCTCTGGTTCATGTAGTACGGGGGCATCATCATCATCCCGCCCCTGACCAAGCCGGCGGAGTTCCCGCTCATCGTCGTCGAAACCGACGACGACCCCGAGTACGCGCCGCTCGCGTGCTGCGGCTGCGGCATCATCCGGTGCGACACCCCGGTGTTGCGCTGGTGGTACACCATGCCACCCCCCTGCTGCATGCGGTGCTGCATCGAAGGATGACCCTGGCCGCCGTAGCTCCAGGTCCCCGCCGCGCCGGCGCCGCCGTCCATCGTCTCGGCGCCCCCGCCGTCCGCGCCGCGCTTCGCGCCGGCGTTCTTCCCCCGCGCGTTTTTCCCACCAGCCGCGCGCTGCTTTCTTTCGCCCTTGCCTTGCGCCTCGAGAGCCTCGAAACCCCCACCTCGCGCCGGCCCTCCCTGCTCGCCCCCGTACCCGTACGCGGGCGGGTTCCCGGGAGGCATCATCCCCAGCGACCCCGAGCTCGGCACGCGCATCATCGGCTGATTTCCGTAATTTCCGCCGCCGCCGTTTCTGTACGCGTTCCCTCGCCCCGCCCCCGGCGGCATCATCACGCCTCCGTTCGCGCCTCCCATCTGATGGCGCGAACCGCCCCCGTTCGGGTTGGTAAGGTCGTTCCCCCCGTCGTTCGCCGATCCGGGAACGCCGCCGTACGCGCCCATCTGCACGTAGTTCATGTGCGCCTGCTGCGTCTGCTGCGACCCGCCGACAACGCCGCCGCCGACGTAGTACCGCGGCGGGTCCCGCGGGTCGGCGTGCGGATTCGGGCCCGAACCCGTGTGGCTCCCCGGCGCCATCGAGGCGTGCACGCGCATGCCGCGCACGCCCGCGCCGTTACCTCTTTCGTTGCCACCGCGCGCGTTCGCGTTCTGCTTGAACTGCGCGCCCATGTACGTGTCGTAGGACGAGTCCAGCGACATCGAGGGGTGCGCGCCGTTCGACCCGTTCGCACCGCCGGCGTTTTGCGGCGCGCCCCCGTACCCGTCAAAGATGAACTGCGACGGCGCGTTCCCCGGGTTGCCCTGGCGGAACATGTCCGCCGCGCTCTCGGGCGAGCCCGCGCGGTTGGTCGCGTGCCCGCCCGAGAGCGCGCCGCCGCCGCCGCCGCCGCGGCCGCTCGGCCCGTACATCTCGGCGCCGGCGTACATGTCGACGCGGCTCGGGAACAACGCGTCGACGTCCGACGGGAACGACGACCACAGCGCGTCCGACTGCAAGTCCCCCTCCGCGCTCAGCCCGTCCCCAGTGGGTCCCAGCGGGTGCGTCGAGAACCGCGCCGCCGCGTTCTTGAAGTCGCCCAAAAGGCTCATGGTATCCTCCTTGAACGCGCCGGCGAACTCCGCGCCGTACGCCGCGCGCAGCGACGAACCCTTCAAAGCGCTGAGCAGCGTGGGCGATCCCTGCTGCGCGCCGTCGCCGACGTCCAAACCGAGCGGGTCGCCGGTGGCGAAGAATCCCTTTAAATTGGTGTCGTTCGGGTCGTCACCGTTGGTCCCGTGCGTCCCGTCGCCGCCCACGCGCAGCGACGGCAAAACGCCCGTCTCGTCGTCGCGTCGACGCTGCGATAACTTGGACCGTTTCCCTTTGGTCTTTTGGGCGCCGCCGGGCGCGACGGTCTCGCGCTCCGTCTTCATCTCCGTCTTCGTCTTCTGTGTGTCGGTTAGAGGAGAGAGAGGAAACCGAACGTCAGTTAGTCAGTCTTTGGTCGAAAGGCGGCGTCTGTCTCGAGCCGCGCAAATCCAAAAAGCCTCGCGTCGAAGTACGCCTCGACCGCGCCACGCGTTCGTTATACGCGGCGAAAAACAACACACGTCGACGGTCGAGGACGAACGGCTCCGCGCGCGAGCCCGCGCCGACGCCGCGAAACGCTCCGGCGGGAGTGTCGCGACGGGGCGATATCGTCGGAGGGGGGGTCGCGCGCGCGGGGGGGTCGCGTCGAGGGTTACGGGGCGGTCGCCGGACCGTCGGTTTTTCCTTCGCGGGAAATGAAGCCTCACCGAAAAAACAACAAGATGGAATCCCGGCACCCGTCGGCGGGCGTCTACCTCGACGCGCGCGACCTTCAAGCGAGCGGTTCGAGGAGCCTACTAGCGTGTACCAAGAAGCTTGTGTGCGTAAACTGCGCGCGCGGCCCTTTCCGACGCTGTTGTGATACGGGCGCGGCGTCGTTAATGAATGCGCCGTGTCCGCGTTGGAGGCGGCACACGAAAAAAAATCTGCGTCCGTTTTGACAGTTGGCAATTCGTTTGGGACATTTTTATCAGACTGAATGTGCGCTTATAACGGTTCGTGATAACATCACGTCAGAATCGACGCGAGTGCTTCGGCGCGTGACTGATTCAAGATGAAGAACTAACTGACAGGACCCGTCCGAGTACTTCATCAGAGGTGACGACGCGGCTCCCTCTCGTCCGCCCTCGCGGCCTCTCGGGTTCCGGCGTCGGCTCCCGGCATGTTTCGCCGCGCGCTCGTCCTGCTGCTCCTCGCGCTCGGCGCGGCGGCCGCCGCCTCCCCCGAGGTGCTCCGCCTGGACGCGGACTCGTTCGAGCCCGCCGTCGCGTCGCGTCCGTTCGTCGCCGTGGCGTTCGTCGCGCCGTGGTGCGCGCACTGCAAGAGGCTGGAGCCGGAGTGGCGCGCCGCGGCCTCGAAGCTCGCGGCGCGGGGCCGGAACATCGCGCTCGCCACGCTGGACGCCACCGCCGGCGACGCGAACGCCGCGCTCGCCGCGCGCCACGACGTGCGCGGTTTCCCGAGCATCCGCATCTTCCGCGACGGCGATCCGAAAAGCGCCGAGGAGTACGTGGGCCCGCGCGCGGCGGACGGGGTGGTGGCGACGCTCGAGAGGCTCGAGGCGAAAGCCGAGACGTTCATAAACACGAAACGCGACGCGGAGGCGTTCGTCAAGGCCAAACCGGTGGTCGTGCTGGGCGTTTTCGATGGCGAGCGAGACGCGCCGCTCGCGCGCGCGTTCGGCGCCGCGGCGCGCGCCTTCGCCGACGATCCCGACGCGCCGGATGACGTCTCGGTGCCCTTCGGCGTCGTCGCGAGCGCGGCGGCGGTGCCTGAGACGGATTCTTTTTTCGGGGAAGAACAAAAAGTGCGTCGCGGTGACGTGTTGATCTACCGCGAGTTCGAGACGCGCGTGGAGAGGTTCAGGTTCGAACACCTCGCAGAAAAAAACGCGAGCCGAGACGAGCGCAAAGACGCGCTTTTGTCGTTCGTGTCGCTTCGCGCGACGCCGCGCGCCGCCGTGCTGACGCGCGACCCGCGGTCGCGGTCCGTGCTCCGGCGCGTGTTCGCCCACCCCGGGCCGAAGGTCATCGGGTTCGCGGACGACGAGAGCACACGGCGCGAGATGGCGGAGACCATGGCGCGCGTCGCCGAGGAGGAGGAGAAGGAGCACATTTCGAAGCCTGATACGTCCGGCGCGGGCGACGCGCCGACCAAGACGCGCGCGCGTTTCGTGGTTGGCGTCGCCGCCGAAAACGCAAACGCGTTGCGCTTCTTCGACGTCGACCCGGAACGTCTGCCCGCGGTCGTGATCCACGACACGCGAACGGACGCGCGGTACGTGCTGCACGACGCCTCCGGCGCGGACGCGCTGGCGGAGTGGCTCGCCGCGTTCCGAGCGGGGACGCTCGCGCCGACCGTGCGCAGCGCGGGCGACGAGACCTCCGGCGCGACGCCGCCGGAGGCGGAGGCGGCGCCGTCGGCGGCGTCGGCGGCGATCTTGGTCGCCAAGGGCTTCAGGGACGCGGTCGCCGGCGCCGAGGCCCCGGCGGTGACGCTGATCCAGTTCCACGCGCCCTGGTGCGGGCACTGCGAGAGCTTCGCCCCGACGTACAACGCGGTCGCCGCCGCGTTCCGCGACGACCGCGACGCGCGCGTGGTGACGTTCGACGCCGACGCCAACGACGTGCCCGACGCGCGTTTCGACGTCAAGGGATTTCCCGCCGTGCGCCTGTACCGCAAGGCGGACGACTCCGTGCACGCGTACGAGGGCGCGCGCACGACGAAGGCGCTGATCGAGTTCGTCCGGAAACACGTGGGAGTCGGGAGCGGGGGGGACGCGCGGAGAGGGGAACGTGGTGATGACGGAGAGTTGTAGCGCGCGACGGTCTGGGTGGCGAAAAAGGAAAGCTCAATAGCTGATGATCTGGATTTAACGTCCGTTCTAACCGTTAAAGTCGCTTCTCCCGAGACGCGCGGCCGCGCCACATCAGCTCGCGCGCGCCTGGGTTCCCTCGCGGCTCGCCGAGATGTATCGCACCAGCAGCTCGAGCGTCGGTTCGGGCGTGCGCATGTTATCGCAGTCGCAGCGCGGCGGGGCGTCGCCCGCGCGGTCGCCCGCTCCCGACAGCGCCGCGGCGCCCGTCAAGCGGATGGCGCTCTCGGACTTCGAGAAGCTCGTCACGATCGCGAAGGGGTCGTTCGGGACGGTGTACAAGGCTGTCCGCAAGGACAACGGACGCGTGTACGCGCTGAAACAGGTCGAGATCGCCAACATGAACCGCGCCGAGCGCGAGGAGGCTGTCGATGAGGTACGAGCGAACGATGCCCGTCGGGTCAACGCGACGTCGCGCCAACCGAAACTTTTCCGAGAATCGCGTCGCTCGCGGTCTCCCCCCGTTCCGAAGGCTCACCGAGACGCCCCTTCGTCGACCCCCCACGCGCAGGCGCGCGTTCTGGCCGGCATGGACAGCAAGTACGTCATCAAGTACTACGACTGCTTCCTGGAAGACGGCAAGCTTAACATCGTCATGCAGTACGCCCCGAACGGGACCCTGCACAGCCGGCTGCACGCGCAGCGCGGAAAGGCGCTCCCCGAAGACAAAGTGTGGCAGTTTTTCATCCAGGCGCTCCTCGGGCTGCGGCACGTGCACTCCAAGAAGATCATCCACCGCGACGTGAAGTCCTTGAACTTGTTCTTCGACCAGGACGATAACGTGCTGGTGGGCGACCTCGGGATCGCCAAGGTGCTCTCCCCGAACACCATGTTCGCGCGAACCATCGTCGGCACGCCCTACTACCTCTCGCCCGAGCTGTGCGAGGACAAGCCGTATAACGAGAAGAGCGACGTGTGGGCGCTCGGCGTGGTGCTGTACGAGATGTGCACCGGGGGCAAGCACCCGTTCGACGCGCAGAACGAGGGCGCGCTGATCCGCAAGATCATGAAGGGTGTCTACGCGCCTCTGCCTGGCGGGAAGTTCTCCTCGCAGCTCTCGGACGTGCTCAGAGCGTGCCTCACGATGGACCACCGCGCGCGACCGGACACCGCCGCGCTCCTGCGAAACGCCGCGCTCGTCAGCCGCGCGCGGAGCCTGGGACTCGAGCTCGACCCCGACGCGAAGAACGTCTCTGTGCGGTCCATCGCCGCCGTGAGCGCGCACGATGCGGCGGCGTCCAAGCGCGTGCACGGCGGAGAGGGAGGTGCGGTCAGGGCGCCTCTCGCGGAGGTTGTGCCGCCCGCCGCGCCGCCGTCGTGGGAGCGCCCCGCGAACCCGCACCTGCGGGGCGACGACGACGGGTCGTTCCGTCAGAGCGCGTCGCGGCGGGTGCACCGCCCGCCCCGCCCGCCCATGGGGTACGCGGGGGCGGATGAGCCGGGCGCGTACGCGTACGGCGACGAGCGGGAACCCGCGCCGGTCGAGGTGGAGGTTCCCGCGCCCGCGCACGAATCGACGCGCGCGTCGCTGGCGGCGGCGAGCCGCCGGTCCGGCGCGTCGCGCGCCGCGTCTCCGCTCGAGCCGGAACCCGAGCCGCGCGAAGACTCCGTCCCCGAGCCGCCGCGCATGATGAACTCGTTGCAGCGCGAGGCTGCCGAGCGCAAGGCGGCGAAGGACCTCGCGCTCGCCGCGGGGCGCGGGGGCTTGGCGCAGGAGGCGTTCGCGCAGGCGGGGAACGCCACGGATCCGTTCATCGCGCATCAGCTGGCGAAGCTGGGCGTGAACGAGGAGAAGTACAAGGAGGCGATGGATGCGGCGGCGGCGGAGCGCGCCGCGGCGCTCGCGGCGGCGAAGGTGCACGGCCGCGGGAACCAGATGGCGGGTGTGCTCGACGGGTACGGCGGCGAGTCGTCGTTCAAGCAGCGCAAAAACGGCGACTATTACGACGAGGATTACGGCGAGTACTACCGGCAGGCGCCGGCGGCGGGAGCGGCGAAACCCGCGCCCCTGGAGAAAGAACCCGCGCCCGCGAGCCGACGCAAGTCGCCCGCGCCGTCTCCGTTTGAAGTGAGCGACGACGACGACCGGCAACACTACCGCACGGCGTCGATGGAGCAGTCAGCCGCGCTCCGAAACGCGACGTACGAGGCGCCCAAGTTTGGCAGGCAACGCGCGCAGGACCTGATGATCACCGGACCTTCCATGCGCGGCAGCGGGAGCGCGCCTTCCACGCGCAGCGCGGGGGGGTACGCTCGAGGCGGCGCCAACTTCGGGTACGCGCAGAGCACGTACGGCTCGGAGTGCACGACGACAGTAGCGGCCACGTCGTATTACAACGCTTAGGGTATCGAACGCTTTTGGAGAACAGGTCGTAAAGCTCACTGTAATATCAAAGAACGCAAACAGAAACTAGACACATTCACTTCGCCGTCACTCGTCGACTCAGAAGAAGTCCTGGAGCGCGATCATCTCGAGCTTGCCCTCCTGAAGCACCCGCACCGCGTTGCAGGTCGCCTTCGCCCCGGCCATGGTGGTCACCAGAGGCACCTTCAGCCCGACGGCGGTGCGGCGGATCTCACGCCCGTCTTTCATATCCGCGTCATCGCCCGAGGAGGTGACGATCATGAGGGAGATCTCGTTGTTGCGCAGCATGTCCCCGATGTGCGGGCGGCCCTCGTGGATTTTCGGCGCCACCGTCACAGGCACGCCGGCCTCTTCGATCACCTTCGCCGTGCCGCCCGTCGCCACCACCGTCATGCCCATTTCGGCGAACTGCTTGGCAACTTCCGTGGCCACCGCCTTGTCGCTGTCGCGAACGGAGATGAAGACCTTGCCCTTGGTGGGCAACCGCTGCCCGGCCGCGAGCTGCGCCTTGGCGTACGCCTTGGTGAAGTCCTTGTCGATGCCCATGACCTCGCCCGTGGAGCGCATCTCGGGACCGAGAAGGGTGTCCGCGCCGGGGAACTTGTCGAAGGGCAGGACAGCCTCCTTCACGGCGACGTGGTCGAGCTTCACCTCTTCGGTGAAGTTGATGTCCTTCAGCGTGGCGCCGGCCATCACGAGCGACGCGTACTTAGCGAGGGGGTGGCCGATCGCCTTGGCCACGAAAGGCACGGTGCGGGACGCGCGGGGGTTGGCCTCGATGATGTACACGGTACCGTCGGGGATCACCGCGTACTGGATGTTGATGAGGCCGACGACGCCGAGGCGCTTCGCAACCTTGGGGGTCCACTCGCGGATGGTCGCGAGGGACGACTCGCTGATGGTCTGCGAAGGGATGCTGCACGCGGAGTCACCGGAGTGCACACCAGCCTGCTCGATGTGTTCCATGATGCCGGCGATCACGACGTTGCCCTCCGCGTCGCAGAGCGCGTCGACGTCGAGCTCGGTGGCGTTGTTCAGGTACTTGTCCACGAGCACGGGTTTCTCGGGGTCCACCTCGACGGCGGTAGTGATGTAACGCTTCAAGTCGGCATCGGAGGAGACGATTTCCATCGCGCGGCCACCGAGCACGAACGAGGGACGCACCATGACGGGGTACCCGATGTTGTTCGCCGCGACGAGCGCCTCCGCCTCGGAGCGCGCGACGCCGCCGGGGGGCTGGAGGATGTCGAGCTCCTCGAGAATCGCCTGCCACCTCTCGCGATCCTCCGCGGCGTCGATGCTGTCGGGGGGGGTACCGAGGATTCTGCAGTTGCCGTTGCCGGAGGCGGCCGGGATGGGGCTATCCTTCAGCGCCTTCTCGAGGCGCGTGGCCAGAGACAGGGGGGTCTGACCGCCGAACTGCACGATGATGCCCTCGGGGCGCTCCGCCTCGACGACGTTCAGCACGTCCTCCACGGTGAGGGGCTCGAAGTACAGACGGTCCGAGGTGTCGTAATCCGTGGACACGGTCTCGGGGTTGCTGTTGAGCATGATGGTTTCGTACCCGGCATCCTTCAGCGCGAAGGCGGCGTGGCAGCAGCAGTAGTCGAACTCGATGCCCTGGCCGATGCGGTTGGGGCCGCCGCCAAGGATGAGAATTTTCCTCTTGTCGGTGGGCGCCACCTCGTCGTTCCCGTCGTAGGAGGAGTACATGTACGGGGTCTCAGCCTCGAACTCCGCGGCGCACGTGTCGACGCGCTTCATGGACGCGCGCACATCGTGCCCGAGGCGCGCCTTGCGCACCTCGCCCTCCGTGATCTTGAGCGCGCGCGCAATCTGGATGTCGCTGAAACCGCGGCGCTTCACTTCCAGCCAGTCCTGCTTGTCCAGGTCGGACACGCCAGAGAGGCCCTTGAGCCAGTTCTCGGTCTGGAACAGGTCCTCCATCTGGCGAAGGTACCACGGGTCGAAGTCCGTGAGCTTGCGGATCTCCTCCGCGGTCATGCCAGACATGAACGCCTCGTGGATTGCGACGACGCGCGCGGGGTTCGGGACGGTGAGCGCCTTCTTCAGCGCCTCTTTGTCGCCGAGCATCTCGCCGTCCTTGGGGTTGAGACCCCAGCCGTTCAGGCCAGTCTCCAGGGAGCGAAGCGCCTTGTTGAAGGACTCCTGCCACGTGCGGCCGACGGCCATCGCCTCGCCGACGGACTTCATCTGCGTCGTCAGGACGGGCTCCGACCCGGGGAACTTCTCGAACGCGAAGCGGGGGATCTTGGTGATGACGTAGTCGATGGAGGGCTCGAACGACGCCGGAGTCTTCAGGGTGATATCGTTGGGGATACCATCGAGCGTGCATCCGACGGCGAGCTTGGCGGCCATCTTAGCGATGGGAAAGCCGGTCGCCTTGGAGGCGAGCGCGGAAGAGCGAGACACGCGGGGGTTCATCTCGATGATCATCAGCTCGCCGTCCGCGGGGTTCACCGCCATCTGGACGTTGGAGCCGCCGCACTCGACGCCGATCTCGCGGATGATGTCCACGGAGGCGTCACGCAGACGCTGGTACTCCTTGTCCGTGAGGGTCTGCGCGGGCGCGATGGTGATGGAGTCGCCGGTGTGCACGCCCATGGGGTCGAGGTTCTCGATGGAGCACACGATCACGACGTTGTCCGCGAGATCGCGCATCACCTCGAGCTCGTACTCCTTCCAGCCGAGCAGGGACTTCTCGACGAGCACCTGGGAGGTGGTGGACGCGTTGAGGCCGCTGGTGATGATGGTCTTGTACTCCTCCATGTTGTACGCGATGCCACCGCCGGAACCGCCGAGGGTGAACGCGGGGCGAATGATGAGCGGGAACGAACCGATCTCCTCGGCGATCTGCACCGCCTCGTCCCAGTTGTTCGCCGTGCCGGAGGGGGGCGTCTTGAGCCCGATCTTCTCCATGGCCTCCTTGAAGAGCTGACGATCCTCAGCCTTGTTGATGGCGTCCAGCTTGGCGCCGATGAGCTCGACGCCGTGTTTCTCCAGGGTGCCCGCCTCGGCGAGAGCCTTCGTGAGGTTGAGCGCGGTCTGGCCGCCCATGGTGGGCAGCAGCGCGTCGGGCTTCTCCTTGATGATGATCTCCTCCACAGTCTCGGGGGTCATCGGACCGACGTACGTGCGGTTCGCGGTCTCGGGGTCCGTCATGATCGTCGCGGGGTTGGAGTTGAGCAGAATCACATCGTATCCCTCCGCGCGGAGAGACTTGCACGCCTGGGTGCCGGAGTAATCGAACTCGCACGCCTGGCCGATGACGATGGGACCGGCGCCGAGGATCATGATTTTCTTGATGTCGGTGCGCTTGTTGGAGTTGGTCGCTTGGTCCCACGCGCGGAACACGGGGGACTCCTCGTCGGGAGACGCGCGAGCGCGCACGGAGACCGCCGCGCGCTTGGTGGCGCGAACGCGGCCGCGCTTAGCCTGGTGGAGCGCCCGCGCGGGGGCGCCCAGCGTGTTGGCGAGGGCGGAGGCAGACATGATGCGTCCGCTTTTTCACAGTGGGTAGTTGGAAAAAGCCCTGCTCGAAAGATCGGCGCAGGTCAGACGACACGTCAACACTCGGATGGCGTGAGGGCGATACTCTCCCAACGCGTGCAAATGCGATGAGGTGAGTGAGTGCAACGACGCTCCCCAGAGGACGGTCGCGCGTAAGGAACTGCAACGGCGGCTTCGCGATCGGACACTTTTTTGAAAGCGAAGCCGCCGATCCGGAAAAAAGCGGCGGCGACCGCCTTTTGAAAAAAAAATCGCTATTTTTGTCTTTTTCTGTGACTGCATGCCATACGAGTAACGTTTCCGGACACGGCACCCACAGCTCCGGCAGTGCAAAAAATCCTAAAAATATCCATGGAGCGTCGTTTCCTACCTCGACACGTGCGCAAGTCGGTGCCGAAGATGCCGAGGCGGAGAAGAGAAAAACGAACA
>ENA-OUOG01002902-OUOG01002902.1-marine-metagenome-genome-assembly--contig:-NODE-2902-length-16972-cov-7.955371_pt1 | contig 16972 bp, 14 predicted proteins | sample MGYA00248635_ERZ508505 | MGnify/ENA primary metagenome ERZ508505 (study PRJEB26176, sample SAMN06267871) | marine metagenome | isolation source: Saanich Inlet, British Columbia, Canada | place: Pacific...
GTCGGCTTCAAGATCGCGCAGCACATCAATCGCCAATGCCCCCGCAGGTTCCAAAACGATTCCCTCGATATTCAACATCTCCTGAATCGTTACACAAATACGATTTTCAGGCGCGAGAATGACATCTGAGGGTTTAACAGAATTCAAAACGGCAAATGGCTTTTCCCCGATCCGCGCGACAGCCGCGCCATCCACGAAGGTATCCTTGATCGTGATGCTATGCGGTTCCCCATGCGCCAAGGCCGCCGTCAAACTGGGGCCACCAAGGGGTTCCACCAGATTGACATGGGTTTGGACACCGACAGCTTGGAAATAGCTGATCATGCCAGATGACAGGCCGCCGCCGCCGACAGGAAGGATCAAGGTGTCAGGTGGCTCGGGCATCTCGGCCAACATCTCGACCGCGACCGAGGCTTGCCCCTCGATCACATCGGGATCATCGAAGGGCGACAGGAAATGCGCGCCTTGTTCACTGCAGTAGTTCTGTGCAGCCGCCAGTGTTTCGTCAAAATAGTCACCAATCAGCCGTATAGAGACGTTTTCACCCCCGAAGACACGGGTCTTTTCGATCTTCTGTTGGGGGGTGGTGACAGGCATGAAGATGACACCTTGAACCCCGAAATGCTGGCATACAAAAGCCACGCCCTGCGCGTGGTTTCCGGCGCTCGCACATACGAATTGCGCGCGGGTGGGGTCATCGGCCAAGACCTTGCGCATGGCGTTGAAAGCGCCGCGGATTTTATAAGATCGCACAGGTGTGAGGTCTTCGCGCTTGAGCCAGATATCAGCCTCATAGCGTTCGGACAGATAGGCATTCCGCTGCAATGGGGTCGGCGGAAAGAGGGTGCGCATGGCGGCCTCGGCGGCGCGGGCTTTTTGGGCAAAATCACTCATGCCCTCTGGCCTGCACGAATGCGCGGGGCCTGTCCAGCATCAGTTGCATATGCCCAGACGGGGCGCGGAGCGCGATACGGGTCAAATCGAGGCGGCCGATCACCTTGCACCCAAGGGCAAAACCCGATATCCGCCCGACCGTTATTCACACATTCGGAGCTGTCTCATGTCTGCGCCCAAGAAAGTCGTCCTTGCCTATTCCGGTGGTCTCGACACCTCGATCATCCTGAAATGGTTGCAGACGGAATATGGTTGCGAAGTGGTGACCTTTACCGCCGATCTGGGCCAAGGCGAAGAGCTTGAGCCTGCGCGTCAAAAGGCCGAACTGCTCGGGATCAAGCCCGAGAATATCTATATCGAAGATATCCGCGAAGAATTTGTCCGCGATTTCGTTTTCCCGATGTTCCGTGCCAATGCGCTTTATGAAGGGCTCTATCTGCTCGGCACATCAATCGCCCGCCCGCTGATCTCCAAACGTCTGGTCGAGATTGCCGCCGAGACAGGCGCAGATGCCGTGTCCCATGGCGCGACGGGCAAGGGCAATGATCAGGTGCGGTTCGAGTTGTCCGCCTATGCGCTGAACCCCGATATCAAGGTCATCGCGCCTTGGCGTTTGTGGGACCTGACCTCGCGCACCAAGCTGCTGGCTTTCGCCGAGGAAAACCAAATTCCAATCGCCAAAGACAAGCGCGGTGAGGCGCCCTTCTCGGTCGATGCAAACCTCTTGCACACCTCTTCCGAGGGTAAGGTTCTCGAAGACCCTTCCGAGGAAGCACCCGATTACGTGTACCAGCGCAGCGTCCACCCCGAGGATGCGCCAGATGAGCCCGAAATGATCGAAGTGACCTTCGAGCAGGGTGACGCGGTTGCGATAAATGGCGAGGCGATGTCGCCCGCGACGATCCTGACCAAGCTGAATGAATATGGTGGCAAGCACGGGATCGGACGCCTCGATTTCGTTGAGAACCGTTTTGTCGGTATGAAATCACGCGGCATCTATGAAACACCCGGCGGCACGATCTTGCTTGAGGCGCACCGTGGGATCGAGCAGATCACGCTGGATAGCGGTGCGGGCCATCTGAAAGATTCGATCATGCCGCGTTATGCCGAGCTGATCTACAATGGCTTCTGGTTCTCGCCCGAGCGCGAGATGCTGCAAGCCCTGATCGACAAGAGCCAGGAACATGTCACAGGCACCGTTCGTCTGAAGCTCTACAAGGGCTCCGTTCGCAATGTTGCGCGTTGGTCCGATCACAGCCTTTATTCTGAGGCGCATGTCACCTTTGAAGAAGATGCGGGTGCCTATGACCAGAAAGATGCGCAGGGCTTTATCCAGCTCAACGCATTGCGCCTTAAACTTCTGGCCGCGCGGAACCGCCGCCTGAAGGGCTAAGCAAAGGCAGGCTGGCGGCCCTAAAGGCTTGCTGCCAGCCTTGCGCCTTGATCGATCGCGCGTTTGGCATCCAGTTCCGCCGCAACATCTGCGCCACCGATCACATGGGGGGTCATCCCTTCGGCAATCAAGCTGTCGGCAAGCGCGCGCTCTGGCAATTGACCTGCGCAAAGAACGATGGTGTCGACCTCGATCAGGCTGGGGTTTTCCCGTGCCTCGCCATAGCTGACATGAAGACCGTCAGCGTCGATGCGCTCATAGTTCACGCCCGCGATCATTTTGACATTCTTCATCTTCAAAGCGGCGCGATGGATCCAGCCTGTGGTCTTGCCCAAACGCTTGCCGTGTTTCTCGGCCTTGCGTTGCAACAAGACAACCTCACGCGCGGCTGCATGCGGTTGCGGTCCCTCAGGGGCGAGGCCGCCTCGATCAATCTCGGGATCACTGACGCCCCATTCCTTGCGCCAGAGCGGTGCGACCTCGGCAGGGCTGTCGCCCTCATGGACAAGATATTCGGCAACATCAAAACCAATGCCACCCGCCCCGATAATCGCAACCCGTTTGCCAACAGGGGCATTGCCCGCCAGCACATCGATATAGCTCAGGACATTGGGGCCATCTTGGCCTTTGATCTCGGGATCACGCGGGCGCACACCCGTGGCGATGATAACCTCATCATAGACTTTGAGATCGTCAGCCGCGACTTGAACATTCAAGCGAACATCAATTTCATGGCGCGTCATCATCGTCTCGAACCAGCTGGTTAGAGCCTTAAATTCTTCTTTCCCCGGAATCTCGCGGGCCATTTTGAGTTGCCCACCAAGCGTGGATGATTGCTCGAACAAGGTAACGCTATGGCCCCGTTCAGCGGCGACCATGGCCGTGGCCAAACCCGCAGCACCCCCTCCGACAATCGCGATTTTTTTCGAGGTTGAGGCCGCGTCATAGCTCAGTTCGGTTTCATGGCAGGCGCGCGGGTTCACAAGGCAGCTTGTCAGCTTGCCCGAGAAGGTATGGTCCAGACAGGCCTGATTGCAGGCAATACAAGGCGCGATCTCATCAGCGCGACCCTGCTCGGCCTTGGTCACAAAATCCGCATCCGCAAGGAAGGGCCGCGCCATCGAAACCATGTCGGCCGCGCCCTCGGCCAGAACCTCTTCGGCAACATCGGGCATGTTGATCCTGTTGGAAGTGATCACGGGGATGCCGACCTTGCCCATCAGTTTCTTGGTGACCCAAGCAAAGGCTTTGCGGGGAACACTGGTGGCGATTGTGGGAATGCGCGCCTCGTGCCAGCCGATGCCTGTATTGATAATGGTCGCGCCTGCTGCCTCGACGGCTTGGGCCAATTGCACGACCTCATCATGGGTGGAGCCATTGGGCACGAGATCAATCATCGACAGGCGGAAGATGATGATGAAATCAGAGCCAACGGCCTCGCGCACGCGGCGGACCACCTCAATGGCCAAACGCATCCTGTTTTCATAGGAGCCGCCCCAGCGATCCTCGCGCTTATTGGTATGGGTCACGAGGAACTGGTTGATGAAATAGCCTTCACTGCCCATGATCTCGACGCCGTCATAACCCGCCTCTTGGGCGCGCGTGGCGGCGGTGACCATATCGGTGATCTGCTTCTCGATCCCGTCTTCATCCAACTCCTTCGGCGGGAAGGGCGAGATCGGGGATTTAACGGGAGAGGGTGCGACGCAATCAGGGCTATAGGCATAGCGACCCGCATGCAGGATTTGCATCGCAATCTTGCCGCCCGCCTCATGGACGGCATCTGTGACCACGCGATGATTGGCGATATCCGTTTGCGAGAAAAGCCCCGCCGCACCGGGAAACACACCACCCTCTTTGTTGGGGGCCATTCCACCCGTCACAATCAAAGCCGCGCCACCGTTTGCTCGGGCCGCATAAAAGGCGGCCACTCGGGGCCAGTCACCTGTTTCTTCAAGGCCTGTATGCATGGAGCCCATCAACACGCGGTTTTTAAGCGTGGTGAACCCCAAATCTAGCGGCGTAAACAAATGCGGATACAGCGAATGCGACATGAAAGAACCCTCCTGCATCTACTGCTACAAGTGCAAAGGGCGCTCTGTCACCTCCCAACGCGGCGTCACATTTGGCGGCGTGTTAGTCCTGATCGGTTTCCGCGCAATGGCGTCGAAAGGCGACCTTGAGCATTTGCAACTCTTCGCGCATCAAAGCCAGCTCGGAACGGATGTCCTCATCAAGGGCCTCACCTGCCATCAAGGTAATTCGATCCAGAACTTCCCCGTCATCGGCAGAGCGCAGGCTTATGACCTGAACGCCATCTGCCATGACCGTAGGCGGCAGATCATAATCAACCTGATAGAGACCCGGTTCTTCGTCACTCGAGATGACCCGTGCCGTGCCAATGACACGTTCCATATGAACGGCTTCGATGATGGGGGTTTCTACCCCAGCTTCGAGAATTCCTTCATAGCGCCCGCCCGCCAAGCGAATTTTCGTAAGCGTCATTACACTCAATGGACGTCCCCCCAAATCACAGATCGGCACGCGGTGCGCGCGTCAAAGTCATGTCCCACATCACCACACGATTCATCTGCGGCCCTTCGAAAATCAGATCGAGCCACATCTTCTCAAGACGCTTTTCGTTTATCTTTGAGTAAGCCAAATCAAACTCGGCCGTAAACTTCCGATCATTGCGCGACATTTGGCGCACCATTTGTTCCGTATTCGGGCCATGCTGCACATTCAAACGCGCATAGAGTTCGATCTCGCGGTCCATATCAGCATGCATGGTCAGGGAGATAAAATGCCCACGGTTTAACCCAACCAAACCGTCATGGGGGAGGTCTTGAACCAATGAGAGGAATGACCCGTCAAAACGATAGACCTCCAATTCAAGGCCATAGGCCGAGGCATATTGCGCGCCAGAATTGGGGCGCTGGCGATAGGAGATTTCCGAGCGTTGGCAATCGTGAAACAGGCTCATGCCACCAATCAGTTTTTGAGGCGAGACAACCTCAACCTGTCCGCGCGGGGTCATTGGATCAATCCAAGCCTCGGGTCGGTAGGTCCAATCACATTGTTCTGGCCTCTCAATCCCATCGTCGCGCCAAGAGTGTTGAAGAAGCGCCTTTTCCGTAGACACTTGCATGCGAGCGATTTCTGCCTGCAAGGCACGTGCTTGCTCATTGGCCATGCGCAGATCTTTTGCGGGCAAATCCGTGGCTTTATCGGCCACACGCGAAAAACGTCGCATCACACGACCGAGCCGCTTACGGGCCAATATCCCATCTAAATACAGCGCCATACAGGTGGTGCTCCGCTCTCTTCAATCTTCGAAGGTTTTACACCAAAGACTCTTAATTAAAAATACGTCTAAACAAGCCAATATTGCGCAGAATACGCCCACCTGTCGCGCTTGCGGGTTCTGAAACGGGTTCTGGCCGCTGGTACTCTGGCTCAGGTGCCGGTCTTGCCTCAACGGGCTGCGTCGCAAATACAGGTTGCGTGGCAACACTGCCGCCATCCCCGTTTGCCGAAGCCACAACCATGGCAAAGCTCCGCAGTGTTTCAAGGCTCTGGTCATTGGTGATTTCTTCTTCGGCCAAGCCCAGAACACTCAAGGTTGCGATACGGTTCCCCAAATCCAGATAGGCGCGCCAGTAATCCTCACGCACACCTGCAATACTGCCAGTGCTGCTGTCACGGGCATGAAGGAAAAACACATCTGCTTGATGAAAACTGTCCAGGACCTCAACGGTCTCGTGGTTGTCATCGCGGCTCAAAAGGCGGCGGCCATTCTCGGAGGTGAAAAAACTGCCCAAGCTGGGAATTGAATCGCGCAGACGGCTGCCCTCGGATGGCTCGGAAATCGATGCAGTCAGCAAAGCGGGCACTGCGGGTTGCGGCAAACGTGCGGAATTGGCGATGGCCGCACAATTTCCCAATAGCACGAAGGCCGTGATCCCACGATCTTGGGTCGCTTCTGGGTCGACACAAAATCCGTCGAGCCCGCCAATCGTGATGCGGTCAGAGGTCACGACAACCTCGGTATCAGCTTGAGGTGGCGGCGCGAAACTACGCGTGCCACCACCGCCACAAGCTGCAAGCGACAAGGTCAGGGCCAGAAGGCCAAGACCTTTGCCAAGATCAGATGTCCATATAGACATGCTTCTCCTCTTTGCCGCCGGGATGGGTGACAGCACCCAAACGGGCTGACCCAACCAGCTGCGCATATTTCCACAAAGCGCCCGTCGCATAGATGGTTTCACGCGGACCTTTCCAATTGGCTTTGCGTGTCGCCAATTCATCATCGGACAAATCAACGCTCAACTCACCTGTAATAGCATTGATTGTGATCATATCGCCATTTTCAAGCAAGCCGATAGGTCCACAATGCGCGGCTTCTGGTCCGACATGGCCCACGCAAAAACCGCGTGTCGCGCCAGAGAAGCGGCCATCCGTGATCAGTGCAACTTTCTTGCCCATGCCCTGCCCGCTGAGCGCGCTGGTGGTGGCCAGCATTTCACGCATGCCGGGGCCGCCTGCAGGGCCTTCATTGCGGATCACAAGCACTTCACCCTCTTGATAGGAGCGCGCCTTGACCGCCTCAAAGGCGTCTTCTTCACATTCAAAGACCCGAGCAGGACCTGTGAAGACCTGCTCCTCATCAGACATGCCCGCGACTTTCACGATGGCACCTTCAGGCGCGAGATTGCCGCTCAGGCCCACAACACCACCTGTTTCGGTGATGGGTGTCGCCACCTCATGGATGACTTTGCCATCGGCCTTGCGCACGATCAGATCAAGCTCCTCGCCCATGACGCGGCCCGTGGCCGTCATGCAATCTTCGTGGATCAAACCCGCTTTGCGCAATTCATTCATCACAACTGGAACGCCGCCTGCCTCATAGAGGTCTTTGGCGACATATTGGCCGCCCGGCTTGAGATCGACAAAATAGGGCGTGTCTTTGAAAATCTCGCAGACATCAAAGAGGTCGAAATCAATGCCCGCTTCATGCGCGATGGCGGGCAAATGCAGACCCGCATTGGTCGAGCCACCCGTGCAGGCCACGATACGTGCCGCATTCTGCAGGGATTTCAGGGTCACGATGTCACGCGCACGAATGTTTTTCTCCAGCAGGTTCATCACCGCCTCACCCGAGGCGACACCATATTGGTCACGGCTCTCGTATGGGGCAGGCGCGCCTGAGGAATTGGGCAGGGCCAAACCGATGGCTTCAGAAACACAGGCCATGGTGTTGGCGGTGAACTGGCCGCCACAAGCACCAGCAGAAGGACAAGCCACCCGCTCAAGCACGGCGAGTTGTTCGTCGCTGTAATTGCCCGCCTGATGCTGGCCAACGGCTTCGAACACGTCCTGAACAGTGACGTCTTTGCCATCAAGCCGACCTGGAAGGATTGAGCCGCCGTAGATGAACACGGAAGGCACATTCAAACGCACCATCGCCATCATCATACCGGGAAGGGATTTATCGCAGCCCGCCAGACCCACAAGCGCGTCATAGCAATGGCCGCGCATTGTCAGCTCAACCGTATCGGCAATTGCGTCACGGCTGGCCAAGGACGACCGCATGCCTTCATGGCCCATGGCGATGCCATCCGTCACGGTGATGGTGGTGAATTCGCGCGGCGTGCCATTGGCGTGTTTCACGCCCATTTTGACCGATTGCGCCTGACGGTTCAGTGCGATGTTACAGGGGGCGGCTTCGTTCCAGCAGGTCGCCACACCGACGAAGGGTTGGTTGATCTCTTCTTCGGTCAAGCCCATGGCATAGAAATAAGACCGATGAGGTGCGCGCGAGGGCCCTTCGGTTACATGGCGGCTTGGAAGTTTGGACTTATCCATCTTACCCTTCAACATGACGTCTCTCCCTGAGGTAATTCGCGTATTTCTTCTTGGAATAGACGTCCCAAACGACTGGCACAAGCGCGATTGCCGCATATGCAGATATTGGGCTACACTCTGTCTCAAAAGAGCAGGCAAGTAGAGCAGTTCCATGAATTACGCCGCACATGAGGCCTATATCGCACCCGCAAAGGGGGCCCCGCAGATTTGGCGCTTTATCTTGGGCCTGATCCTTGCGCTCATCATCTATGTCTTGGGCTTTTTGGCGCTACTGGGCCTTGTGGCTTTGACCAATGGCGGTTTGGCAGGCTTGCAGTCTTGGATGTTGCGCATGCAAACCGCCGATGCCCCGACGGCCACTCTTCTTATTCTGGGGACATTCTGGGGGATGGCGGCGGGTGCGATGCTGGCGGCCAAGCTTGTCCATCGACGCCCAATCGCCAGTTTGTTTGGCCCTCGGGCCTTGGTGCAACGCCATTTCCTCATCGCGACACTGGCGGCCGCAGGCGTTTTTGCGGTTTCGGTTCTGATCCCCATCGGGATTTCGCCCGAGAAAAACCTCGGCGTAGCGCTTTGGGCCTCCTTCATGCCTTTGGCGATTGTCGGCGTATTTGTTCAAACAGGGGCCGAGGAAATCTTGTTCCGTGGCTATATCCAGCAGCAATTGGCAGCGCGGTTTTCCAACCCTGTTATCTGGATGGTTTTGCCCTCAGCCCTCTTTGCCCTGGGCCATCTGGATCCCGCGACCTATGGCGCGAATGCTTGGCTGATCGTTGCGGCAACTGGGTTGTTTGGCGTTCTGGCCGCCGATCTTACGGCGAAAACGGGCAGCATTGGTGCCGCTTGGGGGCTGCATTTCGCAAATAATGTGCTCGCGATTTTGCTGATATCTCTGGAGGGACCGCTTTCTGGTCTGGCGCTCTATACACTGCCGATTGGCGCAGATAGCGCCGACATCCTTCGCCCTCTGATCTTTATGGATATGGGAATTACGCTGATAGCATGGGCTGCCGTCCGATATGCGGTGACGCGTTGAGACAGGCAAACGGTGTTTGATTGCAATTTCATCTCAAGCGTCTTATTTCGAACCAACAAACGGCCATGCAGAGTATCCCATGAACTGGATCACCAACTACGTCCGCCCGCGGATTAACTCCATCTTCTCGCGTCGCGAGATGCCAGAGAATCTTTGGACCAAATGCGGCGAATGCGGAACAATGCTGTTCCATCGCGAATTGTCAGATAATCTTAATGTCTGCACCAGCTGTGATCACCATATGGGGATCTCACCGCGCGACCGTTTCACAGCACTTTTCGATGGTGGGATTTTCACCGAGGTCGCGGTTCCAAAACCCATCACCGACCCGCTGCAGTTCCGCGATCAGAAAAAATACCCCGACCGCCTGAGGGCGGCACAGAAATCGACTGGTGAGGCCGAGGCCATGTTGGTCGCCGAGGGTGAAATTGGCCGCACGCCGATTGTTGCCACTGCGCAGGATTTCTCCTTCATGGCGGGCTCCATGGGGATGTATGTCGGCAATGCGATTATCGCCGCCGCGGAACGCGCGGTGCAACTCAAACGCCCCTTGGTTCTGTTTTCGGCCGCAGGTGGCGCGCGTATGCAGGAGGGGATTTTATCCCTGATGCAAATGCCGCGCACAACGGTTGCCGTGCAAATGCTCAAAGAGGCGAACCTGCCCTATATCGTGGTTTTGACCCACCCCACCACGGGCGGCGTTACCGCATCCTATGCGATGCTTGGCGATGTGCAGATTTCCGAACCCAATGCCTTGATCTGCTTTGCAGGGCCTCGGGTGATTGAGCAAACCATCCGTGAAAAACTCCCCGAAGGGTTCCAGCGCGCCGAATATCTGCTGGATCACGGCATGTTGGATCGTGTGACCCACCGTATGAAGATGCGCGATGAGTTGATCACCATCTTGCGGATGCTGACGGGCCAATCGCCTGCCATCTCGGGTGAATTGCCCGCCCCGGTTGGCGGCGGGATCAGTGATCCGAATGCCGATCCCGCAGAAGCACCCGCGACCCCAAAAGTCGAGCCTGACAAGTCGTGAGCACCGCATCCTCGGACATCCTCCTTGATCGGATGATGTCGCTCCATCCGAAGATCATTGATCTGACGCTGGACAGGATGTGGCGTATTCTGGCTGCATTGGACAATCCGCAAGCCCGTATTCCCCCCGTCATCCATATCGCGGGCACGAATGGGAAGGGCTCGACCCAAGCCATGATCCGCACAGGGTTGGAAGGGGCAGGGCGCAAGGTTCATGCCTATACTTCGCCGCATCTGACACGCTTTCACGAGCGCATCCGCCTTGCGGGTGAGTTGATCGATGAAGCGCAGCTTTCCGATATTCTTGATCGCTGCCTTGCTGCCAATGGCCCAGATCCGATCACCTATTTCGAGATCACAACCGCCGCCGGATTTGCCGCTTTTGCAGAAACGCCCGCCGATTACACCCTGCTTGAGGTAGGTCTTGGTGGCAGGCTTGATGCAACCAATGTGATTGACACCCCTGCGTTGACCATCATCACACCGATAGACCTCGATCATCAGCAATTCCTTGGCGATACCCTGACCGAAATTGCAGGTGAAAAAGCGGGCATCATCAAACGCGGTGTGCCCTGTGTCGTGGGGCCTCAGCAAGACGAAGCGATGGAGGTGATCGAGGCCACTGCCGCACGGCTTGGCGCGCCGATTCTAGCGCATGGTCAGCATTGGCATTTCTGGGAGGAGCGTGGGCGCTATATTTTCCAAGATGAACGCGGGCTTTTGGATTTGCCGATGCCCAATCTGGTCGGCCCCCATCAAATGCAAAACGCAGGCAGTGCCGTGGCCGCCCTGCGATATCTTGGCTTTGACGAACACGCTTGTGAGGCGGCACTTTCGCGCACGCAATGGCCCGCCCGTATGCAGCGATTGCGCAAAGGCCCTTTGATCGACGCGGCACCAAAGGCCGAGATTTGGCTCGATGGCGGGCATAACCCCCATGCCGCCCGCGCCATCGCGCGCAGTTTCGAGGGTTTGCCAAAGCGCCCGACCCATCTGATTTGCGGCATGCTCAATACAAAGGATGTGGCGGGGTATATGTCGCCCTTGGCCGATTGGGCGCAATCGCTTCATGCCGTCTCGATACCGGGTCAAACGGCAACTCTTTCAGCCTTGGAAACCGTGGAGGCCGCCAAGCGCGTTGGCATCAATGCCGTTGAGGCGGCCTCGGTCACGCAGGCCTTGGAGCAGATTTTGGCCGAAGACAGCGAGGCGCGGGTTTTGATTTGCGGCTCTCTTTATCTGGCGGGTGAAATCCTCAAGGAAAACGGATGAGCGCTCTCTTGACCGAACCTGCCAAGGCCGCCATCCTTCCGCCCATGCGCGCCTTTGCTTCTCTCGCTTGCCTGCTCCTTGCCACAGCCCCCGCGCAAGCTGCCAAATTCCAATTCTGCTGGATCGGCAATTCAGGCTACACCATGCGCGGCTCGATCAGTTTCCCCGACGCGCTTTTGGGAAGCGGGATCATCACCCAAGACGATGTCACAGGCTTCTCGATCTACGGCTTTTTGGACAATTTCCCGATAGGAAGCTGGACCCTGGACCAGCGCACCACCCAAACAACTTGGGAGCTGTATTTCGACACGACAGCCTTGGAATTTCCGATGGGAGGGATCGCGCTGGATCAGACCTATCAGGCATGGAATGCCAATGGCGATGTGAATGATTGTGGCGCAGGCGGCTTCGGGTTCAACGGCGGGAATTGGGCGCAAGATGTCTGTATCGACAACCTCTGGATCGAGGACAGTTCCATCACGCCCGACACCCCTTTGCCTGCCTATCCCGAAGGCGTGGCGGTTCACTGCGAAGCGGTTTTGAACCTCAGTTAATCGAGGCTCAAGCTCAAGCCTCATCGCTCCAATCGGCGCTTTGCATTTCACGCAAACGGCTGGCTGTGCGTTCAAATTCAAAACTGCCCGCGCCCTCAAGATAGAGCCGCTCGGGGATATCTGCCGCCGTGACAATCAGCCGTGTCTTTGCCTCATAAAGCGCATCGACCAAGGTCACAAAGCGCTTGGCTTCATTGAAATTATCAACGCCCAATTGCGGAACGCCTTCAAGGATCAACAGCTTGATCGCAGCCGTCACAGCAAGGTAATCGGCAGGGCCCAAAGGCTTGCCGCATAGCTCCCAGAACGAGGCGCGCGCCATGCCTGCCCAATATCTCTCAAGCACAACTTGGCGACCTTTGACATCAAGCGTCAGGGCTTCTTGCTGCGCGCCCGTCAAATCCCGCCAAAGCGTATCTATCTTGGCGGTCACCTCGGCCGAGATCGGCGAGAAATAGACATCTTCGCCCGAAAGGCGATCTTGCCTGTAATCCGTATCAGCATCGAGTTGAACAACATCCAGACGCTCTTCCAGCAGGCTGATGAAGGGCAGAAAAAGCTGGCGGTTCAACCCGTCTTTATACAGCGCGCTCGGATGACGGTTCGAGGTGGTTACAACCATGACGCCCGCCGCAAAGAGGTTCTCGAACAAGCGCCCGACAATCATGGCATCGGCGATATCGGTGATCTGCATTTCATCGAAACACAAAAGACGGATGTCTTTGGCGATCTTTTCGGCCACGGGCTTGATCGCGTCATCAACGCCTGTTTTGCGAACCTCATGCAGTTCGGACTGGATTTCCTGCATAAAGGCATGGAAATGCACGCGTCGTTTCTGGGCAATGCCTGCATGAGCAAAAAACAAATCCATCAGCATGGATTTCCCACGCCCGACGCCGCCCCAAAGATACAGCCCCAAGCGGTCGCTCGGCTCTGATTTGCGGAAACGGTCAAGGAAGCTTTTGCGCTGTGGGGCGTTCAATTCCTCGCGCAGCCCGTCCAGCTTGAGCAAAATGTCCCGCTGCACTGGGTCGGGTCGCAACAGCCCTTCGGCGACGCGCGTGTCATAGATCAGCTGTAGATGCTGGGTCATGCGTTCTGAGATATCCGTGATTCCTGTCAACATGACATAGATAACGGTATCTTAAGTGTCGAATGATAATCGCTGATTTGACCAAAGGCGCATTCCCCACCATGGTCCCGCTATACAAAAGGGACGCTCGCCTATGACTCGTCAAAATTCTCTGTTCACGCCCGTGTTGATTGGTGGCTGCATCATAATCATGATCGGCTTTGCCATCCGCGCCAGTTTTGGCGTGTTCCAAATACCGATTGCAGAAGAATTTGGCTGGCTGCGCGCCGAGTTTTCCTTGGCAATCGCCATTCAGAACCTCGCTTGGGGGATTGGCCAACCCATTTTCGGGGCCATTGCCGAACGTTTTGGCGACCGCAAGGCCATCATACTTGGAGCTTTGTTCTATGCAGCGGGTTTGGTCCTATCCTCATTTGCCGTCACGCCCGAGCAGCATCAATTGCTGGAAATCCTTGTGGGCTTTGGCATCGCGGGAACGGGGTTTGGTGTCATTCTGGCCGTCGTCGGGCGCGCCGCCTCGGATGAGAACCGCTCTATTGCATTGGGCATCGCCACAGCGGCGGGTTCAGCAGGTCAGGTTTTCGGCGCCCCTGTTGCCGAATATCTCTTGGGGCATTTTCCTTGGCAGTCCGTTTTCTTGATGTTTGCAGGCGTCATTCTGGCCTCTCTGCTGGTCTTGCCGATGATGCGCTCGCCACAGCCGATCTCGAAGGCGAGCTTGGAAGAAAGCATGGGGGCCGTCCTCAAAAAGGCGTTTCGCGACCCGTCTTTCACGCTGATCTTCATCGGCTTTTTCTCATGCGGATATCAATTGGGCTTTATGACGGCGCATTTTCCCGCCTTCGTGACCGAGCTATGCGGCCCGATCTCACCAGGTGGGATGCTGCATAATATCGGGATTACCAGCACATCCGCCCTTGGCGCGGTGGCAATTTCCCTGATCGGACTGGCCAATATTGTGGGCACCATCACGGCGGGTTGGTTGGGCAAGCGCTATACCAAGAAATACCTGCTCGCGGGTATCTATGTGGGGCGCACCATCGCGGCAGGCATCTTCATCATGATGCCGATCACGCCGACCTCGGTGATCATTTTCTCGATCGTTATGGGCTCGCTTTGGCTTGCAACCGTGCCGCTGACCTCAGGGCTTGTCGCCTATATCTACGGGCTTCGCTATATGGGAACGCTCTATGGCATCGTGTTTTTCAGCCACCAATTGGGCGGCTTTCTTGGCGTGTTCTTGGGGGGATGGCTTTATGACATCTATGGCGATTACACCGCTGTTTGGTGGATCGGCGTCGGGATTGGCGCGCTCTCGGCCATTGTGCATCTGCCCATCAGGGAAAAGCCCTTGGAAACGCGCACGGTGGCCGCCTAAAGATTGGCCTCAATCGCGGCGGCAATGTCATCAGGCCAGAGGTAAGGCATGCGGTGATCGGCCCAATCAAAGACCACATGGCGGGCTTTGGGGTTGATCTTTTGCAGCGAGGAAAGCGCCTCGACAGGAATGGTGGTATCCAATTCGCCCCACATGACGAGCAGGGGAATGCCCATTTTTGCGACCAACAAATGATCCTCGGCCATGGCCTCAGACAGGAAATTCCTCTGGCTGGACAAAACCGCCTCAAGGGTGCCTTCAACGCGCATATCATTGCGGATCAACCCGTTGATCTTTTCCTCAAACGGGTCATCGGTCGTGGTGCGGGAATATTTCCAATAGACCATCAAAGGCCCGAGCACTTCCATCATCCAATCCCCCAATACGGGAAGGCGTGAGGCAAGGGTGTAGAAGCGGCCCATCTCCACCCCGAGGCCAGCGGGCGCCAGAAGGATCAATCGGTTGACGGTATCGGGGGCCTCGACCGCGCGGGCGACAGCCAATGCGCCACCCATGGAATACCCCAAGAGCGTGACCCGATCGGTGATCCCCTGCGAGGCCAGCAATTCACGCAGCTGACGCATGAAGAATTCCCGCGTCTGATCACCCTCCACCCGATCCGAGCCACCCCGCCCGTAAAGGTCATAGGTCAGCACGCGGTAACCCTGATCAATCAAAAGCGGGATCAAAGGGGTAAAAACATAGGACGGCGTGGTTAAGCCGTGAATACACACGATAATCGGCCCCCGTGCGGGGCCATGCCATTCGAAATGGGTTTCACCATCTTGCAGACGCACAAACTGTCCGGGTGAAATGGCCTTGCGGTCGGCAAAAGGCGCAAGGGTGAAATGGGCCAACAGATAGGAGCCCGCCATGGCCGTGATCAAAATGAACAGCAACCAGATCATCGCAAGCTACCTCTGTCGCCAAGCATCAAGGATGTAGCGCGCGGTCATCAAATCCAGATGCGCGCCGCCGCCATTTTTGAACAGGGTGATGTCCTCCTGCGACTGACGGGTGAAAGCGCCGCTTGGAAGGTCATAATAATCCGCTTTGATATCAGCCTCGGATATTGCCCCTGTGGCCAATGGAATTTTCAACTCACCGATATGCCCGATGGTCGTGGCGCGGCTGTCCACAAACACCCTTGCGCGACCAAGCGCGTCGTCATCGGCCTCACGCATGTCGGGGCGGTAGGCACCGATCAGATCAAGATGCTGGCCCGCGCGCAGCCATTCGCCCTTGATCAAAGGTTCGGTCGACATGGTGGCACAGGTGATGATGTCGGCTTGCGAAACACCCGCCTCAAGATCATCGATAGCTGTCACGCCAAGCGTTGTATCAGCAAATCGGGCGGCCCCCTCGGGGCTGCGGTTCCAGATCAGGAACCGCGCATCGGGAAAGATCGCGCCATAAGCCTCGCGAAGCGAGCGGCCTACAGTGCCCGCGCCCACGATCAAAATCGTTTTGCTATCTGGACGGGCCAGTTTGCGCGCGGCCAGAATACTATCGCCTGCGGTTTTCCATTTGGTGACAAGGTGGAAATCCACCAAAGCATCCAAAGTGCCATCCTGATCGGAATAGAGGTTCACCGCACCGTTTACTGTGGGCTTTCCAGCGGCCTTATTGCCTGCAAAAATCGTGGCCGTTTTGACCAATTGACCCATTCCATCGATCCAAGCGGCACGCGACAAAAGCGTATCAGGATCACGATAAAGGAAGGTATCCCCGATCTCGGCGCGCGGCAGGGAATGGCCCGCCTCCAGAGCATCGGTCAGAGCGCGCCAATCAAGATGGGCCTCGGCCTCTGGTCCGATGATCTCGACACTCATGCGGCGGCTTCCTCATCACTGAGAAGACCATGGGCGACCAATGCATCGGCCCATCCTTGCGGGTGTTCAAACAGATGCGCGTTCCAGCCTCTTGCGCGGGCCGCAGTGATATTGGCTTCGCGGTCATCGGCAAAAAGGATGCGATCAGGCGCAATGCCAGAATGCTCCTCCACCATCTCGTAGATGCGCGCGGCAGGTTTGATCACCTTCATATGCCCCGAGACATAGGCATGATCGAATTCATTGAGAAAATCGAAATGCGTCTGCGCATAGGCAAAGCTCTCGATCCCGAAATTCGTGAGTGCAAAAACCGGCACACCCTTGGCGCGCAGCATCCGCATCAGCTTGACGGAATGGGGGATCACTGGCTGTGCAAGCTCGATCCAACGGTCATGCCAAAGCTGAATTTCCTTGCGGAAATCGGGATAGGCTTCGGCGGTTTCATAAATGATATCGCGAAACCCTTCGCCCAGATCCACGCGGTCATTCATGCCGTGCAGATCGACCGCGGCAAACATTTCCTTGCGGCGCGCCTCGCCCACTTCACGGTCGTAGAAGCGCTCAGGCTGCCATTCGATCAGCACATTGCCGATGTCAAAGATGACGGCGTCGATTTT
>ENA-OUOG01002904-OUOG01002904.1-marine-metagenome-genome-assembly--contig:-NODE-2904-length-16958-cov-5.312363_pt1 | contig 16958 bp, 15 predicted proteins | sample MGYA00248635_ERZ508505 | MGnify/ENA primary metagenome ERZ508505 (study PRJEB26176, sample SAMN06267871) | marine metagenome | isolation source: Saanich Inlet, British Columbia, Canada | place: Pacific...
CGGCCACGCTTAAAGCCGTCGGCTTCGGCTGTCTCAACAACAATCAGTGAAATACCTTTTGAACCCTGAGAGGCATCGGTTTTACAAACAACAATAACCAGATCTGCATTTTGCCCATTGGAAATAAAGGTCTTAGACCCGTTAATGACATACTGATTGCCTTCTTTGAGTGCGGTTGTCTTAACTGCTTGAAGGTCAGAGCCGGTGCCAGGCTCTGTCATAGCAATCGCACAAACCAACTCACCGCGGGCCATTTTGGGCAACCAGCGCTGTCTTTGCTCTTCGGTGCCATATGTTAAAAAATAATGCGCACAAATAGCCGAATGGACTGTATTTCCAAAACCAGCAACGGCACAATTTTCCATTTCTTCAGCCAAAATGGCCTCATGGCGATAATCACCACCTGAACCACCATATTCCTCTGGAATAGAGGCGCATAAAATACCGGCCTCGCCAGCAAGATGCCAAGCCTCACGGTCTACATATCCTTGCTTCGTCCATTTTTCAGATTGAGGCGAAAATTCGCGGGTGTAAAATTTACGAACAGCGTCCTGGAAGATATGAAGGTCTTCACTCATCCAAGGTGACGTATATGATGCAAGCATGTTAATTCTCCATTTTCAGGACCGAAAGATAACATAATATATGGTCTGTAAGGATTTTAAGTCAAATGCCTTACACCTATCTACACACACAATAAACTTGACGACCAACCTTATTGTGCATATATAATATGTTAAATAATTTAATATACATTTATTTTGTGTATTTTATACCGCTTTTCCGATACGCTTAAAAAGAGTGAGAACCAGCCATGCTAACCCATCTTGACCGCCTGGAAGCTGAAGCAATCAACATTATGCGCGAAGTCGTTGCTGAGGTTGAAAATCCGGTCATGCTATATTCTATTGGGAAAGATAGTGCAGTCATGCTCCATATTGCGCTCAAGGCCTTTGCCCCTGCCAGCCTTCCTTTTCCTCTGCTTCACGTAGATACAGGCTGGAAATTCAAAGAGATGATTGCCTTTCGGGACCGCAAAGTAAAAGAATATGGGTTAGAGCTTATTCGTCATACAAACCCTGAGGGGCTTGCTCAAAATGTTGGGCCTTTCACCCATGGCTCAGCAGTTCACACAGATATTATGAAAACCCAGGCGCTCAAACAGGCGCTCGACGCACATGGCTTTCAGGCCGCTTTTGGTGGCGCGCGTCGTGATGAAGAAAAAAGCCGCGCCAAAGAACGTATTTTCTCCTTCCGTTCCGCACAACATCGTTGGGATCCCAAAAATCAACGCCCAGAAATTTGGTCGATCTACAACACCAAAATAAACAAAGGTGAAACCATTCGCGTTTTTCCAATTTCTAATTGGACCGAGCTTGATATTTGGCAATATATTTTGCGCGAAAATATTGAGATTGTGCCTTTATATCTCTCTGCTCCGCGACCAGTCGTTGAGAGGGACGGAACCCTAATTATGGTCGACGATGACCGCATGCCCTTGCATGAGGGAGAAGTGCCTCAAATGCGCTCCGTCCGATTTCGGACCCTTGGCTGTTATCCTCTAACCGGCGCCGTTGAAAGCGAGGCGACCTCGCTTGAAGATATTATTCAAGAAATGCTTCTGACATCAACCTCTGAACGGCAAGGCCGCGTGATCGATCACGACCAAGCTGCTTCGATGGAAAAGAAGAAACAGGAAGGTTATTTTTAATGGCCCATAATGATGCTCTCATTGAAAAAGACATTCGCGCCTATCTCGCTGCGCAAGAACAAAAGTCTCTTTTAAGATTTATCACCTGCGGATCCGTGGATGATGGCAAGTCCACCTTGATTGGGCGTTTGCTTTATGAATCAAAACTTGTATTTGAAGATCAGCTTGCTACCCTTGAGCGCGAGTCCAAAATTGTCGGCACACAAAATGGCGAGATAGACTTTGCCTTGCTCGTGGATGGCCTCGCGGCCGAACGCGAACAAGGAATTACAATCGATGTCGCCTATCGTTTCTTCTCAACGGATAAACGCAAATTTATTGTCGCTGACACACCAGGACACGAACAATATACGCGCAACATGGCAACTGGCGCCTCAACAGCAGATCTTGCTATTCTGCTTATTGATGCGCGTGCAGGGATTATGACCCAAACAAGACGTCATGCCTATATCGCGTCGCTCTTGGGCATTCGTCAAATTGTGCTCGCTGTTAATAAAATGGATTTGGTTGATTACGACCAAACTGTCTTCGAAAACATCTTCAAGGACTTTACGCAATTTTCAAAAGAACTGAATTTTCAGCAGGTAACGCCTATCCCGTTATCGGCATTATGTGGTGATAATATCATTACAACCAGCGACAAGACAGCATGGTATAAGGGCCAAAGCCTTTTGGCTTATCTTGAGCAAGCGCCAACGGCCAGTGAACTCACGGATGAAAATTTCCGTTTTCCTGTGCAATGGGTCAATCGCCCAAACTTAGATTTTCGTGGCTTTGCAGGCACAATTGCCAGCGGTCTTATCAAAGAAGGGGACGCCATTCGCGTCTTGCCGGGCGGAAAAACCAGCACCATAAAACAAGTCCTTTTAGCAGATACTGCACTTGCTCAAGGCGAGGCAGGACAGTCCATCACGCTCACACTTAATGATGAGATTGATATATCCCGCGGCAACGTAATTACAAAAATAGACGCACCCGTCGAAGTCTCTGATCAATTTGAGGCGACAATTTTATGGATGGATGAAGCGGCAATGTTACCCGGCCGGCCTTACACATTAAAGCTGGCGTCACAAACAGCAACGGCAAACATCAATTCGCCCAAACATAAGGTGAATGTAAATACGCTTGAGAAAATGGCTGCTAAAACATTAGAGCTTAACGAAATTGGTTTATGCACCTTATCTCTTGATCGCAATATTGCTTTTGAGCCCTATGACACAAACCGCACGCTTGGCGGATTTATTTTAATAGATCGTATGAGCAATGCCACGGTAGGTATGGGCATGATTAAATTTGCGCTCCGTCGGGCCGCCAATGTACATTGGCAAAGCCTCTCGGTTGACCGCGAAGCGCATGCAAGCCTTAAGGGGCAAAAGCCAGCTGTTCTCTGGCTAACCGGATTATCCGGTTCGGGTAAATCGACAATCGCAAATGCATTACAAGCTTTGCTGCATAGTCATGGGCGCCATAGCTATTTACTCGATGGAGACAATGTGCGTCACGGTCTCAACAAAGACCTTGGTTTTACCGATGTCGATCGCGTCGAGAATATTCGTCGTGTTGGCGAGGTTTCCAAATTGATGGCAGATGCCGGACTGATCACGATCGTGTCTTTTATTTCACCTTTCCGAGCCGAACGTCGGTTGGCGCGCGAACTCATGGAAGATGGTGAGTTTATTGAAATCTATGTGAACACATCACTCGCGCTCGCTGAAACGCGAGACCCTAAAGGGCTTTACAAAAAAGCCCGCGCTGGCGAAATCGCAAACTTTACGGGAATTGATAGCCCTTATGAACCACCAGAGGATCCCGAAATTACCATCGACACCGAACAAGTCTCGGCTGAAGATGCTGCCCAAATAATATTTGATGCGCTTAAAGCGCGTGGCAAAATTTCATAAGAGCCCCCCAAACCAATTGAGAATGCCTAAAAAGCTCTCACAATTGCATGTGGGGCGCATATCCGCCCATCGCAACACGACCGACAAGCTCATATGTTTGCGACCCAGTGATCATATGTTGCGTCATCGTCTCGGCATCTCGTAAATGTTTTTGAATAATATTCTCATCATAAACGGAACTACCGCCCGCAAGATCGTAAATGGTGCGAACCACGTGAACACAGGTTTGTGTCGCATGGGTTGCTGCCATTCTTAATTCTGCCCTGGCCTCAGGGCTAAAAGGAGCAGACTGTGTTTGCGCAGACGCCCACAATCCTTCAACTGTTCGAACATAAAACGCGCGGGCAGCATGATAACTTGCCAGAGCTTGTGCATAAGCAATATGTACACGACCTTGGTCAGCCAAGCGGCGAGAAGAGCTAGCCGGTGTTTTCTCCATGGCCAGAGTCTTAAAACTCTGCAAACAACTCTGGGCATTGCCCAAAGCACAAGCAGCAACACCAAGCGCCAAAAACCCGAAATATGGCAATTGATAAAGCGGCGCCGAAATGCGAGGCGCATTATTTATAATAGTGCAGGCATAGGATTTTGGCAGGCGGGCATTTTGGACCTCAATATCGCCCGAGGATGAAGCCCGCAACCCAATCGTGTGCCATGTATCATGAAATATCAAATATTCGCGCGGGACCATTATAATTTGCATTTGGGCCTGCTCGGGCGGGGCGTCTTGGTTGTCTTGCACCATCGCGCCCAAACCAATCCAGTCTGCATTTGCTGAACCCGATGCCCATGCCCAACGGCCTGAAAGAATAATATCATCACCATCAACATAAGCACGGCCATGGGGGGCGAAGATACCGCAATATACCTTTGCCTCTCCCCCAAAAACATGCTGCGCTGTTGCTTGATCTAAATAAGCAGCCATTAACGACGCAGTTGAGCCAATCATGCTCACCCAACCCGATGCCGCATCATTCCGCGCAAGTGTTTCTATTTTACTTAAACCAGATATGAGGCTTTCTTCAGGACCCCCAATATCTTTGGGAGCAAACAATCTGAATAAATTTTCGTTGGCCATAGTCCTAGCAAAATCTGGGCTTAACTGCCTCTGAGCTTCAAACGCCTGACTTTCGTCACGAGCCTGTTGGCACAATTCATTAAACCGAGCGCCGTGATCGGCATTATCTGGATAGGTCATGCTTGCTCTGCTTATCATTATTACGTTCACTCAGTGAAAAGCATGGTTAACAGCAAGTCAATACATCATGCCGCACGCAAAATACCAGCGACGTCAGCAGATCACAGAAAAAAACGACCAAAACCATATCGGGGTTTTTGGTCGGCATTATAAATTATCATAAGATTTTTGGATAAATCGCTGGAGCGGGCGATGAGATTCGAACTCACGACCCCAACCTTGGCAAGGTTGTGCTCTACCCCTGAGCTACGCCCGCTCTTAACGATTAGTGATCATTTCTGATCAGACGCGGTTATGCACCAATCGATGGAATTTGACAAGTCATATTAAGATAGGTTTTTCGGCATTTGGGGTAGACATTCACAAAAAAGACCCCATCTTTACTTAATAAACAATAAATCCTTATTAAGATGGCTCAAATATGACCGACGTAATTATCGACGTAACCACAGACAGCTTTATGATAGATGTCATTGAAGCATCTAAGACCCAGCTTGTATTGCTTGACCTTTGGGCCCCGTGGTGTGGACCTTGTAAACAACTCACCCCTATCCTTGAAAATGTTACACGGGCAGGCAAGGGCGCTGTGAGATTGGCCAAAATGAATATTGATGAACACCCGGCGATTGCTCAGAAGCTCCAAGTTCAATCAATCCCAGCGGTTTTTGCTTTTAAGGATGGACGCCCAGTAGACGGCTTTATGGGCGCATTGCCTGAAAGCCAAGTAAAAGAATTCATCAGCAAACATCTTGAAGGTGGTCTTGGCCAGTCGCCCGAAGATGAAATCTTGGCCGCTGCAACAGCTACCTTTGAGGCCGGTGATATACAACAAGCAGCTCAGGCCTTTGGAACATTGCTTCAACAAAACCCAGATCATCGTGCGGCCCAAGCAGGATTAGCGCAATGCTTCATCGCCGCGGGACAAATTGAGCAAGCCGAACAAATCTTAGAAACCGCACCTCCGCTCGAGCGTGATAAGGAGCCACTGGCCTCGGCTTTTGCGGCTCTTTTATTGGCTCAACAAACCGATAATGTCTCCGAAGATACAGCCCCCCTTGAGGCTGCTGTCAACGCGGATCCAAATGATCATCAATCTCGTTTTGATTTATCCCTGGCCTATCAAGCCGCTGGTAAAAAACAAGAGGCAGTTGATGCCTTGCTCGAGATTATACAAAGAAACCGCGACTGGAACGATGGTTCTGCTCGCCAGCAATTATTAACACTATTTCAAGCCTTCGGGTTTGATGACCCTATTTCGATCGAGGGACGCAAACGCCTTTCCAGTATTTTATTTAGTTAAGTGGTTCATAAAATCTTATGAGTGAAAAGAAAAAATATACGATTAATGACTTGCCTGAAACCATCCCAGTGTTTCCCTTGGCTGGCGTGCTTCTTTTGCCACGCGGGCAATTGCCGCTTAACATTTTTGAGCCACGCTATTTAAATATGCTTGATGATGCTCTAGGGCGCGGGCGATATATTGGGATCATTCAACCCGACATTGATACAGACTCTTTAAGTGCTGTTGGATGTTTGGGGCGCATATCATCCTTTAGCGAAACAGGCGATGGGCGCATGATCATATCTTTGACCGGCGTTTGTCGCTTTCGGGTTGAAGCTGAATTACCGGTGACAACGCCTTATCGCCAAGTCCAGGCGGACTACCTCCCTTTCAAGGATGATCTTATTACCGATGTCGGGAGTTTTGATGTCGATCGCGATAAACTTCTCAATGTGCTAGAGCGTTACCTTGCCATGACAGAAATGAGTATGGATTGGGATTCCATCACCACCGCATCGAATGAAACTCTCGTCAATTCTCTTTCAATGATTAGCCCGTTTGGCCCATTGGAAAAACAAGCAATGCTTGAAGCCGTTAGCTTGTCTGAACGCAATGAGATTTTAATTGCTTTAACTGAAATGGCTCTGGCGCAGGGCGATATCTCAGGTGATAATGACAATCCTATTCAGTAATATAAGAAGCCTATCAGGGAGTGAAAAACATGAGTGACGATAATCGTTTTGACACGAGCTTGCTCGATATTTTGGTTTGCCCGCTCACGCGCACGCCCCTGACCTATGATGAAGATAAATGTGAGCTTATTTCTAAAAAAGGTAAACTCGCTTTTCCAATACGTGATGGTATTCCCATCATGCTTGTTGAGGAAGCGCGCCCCCTTTAACCTCACGCTTTGGCTTATAAATATATTCGGCCACTTCGAATGCGCCCGGTGTTATGGGGTTTTTGATCCCCTAAAAAGTGATGGTATTTCACCAAACCCAGTGGCTGCTTGTTGTTCAAAATATGCGCTTAGGCCAGGCACATCTTTTAATAATGTGCCCGCAAGCCGAAAGGCTTCAGCGGGAACCACTGTCGGGCGCAAGGGTTGAAGAATGTTCTTGAGTCCATGGGTCAAGCCAAGTGTCAGTGCCCCATCAGCCCGACGGCCAATCGCGTAATCCTCTAAAAGTGTTGGCGCGCGTAGACCCAGACCCATGTGGCGGGCTTTGGTTAAAACATCAACCAATTGCGCAATATCACGGCATGTGAGATTGAGCCCCTGACCAGCCAGCGGATGAACGACATGCGCAGATTCTCCAATCAAAATCAGACCATCCTGACAAAATGTTTCTGCCAAAAGATATTCCAAAGATATTTTTTGCCGCGACCCCATTTCTTCAACCATACCCTGGCCAATGACCTCTTCGAGACAATAGCGGAATATATCATCAGATGTCTTAACAAGCGCATCCGCACGTGCTCGCTCTTGAGACCATACGAGCGCAACATGTGACCCAAACGGTAGTGGCAATAAAGCTAATGGTCCATATGGTGTAAAATACTGACGCGCTGTTTGAAGATGCGGGCCGGAGAGTTTCAGCCAGGTTGTAATCGCGTCTTGATCGTAAATGCCATGCGCAATGGCAATGCCAGCGTCTTTGCGCACAGATGAATGCCGCCCAGATGAATCCACGCAAAGTGAAGCGGTCAGGGTTTCACCATTTTCCAGAGTTGCTATGCCATCTCGAAAATATACGAGCGGCGCATCAACAAACCGAATGCGATCTGACTTATGCACTGCGCGTAAAACAGCCTGTGACAGACCCGCCAAACTATAAACATTGGCCAAATAAGATTTGCTATCAGTGTCTTTATCTACAGATGTCGTTGGTGCGGCGGGAAATATTAAGTCTGGCTTTAATGGAGCATCCTGATCAGAACTGCGGACATCAAGCTGCATGTCTGCAATGCATCCAAAAGGGCCCGTGGCCACACCAAGGTGACCAAACATATGACCAACATGAGGGCTTAACGCAACAACCGACTGCCAAAGCGCCATATCGTCATCACGCCCAATATCCGTAACCTCATTTGGCACAGATGGCATTGCGACATCAAATCCCGCATGCGTAAGCGCCAAAGCCGCAAGCTGCGCGCTTAGGCCTGCGCCAGCAATGATAATATCAACCGGCATATGCTGCTTTGGACCCGCCGCCATTGTTTATAACCTCATTTATATCCTAGGTGAGCTTCAATCTAGCTCATATTCCGCAATATACCAATGTGGCACAAAGGCCTAAAGCCTGCTCTTGCCTAAAATTTAACCACGCCATGCCTGGTCTTGATTAAAAATTAGTCGCATTGCCAAGATACGCCTCAAATCATCTCACGAAACCCCTTATTTTCGTCTTTTCTTTTTTGGGCATAGTCCCTGTATGTAATCGAGACAATTATCAGGGGGATAATCATGGAAACTTTCGTTGGCGGAGACGTCTTCTTTATTTTAATGGGCGCTATTTTGGTGTTCGCAATGCATGCTGGTTTTGCTTTTCTTGAGGTGGGCACTGTTCGCCGCAAAAACCAGGTCAATGCGATGGTAAAAATCATTTCTGATTTTGGCGTTTCAACCATTGCCTATTTCGTCATTGGCTACTCAATTGCTTATGGTGTCGATTTTTTCAGTAGCGCCAGCATTATTAGCGGCGGCGCTGACAATGAAACATTTGCGCCGCAAGGGTTATCTTTAATTAAGTTCTTCTTTTTGCTGACATTTGCGGCAGCAATACCGGCCATCATTTCTGGCGGTATTGCCGAAAGGGCTCGTTTTGTCCCTCAACTTCTGGCCTCGGCCGCGCTTGTGGGTATTGCCTATCCTATCCTTGAAGGCATTGTTTGGAATGGTAACCACGGCATTCAAACTTATCTTGAAGCAACCTATGGTGCCAGTTTTCATGATTTTGCTGGCTCAATTGTCGTCCATGCCTTTGGTGGTTGGGTGGCTTTAATGGCTGTTATTTTTCTAGGTCCGCGCCTTGGCCGCTATGGACCACGTGGCCGCGCCTTCCCGCCCTCATCCATTCCATGGTTGGCACTCGGCTCTTGGTTGCTCTGCATTGGTTGGTTTGGCTTTAACGTTGTCAGCGCACAATCTCTTGAGTCAATTTCTGGATTGGTTGCCATTAACTCGCTTATGGCAATGGTTGGTGGCATTCTTGCGGCCTTAATCGTCGGAAAAGGCGACCCTGGATTTGTGCATAATGGTGCACTTGCAGGTCTTGTCGCTGTTTGCGCCGGTTCTGACATCATGCACCCGCTCGGCTCGCTTTTCGTAGGCGCAATGGCAGGCGTCTTGTTTGTTTATATGTTCACAATTTGCCAAGAAAAACTTAAAATTGATGATGTTTTGGGTGTATGGCCCCTTCACGGCCTAGCTGGTGCTTGGGGCGGGGTTGCCGCGGGCATTTTTGGCCTTGAATCTTTTGGTGGTCTTGGCGGCGTGTCATTTATGAGCCAGCTTATTGGAACAGGCATCGGCATTGGCATCGCCGTCATTGCTGGCACCATTATTTATGGTGGATTACGAGCAACAATTGGCATTCGCTTAACCGAAGAAGAGGAATATCACGGGGCAGACCTCTCAATTCACAAAATTGCAGCGGAGCCTGAGGGTTACCTCTCCTCTAACTAAAAGGAACGCGTGACGCTTGATGCTCAATCAAGCGCTTTGTTCACCACTGACGTCTTTGCTCAACTACCCCTTTGACCAACTAGGGGTGACTGGGCTAAAGTTTGTACAGTCAATCTAAATAACCCTCGAGGGATTGACCCTCGGGGGTTTTTTGTCACAGCTTTTAAAATACGCGGTTCAAAGCGTAATGGGGTCAGGGTGGATAATATATTTTCGGAAGGTCGGATTTCTGCGCTTCCAGGCTCACCTTTCGTGCGCTTACGAGCCCTGCTTCAAAATACCCACCCCGCAAAAGACGAAATCTCGCTTGCCTTAGGTGAGCCCAAACATGCGCCGCCGCAATTTGTTTTAGACGCTCTCAAAAACACCCATGATTATGATCGCTATCCACCCATTCAGGGAATCCCAGAATTGCGTGCCGCCATTGAGGCTTGGTTGGTAAGACGATTTCATTTAGAAAGCGCAATGTTTGCTCAAGATACGCAAATTTTACCCCTTAACGGCACCCGAGAGGGTTTGTTTTTGGCAACCCAACTTGGCCCAACCAAGCCAAATGGCGCAATCTTAATGCCCAACCCATTTTATCAAGTCTACGCAGCTGCCGCCATTGCCGCCCATGCCGAACCTGTCTATCTGCCAACCACGGCACAAACCGGATTTTTGCCAGACCTTGATGCCATAGCGCCAGAATTACTCGACCGTTGCCAAAGTTTCTTTATTTGCTCGCCAGCCAACCCACAGGGGGCTGTGGCCAGCCGCGCCTATTTGACAAAACTTGTTGAGCTGGCGCGACGTCATAAGTTTCTTTTGCTGGTAGACGAATGCTATAGCGAAATTTATGACCGCAGCGAAGAGAATGCGCCGCCGCCGTCTGTGCTGGAAGTTTTATCACCAGACACAATTAAAGATGCGCCTGTTATTGCATTTCATTCTCTTTCTAAGCGCTCAAACCTACCCGGGTTACGATCTGGCTTTTGTGTGGGCGGCGAACAAGCCATGGCTCAATTTGCCAATATTCGCCAAGTCGCCGGACCACAATCCCCCATTCCAGCTCAGCGCGCCGCCGCGCTCGCCTGGGCCGATGATCAACATGTCGTTGAAAACCGCGCTTTGTATCATCAAAAATTTGACCTTGCAGAAAAGATCTTAGGAAATGAGCATGGCTTTTTTCGTCCCGCTGGCGGTTTCTTCCTTTGGCTTAATGTGGGTGATGGCGAAGCCGCAACCCTTAGCCTGTGGCGCGATGAAGGGATACGGGTTTTGCCCGGCGCTTATCTAACGCAAAACACCCCGAACACCTCATCGCAAATTGGCGACGCCTTTATACGCGTCGCCTTGGTCAGCCCTTTTGAGCAAACCCAAATTGCACTCGAACGCCTGAAATCTGGGCTCGACAATTTTGCCAATCAAAAGGCACAGTCATGAATAGGTTCAGACGATATCTTGACGCATTCAACTATTGGATGTCTCAGCGTCTCATCGAAATGAGCGGCCTAAGTATCATCGCGCTTACACTGGCTGTGTTGGCCGCAACCCTAAGCTATAGTCCTTTTGACCCTAGCTGGAACGTCGTCTCACACACACCTGTCAGCAATCTGCTTGGATTGCCCGGAGCCTATATGAGCGACGTGATCCTACAAACCATCGGCTGGAGTTTTATGGTGATTATTCCTGCTGGCTGGGCGCTCGGATGGCGGATTATGAAGCACCAATCAACAACACAACCGGCATGGCGGGCACTTAGCGCCATTATCGCTGTGCCGCTCGCCGCTTGCGCTATTGCGCTTTGGCCAGAAACTTTAAACACAGACGGCGCGCAAGACGGTGGCTTTATCGGCCAATTACTCGCTGAAAATATATTGCTTCTTATGGCATCGCTACCAACCACGATCGACAATATGACGATTGAGCTAACGCTATCTCTTCTATTTGGACTTGGCGCCATCGCCCTTGGACTTGTCGCCGCCACTTTATTACGCCGTAGCGTCATCTTCTGCGCGCAACTTCCAGGGCAGGTCACACGCGCGGGCCTCTTTGTGCGTGACGTCATTTTACCCTTCATTCAAAACCGTCTGGTCGCGCGCAACAAACCGGACGACGAAGACGATGTCGATGTCATTGACGATCATACCGCACCCCAAGCCACCTATGAACAAGCCGCCTATGAAGAAGAGACGATAGGCGTGATGGATGAGGCGCCGCCATTGGCGGGCGAAAAAATTAGTGTCGCTGAAAAAGTAGGGGCTCTTAAAACTGGCGCGCGCGTATCGAAAGAAGCCCAACCCACTTTTGGCTTTGGTGGCAACAAAGGCTTTAAACTTCCCCCTCTAAGTTTGCTCACCCCGCATAAGTCCAAAACAACGGCACAAGTCGACAAAGCCGCACTTGAAGCCAATGCCCGTATTCTTGAAAATGTCTTAAGTGAGTTCGGTGTGCGCGGCGCTGTTACAAAAGTGCGGCCTGGCCCTGTGGTCACACTCTATGAATTTGAGCCCGCCGCCGGTGTGCGCTCATCACGCGTTGTTGGATTGGCCGACGATATTGCGCGCTCCATGAGTGCCATTGCCTGTCGTGTTGCCACCGTACCCGGCGCCAATGCTATTGGTATCGAGCTCCCTAATCAAACACGCGAAATTGTATCTTTACGCGAACTGCTCGCGAGTAGTGATTTTGAGAAAAGCAAATCACGCCTCACGCTCGCACTTGGTAAAGATATTGGTGGCGCACCGGCCCTCTCTGACCTAACCAAAATGCCGCATCTATTGGTCGCGGGAACAACCGGCTCGGGTAAATCCGTTGGCATTAATACAATGATTTTGTCGATCCTTTACCGCATGTCGCCGGATGAGTGTCGCCTCATTATGATTGACCCCAAAATGCTCGAATTATCAGTTTATGATGGCATACCCCATTTGCTAGCTCCTGTGGTGACTGAACCCAAGAAAGCCGTCGTGGCCCTAAAATGGGTTGTCCAAGAAATGGAAAACCGTTACCGAAAAATGTCAAAAATTGGTGTGCGAAATATCGAAGGATACAATGATCGCATGCGCGAGGCCATCGCCAGTAAAGAAATGCTATCCCGGCGTGTGCAAACCGGATTTGACCACGAGACCGGCGAAGCCATTTTTGAAATGCAAGAAATTGCGCCTGAAACACTTCCTTTCATTGTCGTCATAATTGACGAAATGGCAGACCTTATGATGGTAGCCGGCAAAGAAATTGAAGGGGCGGTTCAACGCCTTGCTCAAATGGCGCGCGCGGCGGGTGTTCACCTCATTACGGCAACTCAACGTCCATCCGTCGATGTGATTACCGGAACCATTAAAGCCAATTTCCCGAGCCGTATTTCCTTCCAGGTCACCTCGCGCATTGATAGCCGAACTGTTCTTGGTGAACAGGGTGGTGAGCAATTGCTAGGACAAGGCGACATGCTCTTCATGGGGGGAGCAGGTCGACTTCAGCGCATTCACGGACCATTTGTTTCAGATGAAGAAGTTGAGAAGGTCGTGAGCTTCCTCAAGAACCAAGGTGTCCCCGAATATATTGAAAGTGTTACCGAAGCCCCCGAAGAAGAAAGTGCTGAAAATGGCAAGGGCGGGGACAGCAGCGAAAGCCTTTATGACCAAGCCGTCGCGATTGTAACTCGAGACGGGCGCGCCTCGACAAGTTATGTGCAACGACGTCTCGGCATCGGCTATAATCGGGCCGCCACAATTATCGAACAAATGGAAGAGCAGGGTGTGATCAGTGCGCCTAACCATGCCGGCAAGCGTGAGATATTAGCGGGCAAGCATTAATGCATATTTGCAAACTCTTATTCAGCGGTGCTATCGCGTTAAGCTTGCTTTCATCTGTAAACAGTCAAACGGCCATCGCGCAAGATACCCGCAATGCCATAGAGCCAACAACCGAACAAGCCATAAGCCCCGACGAAGCTCTCAAGGATGTTGCCGATTACTATCATAATCTCAGTGCACTTAAAGCGCGCTTTGAAATGATCGACCCCAATGGTGGGCTTTCAACGGGGGTCTTTTATTTTCAAAGACCGGACAAGATGCGATTTTCATTTGTAACACCAACTCAACAGGTGATTACTGCAGATAATATATGGCTTAGCATACAGGAATCTCCAAAGGCCGAAGCCAATCGATATCCAGTGAACAGCTCACCCATCGGCCAGTTTTTAAAAACTAATCGTCGCCTTGATGAAACGTCCATGCTGCAAAGCATAAGTGTCGAAACCAATCGTGTTATCTTAAATTTAAATGATCCAGATGAACCTGACGCCGGTGCGTTGCGCCTTATTTTTAGCTATCCCAAGATTAGCCTCATAGGATGGCGTCTACGCGATGTTCAAGATCAGGTAACCGAAATATTTATATCTGAACACGAAATATTTGATCAGCTCCCAAACGAAATCTTCTTCGTCAATGAGAGCGAAAAGGAATTTAATTAATATGGATAATGAAAACTGGGACGATGATTGGCATGCTGACGCCGAGAGCCTTCAAGAGCTTGAGGCCGAACTGCCTGTCCTGAATATTTTGAGAAACTTTGCTGACGAAATGGCAAATGCGCAATGGTTCTCCGAACTCGGCGAAACGCTCGACCCGCAGACCAAGGCTTTGGCTCGTCTTTATATTGATGGGCTCGGTATGCCGGATGCTGATCTCGCTCAATTACCCGACTGGGATGATGTTGTTGATGTGGCCCAAACCATGGACCTTAATAGCGAAGCATGGGAAGTCGAGGAACAATTACGTGCCGCCGTTTCTGAGTCCGCTTTGCATCTCGTCACACCCGAGGGTTTACAGGTTGTTTTAACCTATCTTTCAGCTGCCCTTGCGGTGCCATTGCGCAACGCAGCCGAAGAAGCGCTAAGCCTCAGTGATGAAAACGCCGATACCTTACTCGAGCTCATGGTGGGCGCGGGCCAACAAGCTGCTTTTGGCGCCTTGCTGGCCTTGGCTGCCGGGCAGGCGGATATGGACGGAGACGAACCCGATATTGAAGAAATCTCAAGACACCCGCTCTTTGTAAAATATCGTTTATTTGCCATCGGGCGCTGGCCTGTCTCTCTCACCGGACGTTCATTTAACTTATTTTAGGAACTAACCATGCGTATTGTCAGTTGGAATATAAATTCGGTGCGATTGCGCGCGCCACTCATTGAACAGTTAATCGCGCAAATCAACCCAGATATTATATGCCTGCAAGAAATCAAATGTCCGAATGATAGCTTCCCTGAAAAACAATTACGCAAAGCCGGGTTTGAACATTGTGCTGTTAATGGCATTAAAGGCTATCACGGGGTCGCCACACTAAGCCGCGAACCTTTCGTTGAGACCAATATTATCGATTACTGCAATAAAGGCGACGGCCGTCACATTGCAACCACCCATATGCTGGGCAAGACATCATTTACCATTCATAATTTTTATGTTCCAGCTGGCGGTGACGAGGCAGATCCGGAGATCAATGAGAAGTTCGCGCATAAGCTGAATTTTCTTGCTGAAATGAAACAGCAATTTACCGCCGCCCAGCAAGCAGACAAAATGGTGCTTGTGGGTGACCTTAATATTGCGCCCTTTGAGCATGATGTTTGGTCGAGCAAGCAGCTTCGTAAAGTTGTGAGCCACACAGATATCGAACGCCAGATTATGGGGGAGTTGCGCGACACTCTAAACTGGGAAGATGTAGCGCGCCGTTTTGTGCCAGAAACAGAGAAGCTTTATAGTTGGTGGAGCTACCGTGCGAAAGATTGGGATGCCGCCGACAAAGGACGCCGGCTTGACCATATTTGGGTAACGCCTAATTTGTCTCAGCATGTGACACATTATAATGTCTTGCGTGAAGCGCGCGGCTGGGAACGCCCCTCTGACCACGCCCCACTCTTTATTGATATGGCTTAAACGCTACTTCTCTTTTTTCTTCAGCGTGACAAAATTTGCCGTAGTCGAGCCTGTTGCCAAGAGTGTGCCCTCGCTGTCACGCAGTTCTCCATCGACAAACCCGACAGAGCGGCCCCGACGCAAAACACGCCCAAGCGCATAAACCGGTCCAGGGCGCACGGGCGACATCATAGACACCTTAATTTCTAGGGTTGGGCTAATTTGTCCCCAGTCCAAATTCAGACCAATGGCAAATGCCATCGCGTCATCAAGCATAGCTGCAACCATACCGCCTTGAACGCCGCCCCACTTATTACACAGCCGATCGGTTGCATGAAACATCATCTCGGCCATGCCCGCTTCTTTGCTGACGCCGAGTAATTCCAGGCCAAGATAATCAGATGCCGCAGATGGCTTACGATGTGCCGCTTGCACATTTGGTGGCCATGATTCTGGATCACGCGTAAAATCTGCTTGGGCTTCCATAAGCGCCTTAAAAGGTGATTGCTCTGACATATTGGACATATTGCTCTCCTTATATTGCGCAACCTTAATGGCGTGCATGATCTGACGCAAGGCTTCACCAACGCAAAAGCACCTTCTTACGCGAGTGGCAGGTCAGCGACATGACAGATTAAGAAACTCATGTTAACACTTGTCTCCATGAGTAATCAGATTATTGATCCGTCGATCTGGCGCGCAGAAAATCCTTTCATCATCATGATCGATGTTATGCCCGAAGATATTGACGATTTTAAACATGTAAATAATGTTGTTTACATTGGCTGGATGTCGCGTGTCGCATGGGCTCATTCCAAAGCGCTGGGGTTTGACTTCGCCCGCTATCAAGAACTTGACTGCGGTTTCGTGGTACGCCGACACGAAATCGATTATCGCCAAGCATGCCTACCAGGGGAAACAGTCGCAATCGCAACTTGGGTAACACAAAATGATGGCCGCATGTATCTTCGGAGACGCTTTCAGATGGTTGGCACCAAAAGCCTTAAAACACTTGCCTATGGCATGTCTGATTTTGTATCGATGAAAATAAGCACAGGCAAAGCATGTCGTATGCCCGAGGCCTTTAAGGCCGGTTATCCTGCGGCTCACGCCGTTGAGGATTCATTCTCGGTTGCTAATCGATAGCCCCCAGTTTCAGTGATAATTAAGGGGTGCTGATCCCCCGCCTTTATTTTTTGACGCAAGCGATAAATATGCGTTTCGATTGTATGAGTGGTCACACTATCATTATAGCCCCACACTTCGTTTAGAAGCGCTTCCCGACTG
>ENA-OUOG01002906-OUOG01002906.1-marine-metagenome-genome-assembly--contig:-NODE-2906-length-16935-cov-6.977281_pt1 | contig 16935 bp, 14 predicted proteins | sample MGYA00248635_ERZ508505 | MGnify/ENA primary metagenome ERZ508505 (study PRJEB26176, sample SAMN06267871) | marine metagenome | isolation source: Saanich Inlet, British Columbia, Canada | place: Pacific...
CTTATACTTAGACATGCATGGCTTAATCTTTGAGACAAGCATATGACTACTGGCAGGATCAACCAGGTATCTATCCTTTCGAACTCCCGACCGTCGCCCCAGCCGAAGCCAGAAACGACCGCCAAAAGCTCACCCTGCCCTCCCGGGCGCGAGTGATTGATTGGATGTGTGTTTTGGGTGCCCCACGACGACTCGACCCTCCCGGGTCTAACCGTCGCAGTTACAGCACCGTTCCCGAAGCCCTACAGTGAGGTCCTCCCGGGTGCAACCAACGCTCCTGAAGCTAGACGCCCTTTGAAAATTAATCCAAGAACCGCTTCACGCAGGCTGACCCATCACGCGAGCCGCTCGCCACCGAGTTCGGACCGAAGTCGCATACTCAGGTTTCGAGGGTTCTCGCATCGAGTCGTTTATACGTGTAACCATCGGTTATTCGTACAAGCTCCTCCTCCGCGCTCACCGCCGGTCAAACCGACGAGAGCCGCCAGGCCCGAAAGCCGCGTTGCTGAACTGACCCGGGGCGCTCGAGCTTTTGACCGATGAAACCATCAGTCCAAAGCCTCGCCGCGCCGAGTCATTCTGCCACTCATCCGCCTACTCAGCCCGATGAACCGGTCGTAAGACCGGTCCGGGTACCGAGGCCCGTGGGTTCACTACCCGAGGGCTTTTCAGCGGGTCATGAGAGGGCTCGTGAGAACCCCTTCATGAAGGTGCTCGGGGTACGGTGGGCGTAATATATGGCACGAACGTTTTTGCATGCGTTTGCGGGCGCTCGATTTGTCGTGTCGCGGGATCGAGTGATCGAAACACGGAATGAAAAGCACACCACAAAACGCATACGGCGTGATTTCGCGCGCGTCGATGCACGATGAGCAGTCACGTTTTGCCTCGATTTTTGCCAAAAACCCACAGCGGCGCAGTCGGGGTCGATTTCGGAGATGTCCGAAATTTTGCCAAAAAACCTCAATCCCTACGCGCAAACAGTCACGACGGGAGCCAAGAAAGTCGGATCTCGGGAGATGACAAAAAATTATCGGATCTCTCTGTCTACGCCGTACGCCCTCCTCGACCCAGACACGAGCGCGCGCGCGACATCCGAGATCATGGCGCGTCACCGCCCGCACCCGATCGCCTCGATGGCACGCGCGGCCGTCGTTGTGCTGTTGATGGTCGCCGGCGTCCTCCCCGCGGCGGCCGGGGACGCTCACACCGGTGAACGCGTGCCCGTCACTAAACCTCCGAGACGGGCATCTCACGGTGGCAGGTTGCTCCTCGCGGCGCCCTACGACGTGCAGCCTTCCGCCGGTTTCGAGGACGAGTACTCGCCCGCCGCCTCTCTCGACGCCGACGCGTCCGCGTCCGTGGAAGACTCGGCGTCCGTGGACGCCGGGGACGGGGCGGCGACGGAAGACGGACCCGAAAAGATGAAGAGCCCGTCCGTCGCGGTTCCGATCGGGGAGACAGAAAACGCCACCGCGGGAACCGGCGACGACGACGACGCGACGGGCGCATCGTCCGCGTCCGTGGACGCGTCCGAGGAAAAGGAATCGAAAGCGCTCGTCGTGGTCGACGCCGACCCCGTTCGTCGTGTCACCGCGAAGACCAAACCGTCCGCCGCGGAAGCCGACGCGGAAGCCGACGCGGAGGCGTCGGCGCCGGCGCCCGGCGCCGACGAAACGGGCGACGCCGACGTCGCCGACGCGCCGGGACCCGCCCAGGAGTTGTCCTCGGACGAGGAAACGCCGGCAGAGGCTCCTGAGGAGTCTCACGTGAACACCACGTCGGAGGTTTTGGCTCCCGCCCCCGCCCCGTTGACCGCTACCGAGGATACCCCGGCCGCCGACGCGCCCGCGGAGTCGGGTCTCGAGCCCGCCGCGGATGCGGAGGGGAGGGGAAACGCCACCGCCGGCGACGCGGAGAGCGACGAGGAGTCCAGCGACGCGGGCGACGCGCCCCCGGCGGTCGAGAAGAAACACGAGAAGAAACGAAAGACGATCGGAGACGAGACGGGACACGCCGGTGGGGTCGAAGAGGAGGACGACGCTCCCGCTCCCGCGCCCGAAGAGACCGCCGAGGAGGACTCGAACGAAGAGGACGCGGACGCGCTGGCTGCGTCGCAGGACCCCGCGCCGGAACCGGAGGAGGAGGATCTTCTCGCTCCCGAGACTCCATCCCCTCCTCCTCCGGTCGCAGGGACGATCTCGGGATACGCGGACGACGCCGACAGCGACGTGGCGCGCGCGGGAAGGCAAGACAGCAGGGAAGAAGTGACGCCGAGCTGGAGGGAAGCCGCGCCGACGTCGAACGCGAGGGGCGAGCGCGGCGGGAGTAACGGCGCCGTGCAGCTCGAGGTCGCGGTCGGCAATCCCGAAAGCGGCGAATCCGAATTCGAGCGTGCCGTTCCGATCGTGCTCGGCGGATGCGCGCTGTTCGTCGTGGGAGCCGTCGTGTACAGCCGCACCAGACGCGCTCGAGGGAAAACGCGCGGACCCGCGAGCGTCGCGAAAACCGCGCCAAAGGCGGGAAGCGGCGGGGACTGGAACGAAAACTGGTCCGACGACGACGAGGAAGGCGGCTGGTCAGACGGCGAGCGCGGGAAGCGTCGCGGCTCTCCCATATCCGCAGAAAAGTGGGCTGCCGAGGAACCCGCGTGGAGCGATGACGAAGAGCGCGTCAGGGACGGGGACGGGGACGGTTGGAGGTAAAGCGACCGGCGGCGCGGCTCGGCGCTGTATCATCATCATCCAAACTATGATATTTTTGAACGCGAACGCGCGTCGCGTTTCTTCGTCGACGGCGTACCCTCCCCGTTCGTTCCACCCTTCTATTTCGGCGGTCGTTTCACCCGTGCACGCGTGCTATGGGGCATCCATTCCCAGTCGTCGGCGTCCTTCGCCCCCGCCCCCACCCCCAAACCCGCGCGCGCCTCCCTTCCCGGGCCCGCGACCCCGCACCGCGCATCCGGTTTCCTCGTCGTCGTCGCCGTCGCACGCCAACCCCGCCCACCGCTCGTCGACTCTCGAGCAGTCGAACTCGGGCTTCCCGAGCCGGACGTTGACTTCGTTGTGCACCTCGCACGTCCACCGGCGAAACGCCGCACCGGAAGAGACGTCCGGGGGGACGCGACGGACCACCTCTTCGAAGTGTCTGGCGCACTCGGCGCAAGGGTACGCCCGGGTCATTATCGAGACGAGATCTCGCGCGTCGCGCGCCTGCTGACGCGTGGGGTCCTCGGGATACTGCGCGGCGAGGGTGTGCAGAAACAACCACGTCGCGCGCCCGAGCTCCTCGCGCGTCACGCGGTTCTCCTCCCCCCACGTCGGGGTTTCGGCGACGAGAGTCGCGTCGCCCGCAACCGCAGCACCGGCGACGGAGAGGCTCGCGAACGCTCGACGTCGCGGCCGACCACCCGCGTCGCGTGGCGCCCGGCTCGTCCGCGCGCCGGCGTCGAGCCCGAGGTGGCCACGCAGCCACGCGAACGGATTCGGTGTCGCGGAAGCCATCGCCGCCGCTGATTCAGGCGGGCGGTGGGCGGGGGACTGTGTGACCTCGGGTCTCGGAAAGTCATCATCTCATCAGTGCAAAGTTACAACTGCCGGTCGTCCAAAAAAAAGACAGATTTCTTTCATTCACGGCGAACTGTTCTCGCGGCGCTCGCTCGCCTCCGCGCTCTACGCCTCCTCGTCTCCGGCGTTTCGCGCGCTCGCCGCGCTCGACCGCCCCAGCTGGAATTTCCTCCTTCCAGGCCCGGAGTAGTGTCGGAACAACGTTTCCCGTCCCTGGCACTGGTTCTGCACCGCCGCGCGAAACGACGCCTGGATCGCCGGCAACCCCTGCGTCGGGTGCAACGTGCGCGGCGGCCAGCCCGCCAGGTCGCCGTTTTCCTTCGCGCGCTCGAAACGCTCCAGACCCTTCTCCAGCTCGTAGTGAAACGAACACAACGTGCTCTCGTCTTCGTCGCTCACGCAGTCTTTCCAGTCGCGCTTCGACCTGGGGACGGAGGGTGGACATCGTCGTCGGGGGCGGAGAGGTGAGTTTTAGGGGTTGGTTTTGGACACGACGTCGGATCGGACGCCGCTCTCGCGGTACGATCTCGCACCTCTCGCAAAACGCTCGCCACTGCGCTTGGTACGCCATCTGCCTGCACGCCTCGTGGTGGATCCGTCGATGGATATCCAATCCAAAGGTCATCCTGGGCTCGATGATGACCTTCTCATCCGGTTCTCCGGGGTCGTCGAACACCTCATCGGACTCCGCACGAACCCGCACGCGCGCCGCGCGAGCCGCCGGGACAGGAACACGCCGCGCGAACCCGGGGGTCGACGGAGTCGCCCCCCGAATCAGGTTCACGCGCGAAGCGACGCACGCCGACATCCCGGCCGCGCGTCGGGACAGTGTTTTCCCGTCGTCGAGGGGACGCGAGGTTTGTGGTCTATAGCCTATCACGAGAAAATCGGTTGCGACGCGAGGTTCATGATTAAAAACCAAAATCAGGCCGCGCGCTACCGCGCCGGCGTGTCCTCCGTCTGCGCGTCCGCGTCGTCCTCCGCCTTCGCCGCCGCGGCCTCGGCCGCTTGGCGTTTCCCGTCTAATCTCGCCGCCTCCACGTCGTAGAAAACGCTCGTTTGCCCCTTCGGGACCCTCACCACGCCTCCGTTCCCCGCCTCGCTCTTGAAGAACTTTTCCCAGCTCTGCCACGGCAAAAACCCGCCGCAGCTCGTGCACTTGCGCGCGTACCGCCCCTTCTGGATCAGCCCGCTGCCCTTGCACAGCTCGCACTGGCGCTGGATCAAGATGCGCTTCCCGAACTCGTACGCCGCGATCACGAAAGGCGAGAGTCCGATCCACAGCCCGAACCACAGCTGCCACTCCTCCACGCCGGTGCCCTCCAGCGCGTCCGACATGCTACGTGCGGCGAAAGTCTCGACGGTGGCATCCGAGGCGACGAAGCCGGCGTCGATGGCCTCGGGGGGAAGCGCGGCGGTCGTCGTCGACGCGCCGCGGCCGGAGAAGGAGGCGGAGCCGAGGTTTCCTCCGCCGACCGCTGCGTAAAAGGACGCTCGCCGGGAACCGACCGTCCGAGAGACGGACGTGGAGCCGAGATTTCCACGTTCGACCTGGGATGCCCGCCGGGAACCGACCGCCCGCGGGGAACCGGCGGCCGACGGTCTCGCCACGATGGGGCAGACCCCGCACAGTGCAGACGACATGTTCGACGCGAGACGCGCGGTGATGTGTTCGGGCGCGTCAGTCGAGCGTTGACCGCGCGACGACGAGTGGGCGCGGACGAGCGCGTGATGGTGTCGGCGACGTGGCACTCTGCGACGCTGCAATGTCGATGCATCGATCGAGTGACTGGACGTGTAACGCTTCCCCGGGGAAAAAAGAGTTCGAACTCTCGAGGGTACGGACGTCTAGGCTCGTTCTCGCTCGTCCCGTCGACGTTCCGGAACTCGCGACACGTGAACGCGTCGCCGAGGAAGCGAGCTCACTCCACGCCGCGCCCACCCACCCCCCTCTCCGCCCCCAAACGCTCGCTCACCCTTCCTCCTTCGCTGCATACCGTATGCGTTCCTTCCCCTTTCTGCTCCTCTCCTCAGTCGCGGTTCTTTCCAGCCGCGGCTGCCTCGCCTCCGAGGCGCCCGCCGACCCGCCGTGCCCCCCGATCAACATGACCAACGCCGTGGACGCGCTGTCTTCTCCGTGCTCGGATCCCGCGCTGGCGTGCTCTCACGATTCGGGGTGCGTCGGCGCGATATTCAACTTCCTCGCGCCGCAGTTCGAGGCGAACCGAGCCGACTTCAACGCCTCGCTCTACGCGGACGTCACGCCGGAGTGGGTGGTCGGGTGCACGGCGCCCACCCTCGAGGCGTGGCTCGATGCCGTGCCCATCGCGACGTTCATGGAGCTGCAAAATTGCCAGTACGACGGCTATCTCGCGCAGTTTCCCGAGCTCGCCGCGCTCGATTTCTCGAGCGTCTCGCCGTCGGACTTCATGCGCTACATGCCTCCGGGGATGCTGATGGACATATTGCGTCGCCGTCGCGAGCAGAGTTCTTCTTGAGGGAGCGCGAGTCCGCGACGCGACGCGTAGACGACGCCGAAGAAGTGACCATTGAAAAAACGCGTTTGTCGTTTTCGCTCTCGCCGTTACCCGTATCATCGCTGAAACCAAGTGAGACTGATGAAAAAGTCCACCACGAAGATGGCGACGAGACTGATCACGACGGATGCCGTGGTGGACTCGCCCACGCCTTTCGCGCCGCCGGTTGTGGTTTGACCCCATCCGCAGGAGATCGTGGCTATCACGGCGCCGAACGCCAGAGCCTTGAACGACATGATGCCGATGTCGCCGGATTCGAGGTATTTGGCCGCCGAGTCGATGATGGCGTTCGGCGAGATCCCGTACCGCAGGTCCGCGAGCAGGATGCTCGCCGCCATCCCGATGGAGAAGGACACGAGGGACAAAATCGGGAGCGAGACGGCGCACGCCACGACCCGCGGCGCGACGAGGTAATCCACGGGATCGCTTCCGAGCGTCCTCAGCTGGTCCACCTGTTCCGAGACTTGCATGGTCCCGAGCTCGGCCGCGATCGCGCTGCCGACTCTCCCGGCCAACACGATGGCGCAGATCACGGGCGTGAGCTCCCGCGTGAACGCCAAACCCAGAAGGCCGCCGATGACCCGCGTCAGGCCCACCTTGCTGAACTCCTTGCAGAACTGGATGGTGAACACCATCCCGACGAACGACGACGTCAACATGGCGACGCCGAGCGTGTCCGGGCCGACGCGCGCGATCTGCTGCAACGTCTGCTGCATGTTGAGCTTGCGCTGCCACAGCACGCGCTTGACCACGAGCCCGAGCAGAAGCAGGGTGTACAGCGTGCGCCACAGAAACTTGGGAGGTTCCCACGTCTTGAGCGCCTCGTTCAGGTACTCCGCAACGGCATCCCCGGCAGCCTCGAGCTGCGTCGCGAGCTCGGCGCTCCCCTCGTACTTCTTCACGGCACCGGCGGAATCGCCCGCCTCGTCGTCGTCCTCAGCCTTGGCGTCGCTCGCGGCGACCGTCGAACGCGCCGCGCAGGTCCAGCCTCGCGGGTGTCGTGCCCCCAAGCGCTCCACCCGCCTCGGCAGGACTTGGATGGATTTCGCCCCCGCCCTGTTCAAACATCCAGCCCGCACCCGCGCGGCGCGAGGCCGACCGGCTCGGGACGAGATCGGCTCGGCGCGCGCGCGCGCGAGCAGGGAAGAGCCCACCGCTCGCATGGCGAGCGTCGCCATGTCTCGCCTGTGGTGCACCGACGCCGTCGCGGTGTCCACTGATATGACAGTGTCTAAGTGGCTTCTCTTCGTTTTCCGTCGTCTCGGCTTGCCGAAAAGGGAAAAAAACACCATCGCGGCAAGAAACCGCAGAACCACTCGGGAGGGGGTTTTGATGTGTATTTGCTCGACCAATCAAATGGCTCGCTCTGACGCCCACTCCGACGTGGCTGGGGTACAGTCAAATCAGCGAGTGTTTTGTGCCCTCCATTGTCGCGCACACACGACGCCACCATCATGAGCGCCGTAACCATGAACCTCGCCTCGCGCGCGCCCGTCGCCGGTACGTACCGACGCGTCGTCGCGATCACCACGCGCGCTCGATCGCCGCGGCTCTCCTTCTCCCGGGACGATCTCCCACCCCTTTTTCGGAGATAAAGGAAGATGGAGCCTGACCCGTCCCCACCCGCATCCGTCCCGTTCGCTCGGCGATAACAGTCAAGGCCAAACGCAACGTGGCGCTCCGCCGCGCGGCCACCACCTCCAAGTCGGCGAAGACCGTCGTGTCCTGCTCGGCCGCGCGCTCCGACGACGCCACCCCCGGTCCCGTGAAGAGGTGCGTCCCCACCCCGTCCCCGTCCCGCCCGATGTCTCGTCGATCGCGACGCCCCGAAATATTATTCCAAGCGCTCTCTCAAAGACTGACCGCGACCGCGTCTCCTTCGAACGCCCCGCGTCTCCCCAGGCTGGCGTCCGCGGTGGTCGGCCTCGGCGCCGCCGCGTCGCTCGCGCTGGGCGCGCCCGACGTGGCCACCGCCGCGGAGCTCGAGATTCTCCAGACCCCCGCGCCCGCGTCGGGGAAGGGGTACATCGTGGACGACAGCGGTCTCCTTTCCCGCGCCGCGTCCGGCTCCATCAACTCGCGCCTGAAGGAGCTGGAGGACACCACCGGCTACCACGTCAACGTCATCACCGTGCGCAAGCTCGTGTTCGAGCAGGATCCGTTCGCGTTCGGCGATAAGGTGTTGGAGACGTGGTATCCCACCCTGGAGGAGGGCAACAACAAGGGTAACCTGCTCCTCGTGAAGAACACGAAGGAGGGCGCCATCGTCGGCGGCCCCGCGTTCCTCAAGGGCGTGGGCAACGACGTCCTGGATTCCATCTTGAGCAAGAACATCCCCATCAACCTGGATGACGAGAAGTACGGCGAGGCGCTCACCTCCTCCGTGGACCGCATCGTGGCGGCGCTCGAGGGCAAGGCGGACCCCGGCCCCCCGGTGAAGTACGAGAAGAGCCGAGAGAAGACGTACAAGACCAAGGAGGAGACGAACGAGAAGAGAGAGATCTTCTCCAACGTCGTCATCGGCCTGCTCGTGATTTCCTTCGTCGTCCCGATGGTGCAGTACTTCGGCTACGTCGCCGGTGACCCGGACTGGGACGGCGACTGAGCGCTCGAGGGCGAGCGAGGGAAGGGGTCGGGTCAAGACTAGCCGCGGCGACCCGTTGTATCTCTGAAACAGACTGCGTATCGCTTTTGTCCCTCATCAAAAGTCCCCGAGAGAAGAGCGAAAACCTTTTCGTCGCTTTCGACATCGTGACGCGCGGACACCACACACGCGGCGTGGCACGTCCCCCGCGCCGCACGTCGCCAGCCTTTCACTCGCGTTCGCCCTCGGCGTCTGGTCACCATCCTCCGCGTCATGATGCGAGCCACGGCCGCGGCTGCCGTGCTCGCGCGCTCGTCCCCGGGAGCGCTGGTTTTGAGGCGAACCGCCGCCATCCGGCGGACTCCGTTCCGCGGTCTCGCGGTCTCTCCCACCGGCAGGCTGGCGGACCTGGCGGGCGTGGACTCCGAGGAGGCTGAGCGGCGAGGCGCGAGCGTCTCAGACGCCACGCTCGAGGTGCACGCGTCGGCCTCGACATCGGGCGCGAGGTCCGTCGTGGACCCGCATCTCGCCTCCTTGAAAGGGATGCGCTTCGAAGAGCTGGAATCGTGGCTGGTGAGCGTCGGCGAACGCCCGCAACGCGCCGCGCAGTTGTTCTCGTGGATGTACCGCCGAGGCAAGCTCGTGGAGGACTTCGAGTCCATGGAGGACGTGTCGCGGAAGTTCAGGGACACGCTCGGGTCGATCGCCACGGTCGAGGGCGACCTGGAGATGGAATCCATCAAGACGGCGACGGACGGCACGCGGAAGGTGCTGTACCGCCTGAAAAACGGCGGAGGCGTCGTCGAGTCGGTGATCATCCCGTCCAACACCGGTCCCGACGGACGCACCACGGTGTGCGTCTCTTCGCAACTGGGGTGCGCGATGAACTGCCAGTTCTGCTTCACCGCCAAGATGGGGCTGCGGAAGAACCTCACCGCCGCGCAGATCGTCGAGCAGGTGGTGCACGCGCGGCGCCTGACGGGCGGAGGGCGCGGCGCCGACGTACGCCAACGAGAAGAAACCACCAACGTGGTGTTCATGGGCATGGGCGAGCCTTTACACAACGTGGACGCTGTGCTGACCGCGGTGGACGTGCTGACGGACCCGCGAGGCCTGGCATTTTCGCGAAACAAAGTCACGGTGTCCACCTCCGGCTTGGTGCCGGAGATTGAGCGGTACTTGAAGGAGTCGTCCGGATCGCTGGCGGTGTCTCTGAACGCCACCACGGATGAGATTCGGTCGTGGATCATGCCCATCAACCGCAAGTACAACCTGGAGCGGCTCCTCGGGACGCTGCGCGAGAACTTCCCGAGGCAAGGCGCGGGGAGGCACCAGAGGCACGTGTTCTTCGAGTACATCCTCCTGGCTGGCATAAACGACTCGGACGAGGACGCCGAGCGCTTGCTGGAGATCTCGCGCTCGATGCCGTCCAAGTTCAACTTGATTTACTTCAACACGCACGAGGGGAGCGAGTTCAGGTGCAGCGACGAGGCGACCATAAAGGCGTTCAGGCAGAAACTCGTGGACGGAGGCGCGATGGCGACGATCCGCGCGAGCCGCGGGGACGAGGAGATGGCGGCGTGCGGGCAGCTCGGCTCGCCGGACGCGCCGGAGGATTGGAAACCGGCGCCGCCCAAGCTCCCCAAGCCGCGCCGACTGAGATAGTACGACGGAAGGTAGCGTGGCATGATATGATATTGATATTGCGCGAAGAATAATACTCGTCGTCATCTACACTACTTACATCGGGCGTCCGCGAACGATTGTGTCATCGTCCGCATCATCCGCCGGACGTGCCTCCCGCGTCGTCCCCCTCCGGCTTTCCCCACATGCCGTACTTGTCGAATTCGGAAACAGACGCGTTGCGAAGCATGGACGCGGTGCGTTCCTGCCCGGCGTCCTCGGCGAGCTCGAGCGCGGTGGCCGAGCCCCCGCGCAGGCTGCTCTCGCTCGCGGAGTGGCGCAGGCTCGAGCCGGCGTCGATGAGGTCCTGCAGGCACTCCGTGGACCCGTTCGCCGCCGCCGCGTGCAGCGGCGAGTACCCGCCGCGCATCAGCGACTTGGCGCCGCTCACCGCGGCGCCGCCGCGAATCAAAGCCTTCGTCGCCGCGTTGTTCCCTTTGTGCGACGCCAGGTGCAGGGGCGTGGCGCCGAGCTTGTTCCGTGGGTCCTTCTCCGCGCCGAGATCGAGGAGTGTCATGAGCGCCTCCACCTCGTCCGCGCGGGCAGCCTCGTGCAGAGCGGTGTCCCCGCCGTCGTCCTGCGCGGAGGTGTCCGCTCCGCCCTCTACGAGCGCGCGGATGGCGTCGGGCTGGCCCCAGCTCGCCGCCACCATCAGCGGCGTCTGGCCCTCGGCGTCGCGCTCGTTCACCTGCGCGCCGATCTTCAGGAGCGCGCGGATCAGAGGCACGTCACCCTCCTCCGCGGCGTGGTGCAGAGGCGTCGCCGCGTCGTGCTGCGAATCGAGCGGGAGGAAGGTCGCGGACGTCAGACGCGAGAGTCGGTCGGCGCGAAAAGTTCGGTAAGTTTTGCTTTCCCGAAGTCAGCTTCGAGAACGCGTCGTCCCGCGGGAGGCGGGAACGCGTCGACGAAACAGCCGCCACCGAAATCAGACGGGAACGTTCGCGCGCGGGGGAGGGGAAACCGGTCGCGCGGCGCTGAAACGCGCGTGCCGAGCCGCGCGCGCGCGAACTCGAGCGCGCGAGCGCGCGACGTCGCCGCGCGGCGGCGGCGGCGGGGGGGTGCGCCGCCGCGCGGCAGCACATTCCAAATTTCGCACCTGCGGGCCTTTGGCGCAAAACTCCTCGAGCTCGCGCTTGAGCGCCTCGTAGCGCTGTGTGTGTTTCGCTCCAACGCCGCGCGCCACGGACGGAGGAGCTACCCGGACACTCATCTTGCCCTTCTCGTGACAGCGCGTGGCGACGGTTGCGCCGTGCGGAGTGCGGAGGGAGGAGGACCGGCGGCGTGAGAAACGAAGATGGAAACAAGCAGCACCAGTAAATCCGCGTCAGCCTTTCTATCTTCCCGCCAATCAATGGAATGCGCGGTCGCATTTTATCGGCGCATTTGACGATTTTCAAGACTAATAATCTATGTGTAGGTAGTCACCGAAATCACGTGAGGAATCGCAGAGATCGAAATCTGCGTCGTTTTCTTCGTCGACGCTGTTGACGAGCTACGCGTCTCCTCGGCTTTCCACTCCAGAGGGAGGCCCGCCCGAGGCCCCCGCGTCCTTCGCGGGCGCGCGTCTCGCGCGCTTCGCCCTGGTCTCGGGAACCTCAGCCTCCTCGTCACCCCCCGAGGCACCCTTCGACGCCGCCGCGGAGCCCCGCTCGGCTCGCTGCTTCTTGGCTTTCGCCTTCGGCTCGGCTGGTTTGGCTTTGGCTTTTTTGGCTTTCGGTTTCGGCGTTCCGGCTCCTTTCCCGTCCGCCAGCTCCGCGGCGGTCGCCTCGAGGGCGAGTTCCGGGAGGATAGCCTGCCCGGTGAGCCCCGCGACGGCGTTTCGTATGCGTGAGGAGCGGTACTTCGCGAACCGCTCGTTGTACGCCGCGTGCGGCGCGGCGGCGGCGAAGAAGCGGTCGATGCGCGACTGGTTGTCCGCCTTCTCCCACAGCGTCAACACCGGGGTCAGGAGCTCGTCCGCGCGCGCGCGGTTCCAGTCGAACGCGTCGCGGCAAAACACGCGGAGCATGTCCAGGTCGGGCTTGCCCCACGTCGGCTTCTCCTTCGAGCTGTCCACGGAGGGCCGCGCGTACGCCTGAACCACCGCCTCGGAGGGGAACCCCGAGGGAAGCTCCCAGCCTTTCTTCACCGAGCGGTGTTGCTTGAAAAACGCGTCGCGAAGCGCCGTCGTCGCCGAGGGCTCGTCCACGACGATCACGTCGTCGTCGGCGTCCGCGTCGTCTTCAGTCGCCGCCGCCGCCGCGTCGCCGCCCGTTCCTCTGTTTTTCCTCGTCCCCGGCGCGGGGAGCGCGCGGGCGCGCAGCGCCGCCGGGACGGCGCCCGTGAACTCGGCGCGCTCCACCCACTCCTTGAACTCGCGCAAGCCCTCGATCCCCGGGAAGGCGGTGACAATCTCCAGCGCGTTGACGATGCCCACGCCCGCGACGCCCTCGGTGTAGTCGCTCCCGAGCAGCAGCGCGAGGTGCGCCATCTTTTCGCGGTCCAGCCCGAGCTCGACACGCACGCGGTCCGCCGCGTACGCCTCGACGTACTTCTTGCTCTCGAAGACGTTCCGGTACACGTGCTTGGCGCCAAACAGAAACGCGTCGCTGTCGTCCGTCACCACCGCGTCCACCAGGCCGTGCTCGTTCATCCACGCGCACTGCGCCTCCGCCTCCTGCGGCGCGATGACGTACGGGATCCCGAAAAGAGTAAGAAGATCCTGGATCTGGCGGTACATGTCCTCCGTGGGAGCGTCCGCGCCCGCGTTCGCCCGACGAGCCTCGGCGCGAAGCGCGCCGCGCTCGTCGTGCGTCTCGCCGAGCAGAGCCTCGAGGCGACGACGCCGCGCCGCCTCCTCCGCGGCAGCCTCGGCGGCGGTCACGGCAGCCACGAGCGCGTCGTCGTCGTCGTCGTCGTCGTTTTCTACATCGTGCAGGGTTCGATCAGCTTCAGATGGTGGGGGAAGAGCCGGATCGGGCGTCGTCGCCGCGCCGCTCGCGCGCCGCGCGGCGGCGCGCGCCGCGCCGGGGCTCGGCGGCGAAGCCGGCCGCCGCGGAGACGCGTCCGCCGCGTCTTCCTCGTCTCCGTCCGAATGGTCCGAATGGTCCGAACCGTCCCCGTCGTCGTCCGCCGCCTCCGAGTCGTCCTCGTCCTCGACATCAAGGACGTCTTCGAAGGCCTCGGGAACGGCTTTCGCGTCTTTCGCGTCCTCCGCGTCTCCCGCGTCCGCCCGCGGCGGCGGCGGGACGTCGTCGCGCTCCGCCTCGCCGGCGGGGACGCGGCTCGGCCCGGGAGAGCCGCGCGGCGCCAGACTGGCGGCGATGGCGGCTTGCAAGTCCTCGTCCTCGACGTCGCGCGCGGCGTCGACGACGTCCCCGCCGCTCGCGCCGACGGCCGAAGGCGGTCCGGGTTCCATCGGCGCTTTCCCTTTCCAATCGCCCGACGTCGCTTCCGCCGCGCGCAGCGCCGCTTCCAGCCCTTCGGCGTCCGGCGGCGGCGCCGGCGCGGACGCCGCCGTCGGACCCGCGTCCTCCGCCTCGTCCCACTGCCCGAGACTCCGCCCTTTCAGGAACCCGTGGTTCAGAGACCAGAACTGCGCGCGTTTCGGTTTCGAGCCTGAGCCCGTCGCCGTGTGCGTCTCGCCCGGCGCGTCGCGCGCGGTCTCCGCGGCGTCGTCGTCGTCGCCCGCGAGGTCGATCGGCGCGCCGGCGGCGGCGAGCGGCGACGCGCGCTCGGGCTCCGCCGCGTCGTCCACGTCCTCCCACTCGTCTTCTTCGACCGAGTCGTCGTCGTTCGCCGCCGCGAGTTTCAAAGGGGACTCGGTCACCTCCTTCGTCGGATTTGTCGGCGCGTCGTCGTCGGCGTCCGCGAACAGAGGGTCGACGCCGCCCGCCGCGGCGTCTTCGGCGTCGAACGCGATGTGCAGATCGAGCGTTTCTTTACCCTCGTTCCCCGCGCGCTGGTCCGCGGGCAGCACGGGCATCTCCGCGATCGTCCGCGAGACCGTCGGCGTGGGCAGCGCGGGGTTCACGGACGACAGCAGGAACCGTTCCTGCGGCGCGCGGAGGGGCCCGCCGCCGAGACGACCGCGGCCGCGTCCGCGTCCGCGGCCCGAGCCGCCGCCGAGCGACCGCGGGCCGAATAAAGAGTTCGCGAAGTCCCTCGAGCCGGAGCCGGAGCCGGACCCCGCGGTTCCCGCGCGCTCGGGACCCGCGTCGAAGCCCCCGCCGCGCTCGAGCACGGGCTTGGAAAACACAAACTCGCGATCGCGATCGGACGCGATGCGTTTGCCGGCGAGCGCGCCCGGCTCGGCCGCCGGGCCGGCGCCTCCGCCGAACGTCGTCAACGCGGCGGCGTCGGCGCCGCCCCGCGCCTCCGCCTCCGTCTTCACGACGCTCCCCCCGCTGGTCTTGATGACCGACTCCATCGTGCGCTTGAGCTTGGTGGACTTGAGGTACGTCGCCATCTGCATCTCGGAGAAGTCCCGCATCTTCCCGCTCAGGCTCTGGAAGTGCTCGCGGTTCTCCGCGACGCGCCGCTCGCGCATCTTCAGCATCACCTCCATCTGCACGGACGGCGGTAAAGAACCGAGCACCTCGGGGTCGATGTCGTCCGCGTCCGGGATGAACATGTCCTCCTCCTCTTCCTCCTCCTCGGATTCCTCCTCCTCGGAAGCTTCCGCCCAATCGGGATCTTCGTCCGCGAGGACGACGGCGCCGCCGTCGTCGTCGTCGTCGTCGTCGTCGTCGTCGTTCGTCAAGTCCACCTCGTTTTCCAGATCGGCAGACGGACCGGCCGTCGCCGCGTGCGCGCTCGGTCCCGCGCCGGGTTCCGCCCCGGACCCCGCGCGGTTCTTGTTTTCCATCGCCTGCTTCAGCGCGGACGCTTTCATGGCGTTGAGCAGCAGCTTCTCCGCGGTGCGTCGCACCTGGCCTTGTTGGTTTTCTCGAATGCGCCGACGCGCGGCGGTGGTGCGTCTTTTCAGAGCGGGGGTCGCCCCATCGAAGACCATCACCGGCGAGATGCGGTGGTACAGCAAGCGGCAGATGCGACGGAAGAACCCAATGAGGTGCGCGTTCGGGAGCATGTCCCCGCGCTCGTCACGCATCGCCTTGATGAACTGCACCAGCCAGATGCTCGCGTCCACCGCGACTCGTTTACCGCCCAAGGCTTCTATGTTGACTCTCCGACCCGTGGGCTCGAGCAAGCTCCATAGGTTCTTGACTCCCATCGCGTCGACCCGACGTCGCGCCTCCGCGCGACACTACGCTCGTCTACGGTCGCACCTCCGTCCTACGCGCCGCGGGGGAGGCACCGCATGCTCCCGGCGCGGAGACCACTGACGAGATCCCGAGAGAGCGAAGAGTTTTCATTTCGCGGTGACGACTTCAACAAACGCAAGGTGCCCTTTTTGCGATCCGAGTGGGGGAAAGAAATTAATCGTCAGCGTCGGGCACTCTTGTCGGCGCTGACGCGTTACCGAACAGTCCATCCGCACAAATGTCGCTCGTCGCGCTCCAGCTCGCGACCGTCGGCGGCGTGACCGCCCTGAAGCCCTCCCGAGGCGCCAGGCGCTGCGCCGTCGCTCTCAAGCCCGTCTCGATGGCTGGCGCGGGTAAAAAACCGAAAGGTGACGAGGACAAGCCTCGCGGGTTCCCCAGGTGCGTCTTCGGGGCGCCCCCGGCCTCCGTTCGACCCCCGCGCGTGGCGATTCAGACCGCGCGCGTCGCGCGCGCGTCCCGCGGGCGGCCCGGAATCGCGAAGGCCCGCCGAGCGCCCGAGACGCGCGCGTCGCGTCGTTAGGGTTCTTTTTCCCTCTCGGATCGACCGCGGGCGCTCCTCGGCGTTTCGGCGTTTTCGTTTTCGCATCTTACGTCGCGCGAAACCGTCGCGTCGACGACTCCCGACGTCTCTCTCTTCTTGACGCGCCCGAAAGAATGACGCCACGCGCTCGGCTGACTTTTTAACCCCCCACGTCACGTATCGATTCACGCGTCACTCGACAGCGGCGGCGGTTCCTCGGCGAGCCGCGGGCCGGGCGCGGCGCCGCTGCGCATGGAGACGGGCGACCAGCGCAAGTTTGGGTACGGAGGCGACGGCTTGCCCCCCGACGACGGCGACGACGACGACGGCGGCTGGGAGCCCGGCGGCGAGGGCGAGCCCTCTCCCGTGGGTCTTTTCGTGCTCCTCGCCGCGGGCGCGTGGGCGCTCTGGGAGTACAGGCGCCCGGGCGGCACGCTCAACCCGCAGACCAAGAAGGACATTGCGCGCCGGCGGTACGAGGCGCAGCTCGCCGCGCGCCGGAGGCGACTGCAGGAGTCCCAGGGCGGCGGCACGGGGAAGATCAACGTCGTGTGAGACGGCGTATGAAAAAATACCGCGGTTTCGGGCGTCTCGCGACGCGTTCGCGTCGGAAGACAAACAAGCATCTTTATCCAGCTGGCACTTTATCGCGGTCTGATCTGAGCGAAGACGGGGAGATTTTGTACCTTGGGGAGGTGTTTTTTTATTTTGTTTTTCCCAGAAACACAAAAATTTACAAAAATTTTGTTCTGAATTTTGATGTTTGACGCGAATAGACCGT
>ENA-OUOG01002907-OUOG01002907.1-marine-metagenome-genome-assembly--contig:-NODE-2907-length-16931-cov-8.169811_pt1 | contig 16931 bp, 17 predicted proteins | sample MGYA00248635_ERZ508505 | MGnify/ENA primary metagenome ERZ508505 (study PRJEB26176, sample SAMN06267871) | marine metagenome | isolation source: Saanich Inlet, British Columbia, Canada | place: Pacific...
ATGGATTTCACAGAATTTGGATAGACGGTAAGTTATATGCTTCAATTTCTGCTACCGTCAGAAATATTAACGTGTCACCTCAAAATATAGGATTAAGATTTGGATATCATTACGGCGAGGATCAACGCTCTGTGGATAGCATGGCTCTTATAAGAGTTTCAGCATCAATACCCACCGATCACCAAATCAAAAAAATGTATGAAGATGAGAAGGCGCTATTTAAAGAGAATGCTAAAGCAACTTTATACGGATCCTCAGATGCAGTCACCGCATTTGATTATGATGAATCAAACGATTTGCTCCACGTAGGAACAAGTGCAGGTCGCTCAGTGTTCCAAGGGCTTCGTAGAGTAGATAACACAACCGATGCTGTTGGCACAGCAATTAGTGCAGTTAATGGCATGGTAGTAGAGGAATAATCATGACAGTTAAGATTACAAAACCAGAGATTAACATTCGTGAGAAGTTGACTGAGTTAGATTATGCTCATGTTCCATATGAGAAGATGCCTTCGGGTAGCATTATAGATCAAAAAGTTGTGAGAAGGCAAGGTGATATATCGACGACAACATCCGGAGTTTATGTAGATGTTTTATCATTTAAATTTGCACCTAAGTCCTTGAACTCAAGACTTGAATTTTTCATGAATATGTCTGTCGGCGCAGAAGCAAACGTCGGCCACTTGTGGAGAATTGTTAATGTTACAGACGGGGTTGAATTAGAACGAACAGGCTGGCATATTAACGGCGATACGTCTGCTGATGCACTTGACACAAGAGTATCTTGGTATCATCTACACGATCCTAATAGTTTAGAAGAAAAACAATATACGCTCCAAGGTTATAAGAATTCAACCTCTGGTCGTGTTTGGTTTCACACATATGGCAGCAGCGCATCTAGTTTCTTTGGAGTCAGAGAAATAAAAGATGGCATGGGCTCATCAATTAGTTCCTTAGTGTAAGAGAAATATCATGAACAGTATAATTAAAGGAAAAGCATTAGAAGAGTTAGCACCAGGTAACTGGATACTCGATGGTGATAAAATTATTATAGTAGACGGAAACATTACGTTTACAGAAGAAGAGTTTGTTCAAAAATGTGCTGAACTTAAATATTTGGAAGAGATTAATAAATTTCAGCAAGAACGTGCATCCGCCTATCCAAATTGGGCAACTCAATTAGACTACATCTATCACAATGGTATAGATGCTTGGAAAGCAGATATTGTCGATCCTGTGAAGAACGCATATCCTAAAGTAGAAGTAGACGAAACAGAACTTGCTTCACGTCAAGCGCAAGCACTATTTGATTATCAACTAGAAGAGTATACGAAAGCACAGTCACGTCTTGCTCAGTATCAAGTGGCACTTGGTCGTGAAGAACAAACTGAAGAAGTCGTTATTGGTCAAGGGTGGAACGAAGAGGCTGAAGAGATGGTTGACGTGACAGAAACGCGTATCATTGCGTCTGCCATTGAGCCTGTAGAAGCAACTGTTGAGCAAACAACATATGATGATGAAGGTGTTGGCACAATCACGTCTATTGAAAATCCTTTGATTACTAAAGACGAAGAAGAACGTGCAGAAGCGCAATCAATTGTTGACGCCACACCTCAAGAAGTTATTGACGCATATAACGCTTTATAAATAGTAGAGTAATCTAACTATAGGAAGTCACGATGGCACAGCCTACTACAAGAAAAGAATTTAAAGAGTGGTGCTTACGTAAGCTAGGTAAGCCAGTAATCGAAGTCAATGTGGATCAGGATCAAGCTGATGACCGCATCGATGAGGCTTTGTCTTACTATTGGGACTATCACTTTGATGGTGCAGAAAAGACATTTCTAAAGCATCAAATTACTGCAACTGATAAAGCGAATGGTTATATTGAAGTTCCAGAGAACATCATTGGCGTAATCAACATCTTCAATCTTGGATCGAACATCACAGCAAGCACTGGCATGTTCAACGTTCAATATCAGTTTGTGTTGAATAACATTCACGACTTTGTTAATTATAACATGACTAACTTCTATATGTCAATGCAACATTTGCAGTTTATGGAAGAACTTCTTGTTGGTATGCAACCAATTCGTTACAATCGTCACATCAATAGACTATACGTTGATACAGACTGGGATCGTCTGACAGAAGGTGACTACATCGTAGCAGAGTGTTATAGCATTGTTGACCCTAACACATACGCTGATGTTTGGAAAGACCGCTGGCTTCAGAATTATGCAACTGCTAAAATCAAATATCAGTGGGGTTCTAACCTTACTAAGTTTGTTGGCATGTCATTGCCTGGTAACGTCCAGTTCAATGGTGAGCAAATTCTTAATGACGCCAGAGAGGAGATATTAAGGCTAGAAGAAGAGATGATTAGTTCATATTCTCTGCCAGTAGTAGACATGATTGGGTGATAGCCGATGGCGACTAACTTTTATTTTAACAACTTTTCAAGTTCAATGGAGCAAGAACTCATAGAGGATCTTGTGATTGAATCTATTAAGATTCATGGCGTTGACGTTTGGTATATGAAAAGAACGACTGGCGCAAAAGACGAACTTCTTAACGAAGACGATTTGCCAATCTATGAAGACGCATATCTTGTTGATATGTATATTCGTAGCGTTGACGGCTTCGAAGGTGAAGGCGACTTCTTGTCTAAGTTTGGTCTACAAATTCGTGATAGCATGACGCTATCTATTGCTATTCGCACATTTAACTTAGAAGTTGGTCTTCATACCGAGCAAAATCGTCCGAATGAAGGCGACCTAATATACTTCCCACTTAATAACAAGATGTTTGAAGTTATGCACGTAGAGCATGAGGCCATCTTTTATCAGATGGGTCAGCTACAAATGTATGACTTGCGTTGCGAACTATTTGAATACTCTGGTGAGCGTTTCGATACTGGGCAAGACTTCATTGATAATCTATATGATGCACTACCCGTTGTTGTGCCTGCTGGCGATGTTGAGTTTGACGTTAAGATTGAACCAAAAACTGTGGATCACGTCTACTATGGCGAAGGTGCAAACACTGCATTCATTCTAAGCGATTTGGATCAACCGCAATTCTTCAACGAAGCACCACAACTAGAATTCTACACTGGTGTCACATACGTCTTTGACCAAAGCGATGCATCAAATGCAGACACACGTTTGACAATCAACACTGGCGAGACAAGAGCGTTGGGTGCAGAACTCACATCGGCTCAAGGTCTAATCAAGTCTGGAACACCAGGTGCGAACAATGCTGTCACAACGTGGACACCAACATCTATTGGTGACTACTACTACATTCACCTTGATGGATCAAATGGTGATAAAGAATATATGGGTAATAAGATTGTTGTTGTTGAATCTCCACTTGATAATATTGAGAACTTTGACACTGCAGCCGACAATACAACTATCGAAAGCGAAGCAGATAATATTCTTGACTTCTCTGAATTGAATCCATTTGGAGAGGATGACTTCTAATGTATGGTAATCACTTTTATAACGAGACGACAAGAAAATTCGTTGCAATGTTTGGCACATTGTTCAATGATATTATTATTGAGCGTAAAGATAACAATGGCACAGTCATTCAAAGACTTAAAGTGCCTGTTAACTATGCACCGTATCAAAAGATTCTTGCAAGACTAGACCAAGACCCTAACTTAGATGCACCTGCGATGACATTACCTCGCATGTCATTTGAGATTATGGGTATGCAATATGCACCATCACGAAAGTTGCCACGTCTCAATAAGATTAGTGCTATAAACGATCCTAATGGTCTACTTGCATCACGTTACAACCCAGTTCCATACGATATTGAGTTTCAACTTAACGTTATGTCTAAATACAATGAAGATGGGACGAAAATACTAGAACAAATCTTACCATACTTTCAACCAGACGTTACACACGCTGTTACGCTAATTGAAGATGTAGACATTACTCTCGACATACCAATTATCCTAAATAGTGTTACGGTTGAAGATACGTATGAAGGAGACTTTGAGACAAGACGTGCTTTGATTTGGACTTTGAACTTCACTCTTAAGGGTTGGTTCTTTGGACCAGTATCAAATAAGAAGCTTATCAAGTTTAGCAAAGTCGCAGCAATTAATTCAACCATCACAGAACAATCCGAAGAGGGTGAAGTCGTAACGGTAAGACCTGGCTTGACAGCAAATGGCACACCTACTTCTACTGCTAATAACAGCGTTAACTATAATGATATTGATTTAGCCGATAATTGGGACTATATTGTTGATATTGGAGATTTGTAAATGGAAGATAAAATTGGCGAGTCTCTCGGCTTAAGCCCAATTAAAGGTGAAATCGTAGAGGCGAAAGAAGTATCACATCCTCCTGCAAAAGTTGAAAGAGTTGATGACCAACAAGAGAACGACTATCAATATGCAAGAGATAATTTCTACAACGTAATCGAAAAAGGCACACAAGCACTTGAAGATATGCTAGACGTAGCAAAAGCGTCTGAGCATCCACGTGCTTATGAAGTCGTGTCTACTCTTATGAAAACACTTGTTGACGCTAACAAAGACTTAGTTTCTATGGGTGAAAAGAAGAAGAAAGACGAAGCGCCGAAAGATGAAGAAGGCAAGCCCGTCACTAATAACAACTTATTTGTCGGTTCTACAGCAGAACTTCAACAAATACTAAAAGATATGCGTAATGATGAATAGCGAAGTGCAAATAAAGGGTTACAACGGTAACACTAACATCAAACGAAAAGGCATGACGATTGAATTCAATCAAGACATGATCCAAGAGTTTGTTAAGTGTGCTAAAGACCCAATTTATTTTGCAGAAAAATATATTAAGATTGTGCATGTGGATCACGGGTTGATTCCCATTCGCATGTATGACTATCAAAAAGAAATTGCTATATCTATCACAAATAGTAGAAGAGTTGCAGTAAACACATCACGCCAAGCTGGTAAGACAACTACCGCTGTTGCAATTATTCTTCACTATGTTCTCTTCAATGACCACAAGACATGTGCGCTACTTGCTAACAAAGGCGATGCGGCACGTGAGATTCTGGATCGTATCAAGATTGCATACGAAGCATTACCTAAGTGGATGCAACAAGGTGTCGTAGAATGGAACAAAGGGAGTGTTGAATTTGAGAACGGTTGCAAAATCATTGCAGGTGCTACATCAAGTTCTGCTATTCGAGGTAAATCTATATCGTTTCTTTATATTGATGAAACGGCTTTCGTAGAAAACTGGGACGAATTCTTTGCGTCAGTTTTCCCAACCATTTCTTCTGGTAAAACCACGAAGATACTATTCACGTCAACGCCAAATGGACTTAATCATTTCTACAAGACGTGTGAGGGTGCCAAGGAAGGCAAAAATGGCTACATCTACATCGAAGTGCCTTGGTATAAAGTGCCGGGACGAGATGAAGAGTGGAAACGTGAAACGCTTGAGGGTATGGACTTTGACACCCAAAAGTTTAGTCAAGAATTCGAATGTGGATTCTTGGGATCAAGCGGAACTCTCATAGACGGCTCTAAGCTAAAGCAACTTGTCATTCGTGACCCGATTGCCGAAGTTGAAGGCATTAGACAATATGAGAGACCTCAAGAAAATCATACATATGTTTGTGTTGTAGACGTTTCTAGAGGTAAAGGATTAGACTACTCGGCGTTTCAAGTAATTGATGTATCGGAAATGCCATACAAACAGGTGTGTGTATATAGAGATAATATGATAACACCTATAGATTATGCTGAAATAATTTATAGAACAGCTAAAAATTACAATGAAGCCTATACGTTGATTGAAGTTAACGATATTGGTGAACAAGTATCTGAAATACTACACTATGAGTTTGAAGTTGAGACATTAATGTATACCGAATCGGCAGGACGGTCTGGGAAAAGAGTATCCGCTGGATTCGGTAGTTCGAAGTCGGTGGATAGAGGAATAAGAACAACAAAATCGGTAAAGTCGATTGGCTGCAATATGCTCAAGCTAATGATAGAGCAAGACCAACTAATTGTCAATGACTTTTTTACGATTAACGAACTTTCAACTTTTTCACGTAAGGGAGTTTCTTACGAAGCAGAATCGGGCAACCATGACGACCTAGTGATGTGCTTAGTGCTATTTGGTTGGCTAACCGATCAAACTTTCTTCCGTGACATAACAGATATTAATACTATGCAAGCATTGAAACAAAGAAAGGCCGAAGAGGTCGATCATGATTTGATGCCTCTTGGTTTTAATGATTATGATTTAGAGAATGATATCATTGAGGATGAGAGATTTAATCCTTGGTTCAATTACTAAGTTTAGCTTTTTATAAATATAACAGAACGAGATAGAATTTTGAAAATCTATAATCATAATAGACAAGGAGAAATGAAATGGCTTTTCAACTAAGTCCAGGAATCAACATCAGTGAGATTGATCTTACTACAGTTGTGCCTGCGGTTGCGACTACAGAAGGCGCAGCCGTCGGTGTTTTTCGTTGGGGACCAACTAACGAGCGTGTCCTAGTCAGTTCAGAAATTGAACTGGTTAACACATTCGGTCGCCCATATGCAAACACATCATGGCAGAACTACGAGACATTCTTTACTGCAGCGAACTTCCTATCGTATAGTGATGCACTATATGTAACACGTGTCGTTGACGATACTGCAAACACAGCAACAAGCACCAACTTTAATGCGGCTTATCCAGGCGCACTTGGTGATGAAATTACAGTTGCTACGTGTGATGCAAATACGTTTGCTGAAACAACTTTTGCAGGAACAATCGAAATTGATGCTTCTGCCACAGAAGGTTCAATCATTCGTGCAGACTCAAATGACATTACAGAATTCGTAATCGGTGATACAATCATCGTTGACGGACAAGAGTTAACTGTTGCGACAGTCGGCACAGCGGCACAAGTTGCTAACACTGCAGACTACGAAACAACTGTTACTTTTGACAAAAAATATGTATCAGCAACAAACTTCTCTGGTGCGTTTGACCACCAGTGGGGATATGCAAATCTATTTGATGCGCCTCCAAGCGCAGGTCACTTGCATGTTGTTGTAGTAGATAAAGACGGTGTATTTACAGATACAGGCGTTAAGACAATTGCAGAATTGTATTCAAACGTCTCAACTACACCTGGTGCGAAAAGAGCCGATGGAGCAAGTAACTTCATCGATACTGTTCTTGAGCAACGCTCTAACCTAGTTCGTGTTAAAACAAGCGGAACATACCCAACTGGCGCAGTTTACTCTGATCTAGCTGGCGGTGCTGACGGCTTGTCTGAAACAGCAGCGGGTATGGTTGGCGCAATTGCACAAGGTTGGGATCTATACAAGTCAAAAGAAGACGTTGATGTATCACTTCTTCTAAATGGCGCACCAATCTCACTAGCACTAACAAACTACATCATTGATAGCGTAGCAGAATATCGTAAAGATTGTGTTGCATTCATCACGCCGCCAGTTACACAAAGAGATGCACACACTGCACAAGAAGTTGTAACTGCAACTGATGGTATGTCAGCAAGTAGCTATGTTGTTGTAGATAGTGGTTTCAAATACCAATATGACAAATACAACGATGTATATCGCTGGGTTCCGTTAAACGGTGACGTTGCAGGTCTTTGCGCAAGAACTGACGATGAGCGTGACCCATGGTTCTCACCAGCGGGCTATCAGCGTGGTAGCGTCAAAAACGTTGTTAAGCTTGCTCTTAACCCGAACAAGACAGAGCGTGACTTGCTTTACAAGAACTACATCAACCCTGTTGTAACACAGCCGGGCCAAGGAACAGTTCTATTTGGCGACAAAACATTCCAAGGAACACCAAGTGCGTTTGACCGCATTAACGTCCGTCGTTTGTTTATCGTCCTAGAGAAAGCAGTCGAAGTTGCATCTAAGACAACTCTATTCGAATTCAACGATGAGTTTACTAGAGCGCAATTCGTCAACCTTGTTGAGCCATTCCTACGTGATGTTCAAGGCCGCAGAGGTATCTATGACTTCCGTGTTGTATGTGACGAAACAAATAACACAGGACAGATCATCGATAGCAACCAGTTTGTGGGCGATATCTACATCAAACCAGCACGTTCAATCAACTTCATTCAACTGAACTTTGTAGCAGTTAGAAGCGGAGTTGAATTTAGCGAAATCGTTGGTCAGGTATAAATAAGAGAAAGAGGAGAAAAAAATGGCTTTCAACGTAAATGAAATCAAAAGCCAGCTTACCTACGGTGGTGCGAAAGCGTCTCTCTTCCAAGTGCAGATTACAAACCCTGTCAACGGAGCCGGAGATTTAAAAACACCATTCATGGTTCAAGCTGCAGCTTTGCCAGAATCTACACTTGGCACGATTGAAGTTCCATACTTCGGTCGTAAGGTAAAGATTGCTGGTGACCGCACATTTGCTGAGTGGACAGTAACAATCATCAATGATGAGGACTTTCTGATTCGCAACGCAATGGAGGCTTGGATGGCTTCTATCAACTCACACGTAGGCAACGTGCGCCAATTTGGCACAGGTTCACCTGCTGAGTATAAGTCACAAGCACAGATTACCCAGTTCTCAAAGACTGGTCAAATCTTGCGCACATACAATTTCAACGGATTGTTCCCAACTACGGTTGCGCCAATCACGATGGATTGGAATACTACAGACGATATTGAACGTTTTGATGTAACGTTCCAGTATGATTGGTGGAATGTTTCTGGTGGCGTCACTGGCGCAGCTGGAACAAACGCCTAATTTGAATTGAATAAGTAATAGGGAGAGGCACACTGTCTCTCCCTAGCACTAAAGGATGGATTTATGGAACTTTTCGGCTTTGAAATTAAGCGTAAAAAAGAAGACAACGAGAATATCAGATCGTTTGCGGAACCACAGAATGAAGATGGTGCCGTAAATGTTGCTGCCGCCGGCGGAGCCGTAAGCAGCTTTATTGATCTCGAAGGCACCGCTAAATCCGAAGCTGAACTAGTTCAAAAATATCGCACAATGATGCAACAACCAGAAGTTCAGCAAGCGGTTGATGACATTATTAACGAAGCAGTTATTATTTCAGATGATTCAAAGCCAGTTACTTGTGTGACTGATGACCTTGAACTATCTGATAATGTAAAAGAAAAAATTAGAGACGAATTTGATAGTGTTCTAAAACTATTAGATTTCTCTAACTATGGTTACGATATCTTTTCCAAGTGGTATGTAGATGGTCGTCTTAACTATCATGTTATGATTGACGAAAAGCAACCCAAAAAGGGTATTCAAGAATTACGATACATCGACCCACGTAAGATTCGCAAGATCCGTGAGTTTGATAAAGAGAAAGCAAACGTTACAAATAACAATGGCTTTCTTAAGAGAATTAAGAACGAATATTATATTTACAATGACAAAGGTTTCCACATGCAAGGTGCTTCAAACATCTCGCAGGGATATGACGTAGGTAACGTGAATGCCGCAGGTCTTCGTATTGCGAAAGACTCGATTATTAATTGTAACTCAGGCATTCTAAACGAGAACAACACACTTGTTCTATCACACTTACATAAAGCATACAAGCCTTTAAACCAGTTGCGTATGATGGAAGATGCAGTAGTTATCTATCGTATTTCACGTGCGCCTGAAAGAAGAATTTTTTATATTGATGTGGGTAACCTGCCTAAGATGAAAGCAGAGCAATACCTACGTGATATGATGGCGAAGCATAAGAACCGTCTAGTGTATGATATGAACACTGGCGAAGTAAAAGATGACCGTCGCCATATGTCGATGACAGATGACTTTTGGTTGCCACGTAGAGAAGGCGGTAAAGGAACTGAGATTACAACTTTGCCGGGTGGTCAAAACTTAGGCGAACTAGAAGATGTTGAATACTTCCAAAAACGTTTGTTTAAAGCGTTAAGCGTTCCTATTTCACGCATGGAAGCAGACAACGGATTCTCTCTAGGTCGTGCAAGTGAGATTAGCCGTGACGAAGTTAAGTTTAGTAAGTTTATTCGTAGATTACGTGCAAGGTTCTCTATCTTGTTTGACAAGATTTTAGAGAAGCAACTTATTCTAAAGGGTATCATCACACCAGAAGAATGGCCTGTTATTAAACAGAACATTCGCTATGACTTTATGGTTGATAATCACTTTGAAGAACTAAAACAAGCAGAAATTCTATCTAATCGTTTACAGATTTTGCGTGATATTGATGAGTATCGTGGAACATATTATTCTAAAGAATGGGTTCAGAAAAACGTTCTATACATGTCTGAAGATGACATTAAAGATATTGCAAAACAGATGGAAGCTGAAGGCGATGATGAGGGTGAGGATGATGACATGGAAGAGATGTTTAAACCAAAACCAAACTCACAGTCAAACATTGCTTTACTTTCTGCCAATAAAGACAATATCACGAATTCATAAATAAAGATAGAATTAGATAAACTAAGGAGTTAGTCCCATGAGTGTAAAAGACTTAATTAAATCAGCGTTTGATAAAGACGCATCATCATTTGAAACAACTTTCAATTCTGTAATGGATGAGAAAATGGAAACTGCTTTGGCAGCAAAGTATGACGAAATGTTCTCCGTTGATGAAGAAGTCGAAGTCGAAGAAGAATTTGATTCTGAAGAGTCTGTTGAAGAAGGCTATAAGAAGAAAATGAAAGAAGAAGACGATGAAGACGAAGATGATGATGACGAAGAAGATGAAGATGATGACGATGAAGAAGAAGATGAGGACTAATCATGAAAAGCTTCAAGGACATGTTGGACGAGACGGTTAATCCGCCTAAGTCTCCAGACGAAAAACGCTTCAAAGATAAGCACAAGGTGGACAAGAAAGAACACCCTGTGGCTGGAGAGAATCAGTTTACGTCCGACAAGAAAAAAGATGCATCTAACAAAGCGTCTTATAAACCAGGCGAAGACGAAGCTGTTTACGAAGAAGATGGCAAGATGATTGAATGCCCAGACTGCGAAGAAATGTATGAGCAGGGCACAGATCATGAATGTAAAGACATGTCGGAAGCAGCACCAAAGATTAGTAAGGGCAAAGCAAAAGGCTCTATCAAAGCAACTGGTATTCGTGGCAAAGGTATGAAAAAGTTTGACGTTGATGTATCTATTCAAAACGGCAAATTTTCATTTAGAATCTCAGACGAATCTGGTAAGTTTCAAACCGTTGATATCAAAAAAGCCGCTAGAATGCTCGGCGAAGAAGTTGTCGATGAGTTAGTAGAAGCTGAAATGACTGACGCTCAAATGAAGAAGCGTGAGAAAATCGTCAAGTCTATGAAAGACAAGATGAGCGAATTCAAAGACCGTTACGGCGACCGTGCTAAAGACGTAATGTATGCAACTGCTACTAAGATGGCAATGCAAGAAGAAACTTTGAATGAAGATTTGATTGATGATTTGAAAAAAATTGTTAAAACGAAGTCTATCAAAAGAGTTAAGCTAGGTGACGGCACACAGACACGTGTTGACCTAACTACAGCAAGTGCTTTGACACAAGTATACGACAAGCTTAATGACGCTAACAAGAAGAAGTTCGCTGCTATGATGAGCAAAGACGAAACTAACTTCATGAAAGCGATTGACTTTGCATTCAGCGGAGGCAAAAAGTAATGTCATTACTAATTAAAGAAATCGTTGAAGACGTTCAATACATTGCAGAAGATATCCTTGATGAAGAGGGTAACTCACAAGGTAAGAATTACTTCATTGAAGGTATCATCATGCAAGGTGATATCAAAAACCGCAATGGGCGTGTATATCCTAAAGAAACACTAATGCGTGAGATGGCTCGCTACAACAAGAACTATGTTGAAGCGAAACGTGCGTATGGCGAGTTAGGTCACCCAGCAGGTCCCACAATTAACCTTGACCGTGTCTCTCACATGTTTACAGAACTAAGAGAAGATGGCTCTAATGTTATTGGTCGTGCCAAAGTTATGGACACACCTATGGGAAAAATTGTGAAGAACCTTATCGATGAAGGCGCAAATCTAGGCATCTCATCACGTGGTATGGGTTCTATCAAAAAGAACAGTCAAGGTATCATGGAAGTGCAAAGTGATTTTATGCTTGCTACTGCTGGTGATATTGTTGCTGATCCATCAGCACCAGACGCATTTGTAAAAGGCGTTATGGAAGGTGTTGATTGGGTATACGATGTTGCTTCTTCTTCTTGGACCGCTGCGAACGCATTTGATCGCATTGAAGAAGAGATTAAAGAAACTGCGAAGGTTAGCCGAGCAGAATTAGAAGCAAAAGCATCAGTATTCTTTGAGAACTTTATCAGATCATTGTCAAAATAATGAATCTTATAAATAATAAAAGAACAAATCTTTATCAAAGGAGAAACTAAAATGAGTGAAGAACTAGAGATGAAGCTAGATGCTGACCTTGAAGAAGCGAAAGCAACTGGCGAAGACTCGCAAAATAACGATCCGGTGACACCAGCAGGTGGCAACCCGAAGGGCAAAAACCGTAAGGCGGACGCAAACAAATCAGTAGATCCGAAAGCAGACAAAGTTCCAGACGAAGGTCCTTCTAAAGGCACTAACGACACTGGCATGAAAGAAGCATTCGAAGGTCTATTTGATGGCGCTGACTTGAGCGAAGAATTCAAAACTAAAACAGTAGCAGTTTTTGAAGCAGCCGTTCATGAAAAAGTTATCGCAGAAAAAGCGGCGCTTGAAGAAAAGTTTGAAGCTGATCTAGAAGAGCAAGTGGCAGTAGTCACTGAAGAACTAGTTGAGAAAGTTGATTCATATCTTGACTACGTTATTGAACAGTGGATGGAAGCAAACGAAGTTGCTGTTGAAAGCAACATCAAAGTTGAAGTCGCTGAGTCTCTATTGGATAGCTTGAAAGGTCTAGTAACTGAACATAATCTTACTATCGATGACGAACAGCGTGATGCTATCGCAGAGATGGAAGAAAAGCTTGAAGAGTCAACTGCTAAATACAATGACATTGTTGAAGACATGATTGCTCTGAAAGAAGAAAAGCAGAAACTAGAGGTTGAAGCGACATTTAAAACTGTTGCTGAAGGACTAACAGATACTCAAGTTGAAAAGCTTGGTGTTCTAGCCGAAGGCGTAAGTTTTGAGACGGTTAACGAGTATGAATCTAAGATTGTTGCAATCAAAGAGAATTACTTTGCAGAATCAGCTGCTCCTCAAGTAGATGAGACAGAACTACTTGAAGAAGAAGTTGAAGAAGAGACAACTAAAGTGTCGGTTGATCCAACCGTAGCACGTTACGTTGAATCTCTTGGTCGTCTTGCAAAATAAGTTTTTTATAAATAACATTAGATAAAGTCTCAAAAAGGAGAAAATCAATGAGAAACGAAGAACTAATGAAAAAGTGGGGCCCGGTGCTTGAACATGAGGCACTCAACCCAATTCAGGATAAGCATAAAGCGGCAGTTACTGCAACTTTGCTTGAAAACACTGAGAATGCCCTTAAAGAAGGTCAATCTTATTCACCTAACTCTTTGCTTTCAGAAGCAGAAGTTGGCCCAGTAAACCACACTGGTGAAGTCCAGAACTATGACCCAGTTCTTATCTCACTAGTCCGTCGTGCGATGCCAAACTTGGTTGCATACGACATTGCTGGTGTTCAGCCGATGACAGGCCCAACAGGCTTGATCTTCGCAATGCGTTCAAACTACGTTGACGGCGCAAACAACTCTGTTAAGACTGAAGCTTTCTACAACGAAGCTGAAACAGACTTCTCAGGTGCAGGCACACAAGCTGGTTCTACTGGTGGTGCGGCTACTGCGAATACAGGCACAGGTATGGCTACTTCGGCAGCTGAACAGCTTGGTTCAGCAGGTGGCGGTGACTTCGGCGAGATGTCTTTCCAGATCGACAAAGTGTCGGTTACTGCGAAATCACGTGCGTTGAAAGCAGAATACACAACTGAACTAGCACAAGACTTGAAAGCAATTCACGGTCTTGACGCTGAAACAGAACTAGCGAACATGCTATCAGCAGAACTTCTAGCGGAAATCAACCGTGAAGTTGTTCGCACAGTCTATAACTCAGCGGTAACTGGTTCTGGTGATACTGCAGCAGCAGGCACATTCAACCTAGACGTTGATGCAAACGGCCGTTGGTCAGTTGAGAAGTTCAAAGGTCTGATGTTCCAGATCGAAAAAGAAGCAAATGCGATTGCGAAAGCAACTCGCCGTGGTAAAGGTAACATCATCCTATGTTCATCAGACGTTGCGTCTGCTCTACAAATGGCTGGCGTTCTTGACTACACACCTGCTTTGAACAGCAACAACCTACAGCCAGACGACACAGGCAACACTTTCGTAGGTGTCCTAAACGGTCGCTTCCGTGTATACGTTGACCCATATGCGGGTGCAAACTACATGGTCGTTGGTTACAAAGGCTCAAACGCATTTGACGCCGGCTTGTTCTACTGCCCATACGTGCCACTACAGATGGTTCGTGCGGTTGGTGAGAACAGCTTCCAGTCAAAACTGGGCTTCAAAACTCGCTACGGCATGGTTGCAAACCCATTTGCACCAGGCGCAACAGCGGGTGACGGCACATTGACTGCGAACACCAACGTCTACTACCGTCGTTCGATTATCTCGAACCTTCTATAATAAGAAGTCGCTTTAGCGAACACACTGGGGAGCCTTTCGGGGCTCCCCTTTTTTGTGTGTATAAATAGTAGTGTAACATTAATCGTGAGGATGCTATGAGTGTTCCAAATTATCTTTCAGCAGTAGAGTTTAAGTTAGTAATCGATAGATTGCCTAACGTGGAGTTTTATGTGCAAAGAGCAAATGTTCCAGGAATCTCTTCTGGCTTCGCTATTGTTAACACTCCTTTCAAAAACATCTATCAGCCTGGTGACAAAGTTGAATTCGATGACTTTTCTATTGATGTTGTCGTAGATGAAAATATGTCTGCATACATTGAAACATGGTCTTGGCTTGTAAGTCTTACACGCTCTGAAGGCTTTGATGTATATGACAAACTAAACTCATCTGACGAAGGCATCTACTCAGACGCTACTCTATTCATTATGAGTAATGGTAAGAACCCGAACATTAAAATCAAGTTCAAAGATATGTTCCCAACAAGTCTTAGCGAAATAGCACTAGACACAACAGCTGGTGACGTAGAGCCACCAACGTCTACGATGACTTTCAAATATTTAAGTTATGAGATTGATATTGTCTCTTGACATTTGACTAAAACCTGTTACTATGTAATATGGTGCATTTTTTTATGGAGAAGTGAATGAAGATTGAAGAGATATATGAACTATGGGCAGGTGATAGTGAGATTGACCAAACAAATGTGTCAAGTGAAAGTGCTAACATCCCCAAAATACATAACAAATACTTCCGCATATATATGGAAGAGGGCATGAAGCTTAAGCAGTTTCGTGCGAAATACAAACAATTAAAACTTCTCAAAGAGCAATACTACAAAGGTGAACTAGATATCACCGAATTGCAAGAGCATGGTTGGGAACCTCAACCACTCAAAATCCTACGACAAGATATACCTACATACATTGACGCTGACAAAGATATCATTGACTTGTCACTCAAAATTGGTATGCAGGAAGAGAAAGTCAACTACTTAGAAGCTATTATAAAAATGATAAGTAATAGAGGCTTTCAACTAAAGACTATCGTAGATTGGGAGCGTTTTAGAACTGGAGCGATGTGATAAACTATGGAACAAGTTCACGTAGAAAAAATTGATAATGTTTATGTTCGAATAAACGCTGAAGCCTCTGTGAAGATGGAGATGAGCGGTTACTTCGAATTCTACGTGCCTGGTTATAAGTTTATGCCAGCATACAAGAATCGTGTGTGGGACGGCAAGATTAGATTGCTCAACACTATGACTGGATTGGTGTATGCTGGGCTACTTCCCTACATCGTTAAGTTTTGTAAGGATCGTGACTATGAAGTTACGATTGATAGAGAACTACATCCCGAACAACAATACTACGAAAACGCAGGCTACGACTTAGCGAAAGATTTCGATAGTGCATTCGAACCACGTGATTACCAGAATGATGCGGTTGCACATGCATTGTATAACAATCGCACATTGTTTCTATCACCAACGGCTTCGGGTAAGTCTTTTATCATCTATCTTCTAGCACGCCATCACGTAGAACAAGGTCGTAAGGTGCTTATTGTAGTGCCAACTACATCACTTGTTTCTCAGATGGCATCAGATTTTGTTGAATACAACAAGAATCGTAAACTTGATATTCACAAAATCATGGGTGGTGTTGACAAGAACGTTGACGCTGATTACACAGTAACAACTTGGCAGTCTATCTACAAACTACGTAAAGATTGGTATGAAAAGTTTGACGTAGTTATCGGCGATGAAGCACACTTGTTTAAAGCTAAGTCTTTGACGAAAGTGCTTGAAAAAACACCGCACGTCAAGTATCGTTATGGATTCACTGGCACACTAGACGATTCTCAAACACATAAGCTTGTGTTAGAAGGATTGTTTGGACCAGTGAAGCAAGTCACAGAGACTAAGAAATTGATTGATGACGGCACACTTGCCGAGTTTGATATCAAGTCTCTTGTATTGTCATATCCTAACGATGTGAGACAACTAAATAAGAATAAGACCTACCAAGAAGAGATTGATTGGATCGTGCGCAGTGAAGCACGTAACAAATTCATTCGAAATCTTGCATGGTCACTCGAAGGTAACACTCTGATTCTATTTCAGTTTGTTGATAAGCACGGTCGCACACTTGAGCCTATGCTTCAAAAAGAAGGCAAAGAAGTGCATTTTATTCATGGAGGCATTGATGCGGATACTAGAGAAGAAGTTCGAAAGATTGCCGAATCTACTAGTGACAATATTATTCTGGCTAGTTATGGCACCTTTAGCAC
>ENA-OUOG01002909-OUOG01002909.1-marine-metagenome-genome-assembly--contig:-NODE-2909-length-16915-cov-8.907709_pt1 | contig 16915 bp, 13 predicted proteins | sample MGYA00248635_ERZ508505 | MGnify/ENA primary metagenome ERZ508505 (study PRJEB26176, sample SAMN06267871) | marine metagenome | isolation source: Saanich Inlet, British Columbia, Canada | place: Pacific...
AGTATCCCAGCATTTTTTGCCCCGTTGATAGCCATAGTAGCTACGGGTATACCTGGAGGCATTTGCACAATGCTGTAGAGTGAGTCTATACCGCTCATAGTGCTTGATTTTATAGGCACTCCTATCACAGGTAGTGGAGTAAGTGAAGCTACCATTCCGGGCAAATGTGCGGCACCTCCTGCCCCGGCTATGATGCTTTTGTAGCCTTGAGTATGGGCTTTTTTAGCGTATTCATACATTCTATCTGCGGTGCGGTGTGCGGATACTACGGTGAGGTCAAAAGACACCTCCATCTCTTCTAGCACTTTGGCTGCTTCGGCCATTACCGGTAGGTCTGAGTCAGACCCCATTATGATTAGTACATCTGCCATGGGTTCAAATTTATATGCTTTTAACGATAAGTAATGTTTTCACCTTCTCCATCTTCTCCACCACTGCTTCTCGAGTGTCTCCTAACACAGTAAAGTGACCCAGTTTTCGGTCCGGCGTTGTGGTACTTTTGCCATACATATGGATGTATACTCCTTCTATAGCAAGCACTTGGTCTAGGTTGGCCAATTGGTAAGCTCCAGTTACGTCTTGTGGTCCTACTATATTGCAGGTAGCAGCAGGTTTTACTAGAGCGGTACTTCCGAGTGGTTGTCCGAGTAGGATTCTATTCAGCTGCTCATACTGCGAGGTATAGGAGCTTTCTATAGTGTGATGTCCGCTGTTGTGCGGGCGTGGTGCTATTTCATTCACATACACACCGCCATTCGCTTCTACAAAGAGCTCTACGGCAAATAGTCCTGCACTGTCAAATCCTTTTATCGCTTGAAGTGCAAGTGACTCACACGTTGCGTTGGTTTCTTCACTCAGGCTGCTGGGTGCTATGAGGTAGTCCATTAGGTTACTTCGTGGGTCAAAAACCATCTCACACGGCGGGTACGTAGAAGTACTTCCGTTTTGCGCTACGGCTACTATCACTGATACTTCTATGGCATTGTTGGCTAGTTTTTCTATAACGTAACCGTGTTCACTGTTCAGGCTATTGTCTCGGGCAGCTAGCAATGCAGCAAATTTTTCTTTAGTGAGCAGCTGTACTCCTTTGCCGTCGTATCCACCTTTTCGGTGCTTAAGTACAAATCTATCTTCTGGCCAAGCAGCTACTTTATCGGATAGGTTTTCGATAGTAGCAAGGGCAAAGTCTAGTGTTGCCACACCGTTATTGGCATAGTATTCCTTTTGCAATCCTTTGTCTTGTATAATGGAGAGTACGGAGGGTTTTGGGAATACGGGAGTCCCGTCTTTTTCTACCTGTACTAGAGCTGCTACATTCACATGTTCTATCTCGTAGGTGAGTACATCGGCCTTGGTAGCAAGTAACTGAATATCTTCAGCGTTTTGCAGTGAACCAACTAGTTGATTTTGGCAAACTAAGCTGGCTGGACAGTCCTTAGATTTTTCCAGAAAAATAAATGAAGTATTGGTCGGAGAACCCGCTTCAAATAGCATTTTACCCAATTGTCCACCTCCTAATACGCCTATGGTTTTTGTCATAATTATTCTCTACGCTCTGCAAATGTTCAATAATAAATTGGACTAGGGTCTTAAAGTTTCTAAATTTGTTAAAAACAAATCGCTTTTGAAGCGAGGGTAACTTAATTAAAAGTAATATTCATGAAATCAATTCTTACCGCCATCCTTTTAATGGGAACGTACACCTTTATCTCTGCTCAGTGTATGATAGAACCCTGGTCACTGCAGAAGCGAGTGGATAAAAGCTCCGATATTGTAGAAGCACGTGTAATAAGTCAAGAGGGCAGATGGGATGCGCAAGAACATAGCATTTATACCATACACACACTTGAGGTTTTTAAAGTCTTCAAAGGGACGGTAGGCATCCAGACTATAAAGCTAGTTACAGAAGGGGGAATAGTAGGGAGTGAGATGCTCAAAGTATCTCCATGCTTGGAGCTAGCTGTCGGCGAAACAGGTATATTTTTACTGGAAGAAAATAGGGTAGACCTAAACTCCGCAGGCAAGATGTACAAGCCGTCTAGCTCTATACAGTCATTTATTCAGTACGATTTAGTTTCAGTAGATGCGTATGATATACAAAAGACATACACGAGTATATCCTTTGATCTATACCAAGATTTAGCCGCAGCTACAGGCTCAAGTTACCTAGAAATCACCCCATTTAATGCCGAAAACAACAACAAGAAAATAAAAGCATTAGCTCCTCCAACGATTTCGTCGTTTTCTACGTCTACAGTAACCTCTGGGACGAGCACAGAGTTAACGATCAATGGCTCTAATTTTGGTTTTGGAAGAGGTAGTGGCAAAGTAGGTTTTAAAGACGCAAATTTTGGTGACGGAAGGTACTATTATCCGCCCTCTGCTTGGGGATATACCTCCTGGAGCAACAGTCAGATAAAAGTGATAGTGCCTTCTAGAGCCGGTACTGGAGTCATTCAAGTGATTAATAATCTAGGGGAATCTGGTGAATCTACCGTGGACCTTACGGTAGACTGGTCTCATTTAAACATCACTAGTTTTTCCCCGTCTTCTATTTCTGATACGCCATATTATGAGTTGCAGCACGTGGATGATAATAATTTAGGCGGCTATACTTGGCAGATGACTTCTGAGTTTGCAGCGAATTCTGGTGCTGTTGCGGCATTTACGCGCTCTTTAAATGAGTGGAAGTGTGAGACAGAGATGAATTGGGAACTTGGAACGAATACCACGTTGGATACCGCCCTAAGTGATGAAGTGAATATTGTAGAGTTTACGACTTTCGGCGATAGCAGGTTGGGTGTATGTCGAAGTTATTACTCGGGTTGTTTTATTAGTGGAGGTGCAGACATGAGATGGTACGTAAAAGAGCTAGATATTTCATTTGACAGAACATACAATTGGTACTACGGTACGGTAGGACCAGCGGCTAATCAGTTTGATTTTGAAAGTGTAGCCACACACGAGCTCGGTCACGGTCATCAACTGGGACATGTGCGAGCCAGTGAAAAGGTCATGCACTACAGCATAGGAAATGGTCAGCGGAAACCTGAATTATCCACTACAGACATTGCAGCAGGTGACTACATTCGAGCTAAGAGTGTAACAAACGCCGTGTGTAGCAAGGGTAAAATGATTGCAGGAACTTGTGTAACAGCACCTCCTGTAGCGAATATTGGGGTTAGCGAAACGAATGTGTGTGAAGGCATTGACATTACGTTTTCAGACCTTTCTACCGGAGACAGTATAACTTCTATCGCATGGGATTTTGGAGTAGATGCGTCAAAGGATACCGCTCTAACTGCCGGGCCACACGTGATAAGTTATACTTCAGCAGGGACTAAAACGATACAACTCATAGCTACTAACGTGAATGGGAAAGATACAACCACTCTTACGGTAACAATAAGACCTACAGTAGACGAAGCGCCAGTATTTACGGATATTTCGGATACTGCCTGTATGGTGTCTACAGTTTATGAAGTTGCGGTAGTAGATGCCGCGTCAGGGTATGACTGGGATTTAAGCGGAGGAGGGGATGTAAAAGCGTTAAATGGGAATAAATATACGGTAGAATGGACGCAAGAAGGAGTGCACACCCTATCGGTAAATGGGAAAAATGACTGTGGAATAGGTCCAGTAGAAACCAAAGACATAACGGTATTAGGGACTCCAGTTTCAGCGTTTACCCAGTTGGAAACTGGTGTAAACGTGGCCTTTACTAACGCATCAACGTCAGCGGAATCTTATTTATGGACTTTTGGAGACGGGGCTACCAGCACAGAAGAAAATCCGAATCATAGGTTTGCGGATAAAGGCGAGTTTACTACTACACTGAAAGCAGAGAATAGATGTGCAGAAAATACGTCTGAAGCTGTACTTATACTCAACTATGGTGCTGGTATTGCGTCCTTAGAGAATAAGTATACCGTGTATCCCAATCCAGTAAATACAGGAGGAAAGGTATTCTTAAAAGGAAGTGTATTTACGGCATATAGACTAATCGATATTCGTGGGGTAGTAGTGCAAGAAGCAAGTGTAAAAAACAACGAGGTACCTATAGGTGTTACTGCCATAGGAATGTATACGCTAGAGATAGTATCTACTGAAGGTACAGCTAGCTATAGGCTACATATTATAGAATAAATAGAAAAAATGGCACGAGTAGTAGTAGGATTATCGGGAGGAGTAGACTCATCAGTAGCCGCATATTTATTACAGCAAGAGGGTCACGAGGTGATCGGAGTTTTTATGAAAAACTGGCACGATACAGATGTCACTATCAGTGAGGAGTGCCCGTGGGAGGAAGACAGTAAAGACGCACTTTTAGTAGCGGATAAGCTAGGAATACCTTTTCATACCATCGACTTCAGTAAAGAATACTACGAGCGCATAGTGAGCTATATGTTCAGAGAGTATGAGAGTGGTCGTACACCTAATCCGGACGTGCTGTGCAATAGAGAAATTAAGTTTGACTCATTTTTGAAGCACGCAGAGAAGCTAGGCGCAGATTATGTAGCTACGGGGCACTACTGTAGAAAGAGAGAAAGCGATACGGGGTTTGAGCTTCTAGCAGGTAAGGATGGGAATAAAGATCAGAGTTACTTCCTCTGTCAAATTAGTCAAGATCAATTGGCAAAAGCGCTTTTCCCTATAGGCGAATTAGAAAAACCAGAGGTACGCAGAATAGCTAAAGAGCAGGACTTAGTCACGGCAGAAAAGCGAGATAGTCAAGGACTTTGTTTCATTGGGAAAGTAAAACTACCAGACTTTTTAAAGCAGCAGCTCAAGGAAAAGAAAGGAAATGTCGTGGAGATTATGAGAGATTGGTCTGGCTTCCATAGGAACCTAGAAGTTACAGAGGAGTATCATTTCACAGAGACAGACGGTAAAGTCATCGGAGAGCACATTGGCGCACATTTCTACACGGTAGGCCAACGCAAAGGACTAAACATTGGTGGGTATGTGAACCCGCTTTTTATCATTCAGATAAATACAGATACGAATACCGTATACGTAGGTGAGGGTGAAGATCACAAGGGATTGAGTAGACCGGGACTGTTGGTGCGAGAACAAGATATTCATTGGCTAAAAGAGGTAGATAGGATGAAAGTGGGCGATTCGAAGCATTATAGTACGCGCATACGCTACAGGCAGCCTTTATTTGGAGCTACGCTTACGAAACTAGCGAGTGGTCTTGAAATCAAGTTTGATTCGCCTCAAAAAGCCGTCGCAAAAGGCCAGTTTGCTGCTTGGTACGCAGGTGATGCGCTAGTGGGTAGCGGGGTTATTAGTTAAAAAAGGGGCTGAAATTTTTTGAAAAACTTCAAAAAATGATAGGATTTGGCCTCCTCCGCGTCACGAACTTCCAACGTTCTGCCTGCTAAAGTAAATTAACAAACGTCATTACCGACAAGTCTGGATTTAAGGCCTGTTCTTATACGCATTGGTTGAGCCGGAAATGTAATCGGTGTAAATTTTTCAAATTGCCCAGCCCCTTGGATCAAAGGAACAACTCTTTTATGGAAATAGTTTCATAAACTTGCCTCAAATTGAAGTCCTTTTGATAAGTATCTTAATGCCAGTGAAAAATGCTGGACCATATCTGAAGCCTTGTTTGGATTCTATCTTAGCTCAGACCCATACAGACTGGGAACTTGTGGCGATCAATGATGGAAGCTCAGACGGTTCGGAGCAGGTGCTTCGGCAGTATGCAGAGAAACACAAGAACATTACTGTAGCAGGTAGTGAAGGTGTCGGGATAATTTCTGCTCTGAGGATGGCGTACAGCCTATGCTCGGGCGAGCTCATACATCGTATGGATGCCGATGACTTAATGCCAGCCCAGAAATTAGAATGGATGTCAAATGCAGCAGAAAAAGGTGCTGTAGTGACGGGTAAGGTGAGCTATTTCTGCGATGAACGAGAAGTAGGGGAAGGTTTCGTGAAGTATACTGACTGGCTCAATAATTTAATGGAGGGAGGTGACTTCTGGAGAGATGTATACCGTGAGTGTCCGGTGCCTTCATCCGCTTGGATGACGTATCGTCAGGATTTCGAACGAATTGGAGGTTTCAATTCGGACCTAATGCCTGAAGATTATGATTTGGCTTTTAGAATGTTGAAGTACAAGCTGAGAGTCGTACGACTCAATCAAGTGATCCATCACTGGAGAGATAGTGAGACGAGAGTTTCTCGTAATGAGGAGCAGTATTTCCCAATTGCTTATTTACCGCTCAAGGTGCACTATTTTTTAGAGTTGCACAGAGACGATAGCAAACCACTTGTGCTTTGGGGTGCTGGAAAGAAAGGTAAGTTAGTCGCAAAAGAGCTTTTAAAGAGGAAGGTATCGTTTACTTGGATTACGAATAATGAAAAGAAGATGGGTAGAGATATTTACGGAGTGCTAATACAGTCAGAGGACGGACAGGTATTTGAAAATGCTCAGACGCTTATTTCACTTTCTTCCCCTATAGAAAAAACGGAAGTACATGTACAACTTAATCACGAGGAATTAGTGAATAATCGAGATTACTATTGGTTTTTCTAAGGAGAGAAACCTTAAGGTAATTAAAGGCATTTGTACCTGGAGTACTACTCTACCTCTTCATAATCAACGTATTCGCCACCTTTTGAGTGGTCTATATTCGACTTGTTACTTGGATTGGAAGGGTTTGCTTTATGGTCTTGTGGCTGCTGTCCATCACGCTTCACAGCATCAGCCACTTTAAATACACGCTTGAAAACCCAGTATGCTACTAATCCTATTAAAAGATACTTAAACATTATCTACTTAAGAACATTGATTTCTGGTTATACAACTCTCTAAATACGGGATCTTTTGTGTCTTTCACAAAAATGATTTCTTCACCTGTGGATTTCATCTCAGGTCCTAGCTCCTTATTTACATTGGGGAACTTATTGAAAGAGAAGATTGGTTTTTTAATCGCATATCCTTCTTGTACAGGGCGTACATCAAAGTCTTTAAGCTTCATGTCTCCAAGCATCACCTTCGTGGCTATATTGACATAAGGGACTTTGTAGGCCTTACAGATAAATGGCACAGTTCTACTCGCTCTAGGATTAGCTTCTATCACATATACCTCTTCTTCTTTTACCGCAAATTGTATGTTGAGTAACCCGATGACATTCATAGCTCTTGCTATTTTTTTGGTATACTCTTCCATCTTGTTCTTTACGTTTTCAGATAGACTAAATGGAGGAAGTACAGCTGACGAATCCCCAGAATGTATCCCTGCAGGCTCAATGTGCTCCATCATGCCTACCATTAATACATCTTCTCCATCACAGATACTATCACTTTCTGTTTCTTCTGCTCTGTCTAAGAAATGATCTATAAGTACTTTATTACCAGGCAAGTCTCCCAGTAAATCGATTACAGCTTTTTGTAGATCTTCATCATTGATTACAATCTTCATTCCCTGACCACCCAGCACATAGCTAGGTCGTACAAGTACCGGATAACCTACTTCATGAGCTACTTCTATAGCTTCATATGCATTTTCAGCAACTCCAAATTTTGGATAAGGAATCTCTAAGTCCTTTAGCAGATTAGAGAATGAGCCTCTATCCTCAGCGAGGTCCATGTTTTCAAATGATGTGCCAATTATTTTGACACCGTGATCTCTCATACGCTCACTTAGTTTTAGGGCTGTTTGTCCTCCCAGTTGAACGATTACACCTTCTGGTTTTTCTAACTGAATGATATCCCATAAGTGTTCCCAGAAAATAGGCTCGAAGTAGAGCTTATCCGCTGTGTTGAAATCGGTACTCACCGTTTCTGGGTTGCAGTTGATCATGATGGCCTCATACCCCAGTTCTTGGGCAGCCTTGATTCCATGCACACAGCTATAGTCAAACTCGATACCTTGACCTATTCTATTTGGTCCAGAGCCGATTACGATGACTTTCTTTTTAGTAGATGGCGTGCTCTCATTTTCTCCGTCAAATGTAGAGTAGTAGTAGTTGGTAGGAGAAGTAAACTCAGCAGAACACGTGTCTACCATCTTGTAGACTCTATTAATACCAAGAGAGGTGCGTTTGTCATAAACGTCCATATCAGTGACACCGCCTCCGAGTAAGTGCGCTATTTGTGCATCTGCAAAACCTTTGGTCTTAGCGAGACGTAGTACGTCCGCATCTATATTGTCTAGTGTGAACTTCTTGATTTCCTTGTCCATTTTTACGAGTTCGTAAATTTGCTCAAGGAACCATCGGTCGATTTTAGTGATTTTTTGTATGGAAGTAACGGGTACACCTAGTGCCATAGCATCTTTGATGTGAAACACCCTGTCCCAACTTGGATTCTCTAAACTGTGTATGATTTGCTCTAAATTTTTGAGTTCATATCCGTCTGAACCAAGACCTAATCGTTTGATTTCTAAGGATTGACACGCCTTTTGGAGAGCCTCTTGGAAGCTTCTTCCGATACTCATTACCTCACCCACTGATTTCATTTGTAATCCAAGTGTGGTATCTGCACCTTTAAACTTATTGAAGTCCCATCGTGGTATTTTCACAATAGTGTAGTCAATACTTGGCTCAAAGAATGCTGAAGTAGTTTTAGTTACGGGATTCTTAAGCTCATCTAAGTAATATCCTAGTGCAAGTTTTGCGGCAATATTAGCAATAGGGTAACCAGTAGCCTTAGAAGCAAGTGCAGAACTTCTAGATACTCTTGGGTTTATTTCAATGGCAATAATGTCTTCATTTTCTGGATTAACCGAAAACTGTACATTACATCCACCTGCGAATGTTCCTAGATTTCGCATCATATCGAATGCCATGTCTCGCATTTGTTGGAAACACGTGTCGCTTAATGTCATAGCCGGAGCTACGGTGATACTCTCTCCCGTGTGGATACCCATTGGGTCAAAGTTTTCGATAGTACATATTACAGCAATGTTGTCATTACCGTCTCTTAGTAATTCAAGTTCGTATTCCTTCCAACCTAGTACTGCTTGCTCCACAAGTACCTCATGAGTTGGAGAAGCTTCTAGTCCTCGTTTTACCGCTTCGTCAAATTCTTCTTTTTTGTGCACGAAGCCACCACCGTATCCACCCATAGTAAAGGAAGGGCGAATCACTAGAGGGAATCCTATTTGCTGGGCTACTTCTTTAGCTTCTAGGTACGAATTGGCTATTTTAGAGGTGGCAATCGGGACGCCTAACTCTATCATAAAAGATCGGAATAGATCTCTATTTTCAGTTTTTTCAATGGCAGCGATGTCTACACCAATTATTTTAACACCATATTGTTCCCATAAACCTAATTCTTCTGCCTCTATAGCAAGGTTTAGGGCTGTTTGTCCACCCATGGTAGGCAGTACGTGAGTGATACCGGGCTGCTCTTTTAGTATTTGCTCTATGCTTGCCATATTCATAGGGAGTAGGTAGATGTTCTCTGCCATACTCGGATCTGTCATTATGGTAGCAGGGTTAGAGTTGATTAGAGACACTTCTATCCCTTCTTCCCTTAGGCTTTGAGCGGCTTGACTACCAGAGTAATCAAATTCACAGGCTTGTCCGATGATGATGGGTCCACTACCGATGATGAGGACGTGCTTTATACTACTATCTTTAGGCATTTCAGTTTAAAATTGGGCAAAGTTATTTGATAATAGTGAGGTAACAAGATTTGTGGAAAAGGTGGGAAAATGGGAGAGGTATTCTTTAATAAAACACCCATATCATTTCACTTAGCTCTACAGCAAATTGCTGAGCTTGAGAAAAACTGAAAAATGTTAGGCTAAAAATAAAATATAGAAGTCTTCTGATGTCCAAATTTACAATTTGAGTTTGAACTTGTGACTTGTATTTGATCATATCAACTCCTCTTCCTCAAAATAATTGATAATGTGATGACGCAAATACATCTCTTGCTCCAGCATATCCTGGTTGGGTAGTTTTTCTACGAGTTCCCAGACTGGCCAGTCTTTCTCGTCTTTGCCTATTAACCGGTAGTGACCTGAAGTACTTAGTATGCGGCATGTAGCTATATGCATTAGCTGTACCTTTTCCTCTTTTTTAAATTTATCTTGGTGCATTCCCAGCTCACGCATCCCCACTACATAGAGTATAGCACTTAGATCCGGTGTCTTACCAAAACGCGTTTCAAATAACTGTCTTATTTTAAACCACTTATCCTTTATATTTTCTTCCTTTGCTTCGCTCATTTTTCTTTTTGTTGTCGCTTCGATTTTACTTTTTTTAAGGCAGCACTATCTGTCTTACTTTTAAGCGTAAATCTTTTGAGTTTGTATTTGACATTTGAACTTGTATTTGAACAAGCGTTTACCTTGTTTTGTCTTATGCCAACATTGTTGCAAAGATTACTCACCCAAGCCAAATATCGAGGTGTTTTCTTAAAAGTTAATATTGAACAAGGAGAAGCCATCCAAAAGAAAACCCTGTCGAAGCTGTTGGACAAAGCTCAAGACACTGCTTTTGGTCAGCAACATAGATTCAATGAAATTATAGAAAGTGATGCGTTACTGAGTGATTATCAAGAGTGTGCTAGGATGGGGGATTACTTGAACATGCTGCCTTGGTGGACTCGTGGGCGCATGGGAGAGGACAACGTCACGTGGCCAGAGCCGATTAAAAATTATGCGGTAAGTTCAGGTACTTCGGACGGGAGTAGTAAGTATATACCGGTAAGTGACCAAATGCTTAAACACATTAGAAGAGCAAGCGTGCGTCAAGTATTAAGCATTATTCAAACGGATGTACCTAAAGATCATATTGCCAAAAAATGGCTGATGATCGGCGGCAGTACTGAGCTTGAATACAACGGAATGTACTTTAGTGGAGACTTAAGTGGGATTACTACGGGGAGTGTTCCTATTCTATTCCAAAGACTGTCAAAACCAGGAATTCACATTCGGAAGGAAAAAAACTGGACAGAGAAAATAGCGAAGATTACAGATGAGGCGAAAGACTGGGACGTAGGCATGATAGCAGGTGTGCCAGCTTGGGTTAAACTTTTGATGGAGAGTATTATAGATCGTTATGGCTTAGATAATATTCACGATATATGGCCGCATTTTGAGGCCTATATCCACGGAGGCGTTGCCCTAAGTCCTTACAAGAAATCGTTGGACGGCCTAATGGGACGACCTATAAAATATTTTGAAACTTACCTGGCTTCTGAAGGTTTCATTGCCTATCAGACCAGAATAGACAACGAAGGAGGAATGAGGTTACTAATTAGAAATGGTATCTATTATGAGTTTGTTCCTTTTACAAAAGATAATTTTACAGAAAGTGGTGAATTAAAACCTGACGCCAAGGCCCTAACCCTCACACAGGTCAATGATACCGAAGAGTATGCATTGGTCATATCTACATGCAGCGGTGCATGGCGTTACTTGATCGGCGACACGATTAAATTTACTAACCTAGATAGGTGTGAAATTAAGATCACAGGACGCACCAAACACTTCCTTTCACTTTGTGGAGAGCACCTGTCCGTAGAAAATATGAATAAAGCTATAGAGCTGGTATCCAATGAGTACGATATATCCATGGACGAATTTACCGTGTGTGGTGTTCCGTATCAAGGCTTTTTTGCTCACGAGTGGTTTATCTCTTGTGATGATAAAAGACTCTATGGCAAGGAACAGGAAATAAGAGATAAGCTGGACATGACACTGAAGGTGTTAAATGATGATTATAGAGTGGAGCGCTCAGCAGCGTTAAAGAATGTAATGGTAAATGTACTGCCGAGCAGTGTGTTTCATGACTGGCTACGCATCAATGGAAAGGATGGTGCTCAGGGAAAATTTCCACGAGTACTAAAAGAAAAAATGCTAGAAAGCTGGCGTAATCATTTGAAGAATAGCTAGAAATGTTGATATATTTTTATGCTGCTCTGAGTGTAGCGGTCTCGTATTGGGTAGGAAAAAATTCTAAGGATAATGGGTACGGATTTTGGCGTAGTTTTATTTTTATGCTGCTGCTCTGTGCTGTGGTTATAGCCTTTTTAAAGAAGCAACTTAATGGCGGGTAGGGATTTCATCAATGCGAGTATTCGCAAAAATTAATCTATTAAAGACTGAGTGGCGTACGGTTTTACTATCTGTAGTTTCAGATTAGCAGTTTGTCAATTCGAGTGGTTTGTCAATTCGAGTAGTTTGTCAGTTCGAGTGGTTCGCCAAAGGCGAATTGTATCGAGAACTAAGCAAACTCATACCGAGCAAACTCAGCTTCTACCTCCGCGAGAATAGCATAGATCTCTTTTTCGTCCATGGTGTTCACCAGCCTAGTACGGTACTCTTTGAAGTGTGACACTCCTTTGAAATAGTTACTGTAGTGCCTACGCATCTCTACTATTCCTAGTACATCCCCTTTCCATTTCATACTGAAAGCAAAGTGTTTTTTACACACATCTACGCGCTGAGCTATAGTGGGAGGATCTAGCATTTCACCGGTGGCTAAGTAGTGTTTTATCTCATTAAAAATCCATGGATAACCTATAGATGCTCTGCCAATCATTATCCCATCTACATTGTACCGCTCTTTATACAGCTTGGCCTTTTCTGGGCTGTTTATGTCTCCATTGCCAAATATGGGTATTTTGATGCGAGGGTTTTCTTTAATCTTTCCTATTAAAGACCAATCAGCTTCGCCTTTATACATCTGCTTACGTGTACGTCCGTGTATGCTGAGGGCTTTTATGCCAACATCTTGCAGTCTTTCGGCTACATCTTCTATATACTTCGTATTATCGTCCCATCCCAATCTCGTTTTTACGGTCACAGGGAGTGAAGTGCTTTTTACTATTTCGGCAGTCATCTGCACCATTTTTGGGATGTCCTGCAGGATCCCAGCTCCAGCACCTTTGCAAGCGACTTTTTTCACGGGACATCCGTAGTTGATATCGATAAGGTCTGGCTTAGCGGAAGCTGTAATTTCTGTGGCTTCCTTCATCGACTCTATATCATATCCGAAAATTTGGATGCCGATAGGCCGTTCATACTCAAATATGTCGAGTTTTTGGGTGCTTTTAGCAGCATCTCGTATGAGTCCCTCACTAGATATAAACTCTGTGTACATCACATCTGCACCGTTTTCCTTACATACGGCACGAAAAGGAGGGTCACTCACATCCTCCATTGGAGCGAGTAGTAGTGGAAAGTCACCGAGTTCTATGTTACCTATTTTTACCATATTTGCCCAAAATAAAAGGAATGGACGAGTTAGAAGACTTCAAAGATAAGGAAACCATGAATTTTCGACCAGATGGAGTGCAAGCTTTATTTCATTTGGTACTTGGTATTATTTTCTTTTTTGGAGCGGCCCTCACTTTTGCAGGTTTAGCATCTGCTCTTTGTTCCTACTTAGCTTTCGGTGAGATGGTCCCTCTTAGCGAAATGGGCGGACTCATGGAAGGTCTCAAAGCGTATCCAATCATTCTAAAGATATTCGTATTTCTTAGCTCATCACTGCCGCTTATCGCTGCAGCGTTACTAGCGTGCATATTTATCAAGGCTACTCCTACGCAGTTTTTATCACTTGAGTGGCCTAAAAATGGAACTTGGTTTGCGCTATCCATTGTTTTTGTAATTGTATGCCTGCCACTTATGGGAGTTATGTTGGAAGCAAACAAACTCATTGACTTTACGCAGTGGCCAGAGTTGTATAATTGGTTGCAACTTCAAGAGAATACTAACAATGGCATGTACGAAGCTATGATAGGGGAGAAAAATGCAGTGTCTTTTATTACAAGCATTGTTTTTATGGCATTGATGCCTGCTATAGCAGAGGAGATATTCTTTCGTGGTTTTCTGATGAACACATTGAATGGATTATTTAAAAACATGCACGTAGCTATTATTGTAACTGCATTGCTATTTGGAGTGATTCACCTTCAGTTTATGAAATTCATTCCCATGTTTTTTCTTGCTGTAGTGTTTGGATATGCTGCGTATTGGAGTGGGTCCATATGGACTTCTATTATAGCACATTTCTTAAATAATGCATTGGCTGTTGGTCAGCTCTATTTTATCACGGATGGCGATTATACGAAGGCCATGGAAGAGGGAACGAATGTCCCTATTTTGGCAAGTGGGATTCTCATAGCAATTGCCACAGCTTTATTTGTCTACATTCATAAGCACAGTACTACTAAAACAGAAAATTTCTATGTCTAACTTAAGTTTACGTATCATTTTTGGAGCACTATATGTAGCCTTAATGGTGGGAGCTACCATTATGGGTTCGCCATTTTTTGGAGTACTCATGGCACTTATAGTCTTTCTATCTATTAATGAGCTAGCTGTTTTAGCGAATAAGAGTTCGAGTCAGCATCTTTGGGTAAATCCAGCGGTGTTTGCCGGAGTAATTTTGTATTTAACCTTTGTTGGCTCCAGAGAAATTGACGTGAAAGCGTATGGTATTATGCTACTCGTACAGTGGGCTTGTTTGTATCTCACCTATTCGGAGTTAAATAGAGATAAGACGCTAAACTTTGTCAGTGGTACACTGTATTTAGCTATTCCACTTATTGCTGTGGCTATCTGGTTTATGCAAAATACCGCTTTGCACATGGAGTATATACTCTTCTACTTAATTACCATTTGGGTATATGATTCAATGGCTTACGTCGTGGGGAAGGCCATTGGTAAACGACCTGTTTTTCCAAGAGTTTCACCTAAAAAGACCATAGAAGGTACTGTAGGTGGCGCAGTGATTACTATATTGGTTATGAGTGTATTAAACATTTACTGGTTAGCATTACCTATCCACGCTTACATCTTGTCTGGGGTTGTAATCTTCTTTGCCATTTTTGGTGATTTTGTAGAATCTTACATGAAACGGAAGTTGGGCGTTAAAGACAGTGGTAATATACTCCCTGGACATGGTGGAGTGTTAGATAGAATGGATTCAATTTACCTCTCAGCATTACCGTATTTGGTCATATTGTTATCAGTATGATGAAAAAAGACAAATATCAGTTAATTACCATTCGCAAGAATGGATACATTTGCCAATAAATTAATATTAACATTATCACAATGACTTTAAAGTTCAAAGAACCAGCTCCAATTGTAGATCATCTTAATCCTTTGGAATCCATGATGCAAAGATTCGATGAGGCTGCAACAATTCTAGGTTTAGACGAGTCCACTTATAATGCCCTAAAGTCTCCTGAGAAGGCAGTAATTGTTAGTCTTCCAGTAACCATGGACAATGGTAAAGTGCAGGTATTCCAAGGATACCGTGTAGTGCATTCTTCTAAATTAGGTCCTAGTAAAGGGGGTATTCGGTACTCTATGGGCGTAAACTTGGATGAAGTGAAAGCATTAGCGGCTTGGATGACATGGAAGTGTGCTGTAGTAGGCATTCCATACGGAGGCGCTAAAGGAGGTATACAATGTGATCCCCGCAAGATGTCAGATGGTGAGTTAGAAAGATTAACTAGAGCATTTACAGGTGCTATGCGCGATGTTTTTGGGCCAGAAAAAGATATTCCTGCTCCAGATATGGGTACTAATCCACAGACAATGGCTTGGATTATGGATGAATATTCTAAACTTTCAGGTCAGGCATCTCCAGCAGTAGTAACCGGTAAGCCACTTGTGCTTGGAGGTTCTCTTGGTAGAATGGAAGCTACAGGTAGAGGCGTTATGGTGTCTACAAGAAGTGCCATGGCAAAGTTAAAAATGAACCCTACAGAATGCACTTGTGCGGTACAAGGGTTCGGAAATGTAGGGAGTATATCAGCTAAACTTATAGAGCAGCAAGGTGTTACTATCGTTGCTATTTCAGATATATCTGGAGCATATTATAACCCAGAAGGTCTGAACATAGAAGAAGCGATCGAGTATGTAGCGAATAATAGAAGCTTGGAAGGCTACAAAGGAGGTAAGATGATTACTAACGAAGCACTTCTAGAGTTAGATGTAGACATATTAGTGCCAGCTGCATTGGAAGATCAGATTACGGAAGAAAATGCAGGACGTATCCGAGCTAAACTTATAGTAGAGGGAGCAAATGGACCTACTGCATCTACAGCTGATAAAATGTTGCAAGACAATGGTGTGATGGTAGTTCCAGATATCTTGGCAAACGCTGGGGGTGTATCCGTATCTTATTTTGAGTGGGTGCAAAACAGACTGGGTTACTTCTGGACAGAAGAACGTGTGAATAGAAGAGCAGATAGAATCATGAAGCAAGCGTTTGATGATGTATACAAGGCTTCTAAAAAACATAAATGTAGTCTTAGAACTGCAGCCTATATCGTGGCTATCAAGAAGGTAGCAGACACCTCTAAATTAAGGGGAATATTTTAAGTAAATCAAGCCGGTGAAGCATATAAAACGGTCATTTAATTTATGCTTTTGCTGGTCATTTAAACCTAGAGTATGAGTATTCTCGAATACTTAGAAAAACACTTACCTTCTCACAAAGCTTCTCAAATTGTCCAGTATTTGGCAAATGCCAAGTGCGCGCTTAAAATTACGAAACCACGCAAAACCAAACGAGGGGATTTTCGACAATCGGGCAATAGTCTGAGTATCTCTGTGAATCACGATGCGAATTCTTTTCGTTTCTTGTTTACGTTGATACACGAGATGGCACATCTCAAGACGTTCCTAGAGCATGGCAACAGAATCAAACCGCATGGAGATGAATGGAAAAAAAACTTTGAGGAGTTATTTTATCATTTTGAAATGGAAGAGGAGTTTGGTAAAGACGAAACTATGCTACAGGTGATTCAAAAAGAGTTACAAGCTCCTAAGGCTTGCAGTGGTGTTAATTTAGCAGTGGAAAAGGCATTTACGCCTTATGATGAGGTTTCAGGTATATATTTAGATGAATTGCCACAGGGAGAAACCTTTAAATTCAGGGGCCACTGGTATCAAAAACTTGAAAGTCGACGGACTAGGGT
>ENA-OUOG01002915-OUOG01002915.1-marine-metagenome-genome-assembly--contig:-NODE-2915-length-16892-cov-7.170324_pt1 | contig 16892 bp, 14 predicted proteins | sample MGYA00248635_ERZ508505 | MGnify/ENA primary metagenome ERZ508505 (study PRJEB26176, sample SAMN06267871) | marine metagenome | isolation source: Saanich Inlet, British Columbia, Canada | place: Pacific...
TCCACCTGCTCTTTGATGTTGGTCCATTTGTGGTTCTTGAGGGCAGCGACCTGAATTTCATTGTCGAAATGGCCGATATTGCCAACAATCGCCATGTCCTTCATCGCGCGCATATGCTCGATGCGGATCACGTCTTTGTTGCCGGTTGTGGTGATGAAGATATCGGCGCTATCGACAACGTCTTCCAGCAGCACAACTTCAAAACCGTCCATCGCGGCCTGCAATGCGCAGATCGGATCAACCTCGGTGACTTTGACGCGCGCGCCAGCACCTGCCAGAGAGGCAGCCGAGCCTTTGCCCACATCGCCATAGCCCAAAACAACGGCCACTTTGCCCGCCATCATGGTGTCAGTCGCGCGGCGGATGCCGTCAACGAGCGATTCCTTACAGCCGTATTTATTGTCAAATTTCGACTTGGTGACCGAGTCGTTCACATTGATTGCAGGGAAAGGCAGCTGGCCGTTCTTATGCAAATCATACAAACGGTGGACGCCTGTGGTCGTTTCTTCCGACACACCCTTGATCTGGTCACGAACCTTTGTGAACCAACCAGGCGATGCTGCCATACGCTTTGCGATTTGAGCTTTGATAACTTCTTCTTCTTCCGAAGTCGGCACGGCGATGATGTCCTCGCCTGCCTCGGCACGGGCGCCAAGCAAGACATAGAGCGTCGCATCCCCACCATCATCAAGGATCATATTGGGGCCATCGTCGAACATGAAGGATTTATCGAGATAGTCCCAATGCTCTTCCAAGCTTTGGCCCTTGATCGCGAAAACAGGCGTTCCACCAGCAGCGATCGCGGCGGCGGCGTGATCTTGGGTCGAGAAGATGTTGCATGAGGCCCAACGAACATCGGCCCCCAATTCCACAAGTGTTTCGATCAAAACAGCCGTCTGGATCGTCATATGAAGCGACCCAACAATACGCGCGCCCTTGAGAGGCTGCGATGCGCCGTATTCCTCGCGCAGAGCCATCAAGCCCGGCATTTCGGTTTCGGCGATATTCAGTTCCTTGCGGCCAAATTCTGCAAGGTTGATGTCTTTTACGATATAGTCGGTCACAATTGCCTCCTTGGGCGCAGCATCTTCTTAAACTCGTTTGGACGCGCACATAGCAGTGACTACGGCTTTGGGCAATGCAGTGCTGCGGGGGTGTGGCATCAGGTGCGCTCAATAAAAAAAAAGGCCGCACAAAATAGCGCGGCCTTCTTTGGAATTGCAATCGAGGCCTTATTTGCCTTTGCCAGCGTCCTTACCGCCACCTTTGACATCCTTGCCGCCGCCTTTGACGTCCTTGCCAGCACCTTTAACATCTTTTGACATGATAATTTTCTCCCGTTTTAACCCAGTGAATGTTCCAAAGGCTAAGCGGAAGATCTAAAAACACCTAACTCTTTTCTGAAAACTTGCCCTGCCCTGATACACAAACTATCCCTGCGCATAGAATATCGAAGGGCTCTGTCATGGCGAAAACCCCCGCGCGGGCTTGGCAACGTATGCTATCGGGTCGCAGACTTGATCTGCTGGACCCGACACCTGTTGATATCGAGATTGAAGATATTGCCCATGGGCTGGCTTTCGTTGCCCGATGGAATGGGCAAACCCATGGTGATTTCGCCTATTCCGTGGCCGAGCACTCGATTTTGGTGGAGCAGATTTTCACCCGAGAGAACCCGAATGCACCCGCGAAATGGCGGTTGGCCGCGCTGCTGCATGATGCCCCTGAATATGTGATCGGCGATATGATCAGCCCTGTGAAAGCCGCCGTCGGGCCCGGCTATGGTGCCTTGGATGATCGCTTGATGGCCGCAATCCATCTTCGCTTTGGTTTGCCTGCAGCGCTTCCGAAATCCGTCAAAGCACAAATCAAAAAAGCCGATAGGATTTCGGCGTGGCTGGAAGCCGTGCAAATCGCGGGGTTTCTTGAAAGCGAGGCCGATAAATTCTTTGGCCGTCCCAGTGATGATCTGATCGGCCAACTCAGCCTGCGCCTGCGCCCCCCCGCCGAGGTGCGCGCGGAATTCACCAAGAAACATGACGAATTGCTGGCCCAAATCTAAAAGCGGGCCTCGATCTATCTGAAAAAACAGGTGACCCCAGACCACAACAGGGCAATGTCTTGGTGCTGCTCATCCAATAGGCCGAAGATACCCTGCGCCTCGAACTCGGTTCCCAGTGATGTTTCCTCGAAACCTGTCACGGGCAATGCCGCGCGGCTTTGCCCCACTTCCAAGCCTGTGCCTGTCAGAAACCCGTTTTGGTCGATCACCCAGCCCTGAAAATCACCATCCAGAAAATTCAGCACCAATCCATCGGGCCAAATCGCGGCTGTCACCTCACCTGCGCCACATTCCTCAAGGACCGCAACTTGGGCAGGCGGGCGGGTCTGAAGGCCAGACACCGTATCGATAACGCCAGTTTGCGCACGTCCAAAATCAATGCGCAAATCGGTCCCGAGCGGTTGGATGCCACGCGGATCTAGGGTGAAGGCTTGGCCACTATCTTCATCAATCGGGACGCAGCCCGTGATCAACACGAGGCAGACAAGCCCAGCGCGATGCATCATTTTGGCGACCGTTTCGCCAAAATCCGCTGCAGGGTCCGCCGGTGCATATTCAAGCGACGCGCCGTTTCCGAGACATTGCGGTCACATAGCTCATAGACGCGCTGGATATGCTCCCAACGCACGCGATCTGCGGACATCGGGTTTTCAGGTGGCGGGGGCATCTCTTCGTCACTCGCCAGCAAAGCGGCGGTAATGTCATTGGCATCGGCGGGTTTGGACAGATAGTCCGTGGCACCGATTTTCACAGCCGCAACAGCGGTCGCAATCGCACCATAGCCCGTCAGAACCACGACACGGCAATCGGGACGTTTGGCGCGCAATGTCTCGACCACATCAAGGCCATTGCCATCCTCAAGCCTGAGATCCACCACCGCATAGGCAGGGGGACGCGCTGTGGCGATGGCCTTGCCAGCCGCAACCGAGCCCGCCGCTTCAACCTCAAAGCCGCGCTTTTCCATTGCGCGTTCAAGACGGCGCAGGAACGGCTCGTCATCATCGACCAAAAGCAATGATTTATCTGGGCCAATATCCCTCAGCACTCGATCCTGAGACATGCGCGCTCCTCCGGTGGTTCCGCATAGCCTTTTGTTTTCCACAGTTTACAGGCGCGGTCAAACAAAGGCGGTGATGATTATTCAGCGGCGTCGAGGAAGCATTGCACCCTATCGGCCATATCGACAGGCCCGATGTCACGGTTGAAGAACTCAACGAACCCATGCTCAGGTAGAACGAGATAGGTAAAGGTCGAGTGGTCGACGAGGTAATATTCGTCATCCTCTTCATCATTGATCCGGTAATAGGTGCGATAGGCGCGGCTTGCGGCATCCGTTTGCTCCAACGATCCTGTCAGCCCCAACATGCGGGGATGAATGTTATCGGTGAAGGCGGCCACAACCTCAGGGGTGTCGCGCGCGGGATCAACGGAAATGAACACGGGCTGCACGGATTGGCCGCGCCCTTCCAAGACATCCACCGCTTCGGCGTTGCGCACGGTATCAAGCGGGCAGACATCGGGGCAGAAGGTATACCCAAAATACAACAGCGATGCCTCGCTCAGAACATCGGTATCTGTCACGGTCTCACCCGTCTCGCTGACCAATTCAAACGGCCCGCCAATGGTATCGGCACCGCCCGCGATGACCGAGCCGCGGCATTGCGCAAAAACATCATCCGACCCTGACCCCGCGCGCCCGAACAGGACAATCACAAGGGTTGCTGAAATCAAAGTCAGCACAAGGATCACGGCACTGATGGCATAGGTTCGGGTCATGGTGTTCTCATCAATGGTTACACTGGCGCGTTGATCACGTATGTACGAGGGACTATCAATTCACGATTTCGCGTCTGTGACAGAAAGCCCCGCTCCATGGCAATGCCTAGTGATCCTTCTCTGCGATTGTTGAGCGAAGATGCACGCAGTGGCTGGGTGCGTCTGGAAACCTTGCTGTTCTTGCGCTGGCTGGCCGTGCTGGGGCAGACGATCACGGTTGTCATCGCGAGTTTCTATCTGGGATTGCGGCTCGAGCTTGGCCTTTGCTTCCTTGCGATCGGGGCAAGCGTTATTTCGAATATGATCGCCATGTCGGTCTTTCCGCGAAACCAGCGTCTCTCGGATCGCGACGCGATGCTGACATTGCTGTTTGATCTGACCCAGCTCAGCTTCCTGCTGTTTTTGACGGGCGGGTTGAACAACCCCTTTGCCCTTCTGATCCTCGCCCCTGTGACCATTTCGGCCACGGCACTCACGCTTGGATCAACCCTGTTTTTGGGGGCAGTCGCCGTCTTGATGATCACAGCGATTGCTTTTGCCCATATCCCCTTGCGCAATGGTGTCGATGAAATCCTTCAACTGCCGCAGCTTTTCGTCATGGGGTTCTGGACTGCCATCGTGATCGGCATTGTCTTTCTGTCAGCCTATGCCCGACGGGTCACGGGCGAAACGCATTCGATGAACCAAGCCCTTCTGGCCACGCAAATGGCATTGGCGCGCGAGCAAAAACTGACCGATCTGGGTGGGGTGGTGGCAGCCGCCGCCCATGAATTGGGAACGCCGCTGGCGACCATCAAACTGGTGTCGACCGAATTGGCCGATGAATTGGCAGATCGTCCCGAATTGCACGAGGATGTCGCCCTGATCCGCGAGCAAGCCGACAGATGTCGTGATATTCTGCGCTCCATGGGGCGGGCGGGTAAGGATGATTTGCACATGCGCTCGGCCCCGCTGGCTGCTGTCATTAAAGAAGCCGCCGAACCCCATTCCGAGCGCGGCGTGGAGCTTTTGTATGATTTCGCGCCCTTTGGTGATTGGGAGAGCGGCGATGACACCGCGCCCACAATCTACCGCAAGCCCGAGATCATCCATGGATTGCGCAATCTGGTGCAAAATGCCGTTGATTTTGCCAATGATGCGGTCTGGCTGGAAACAAACTGGAACGAGCATGAAATCCGCGTGCGCGTGATTGATGATGGCGCGGGCTACCCAAGCGATTTGCTCGGGCGTTTGGGGGACCCGTTCTTGCGCAGACGCAAACCCAATACCCCCGATGAAAGCAGACCGGGCTATGAGGGGATGGGGCTTGGCCTTTTCATCGCCAAAACCCTGCTGGAGCGCTCAGGCGCCGAGGTGACATTCCAAAACGCCTCAGACCCGTTTTTATCACCCGAGGAACGCGAGTTTAAAACAGGCGCGATGGTCGATGTGACATGGCCCCTTACGGCCATCGCCCTTCCAAGCGGGTCCATGACCGCCCCCCTTGGCGATAACCGCCCCATCGAGTTTTAACGCTTCTTTAAGACGGCGGCATTAGGACTTCCTTAGCCCATAGGCGAAAGGAAGGCATGATGAGTTTCCCTGATACAGACACCATTGTTATGTTTGGCTTGGCAGCTCTTATGGGAAGCATCTTGATCCTTACCCTTGCCTATTGGGGTGAGCGGCAAAGGCGGATTGCAGGTAGCAGTCCAAGATGGCAGCCCGCCGATATCCCTTTGAAATATGAATTTCAAAACGGCTATCTGATCTCGGAGGGTCCAGTGAGCGATTGTTTTCTCTCGGACCCCGAAAACAGAAGCCGCGCGTGGGATGATCTGGTTGAGGGGTTGTCTGATCTCAACCCGAGCCTGCGCGACAAGCTGGCCTGCTTGCGCAACAAGGGACAGGCCTTTTGCCTCACCCAGAAAATCGGCCCCGATGAGGTGTCGATCACAGGTGCGACCCACGATGATCTTTTGTCTGTTACCGTGGCACCTTTGCGCGATCTCGGCGCAAAAACGGTGCTCCCGCGCGACAGCATCCGCCGCCTTGAGGCTGAGCTGGATGACTTGCGCCAGTCACTGGATTCATGCGCAGCCGTGATGTGGAAATGTGATGCCAGTGGCGATGTGATCTGGGCCAATAGCGGCTATTTCGACCTGCTTGCCAAACTGCAAACGGGGCAGGAAACCCTGTTCTGGCCGCTGCCCAATATCTTTGAGACCGCCTTGAAAGACCTCGCGGATGGCTCTTCCCCGCTGTGCTGCGAATTATCCCTTCCCGACGGGATGGACGGCACAAAACCCCATTGGTGGGAGGTCTTTGTGTCTCCACTATCCAAGGGTGAACAGATTTTCTCGGCCTTGCCGATTGACCGCGCTGTGCAAGCCGAACAGGGCAAACGCGAATTCGTTCAGACCTTTGCAAAAACATTCGCACAATTGCCCGTGGGGCTTGCGATTTTCGACAAAAGCCGCTCGTTGGTGATGTTCAACCCCGCCCTGATGCAGCTCACCACATTAAGCGCATCTTGGTTAAGCGGGCGGCCCTTGTTGTTCGATTTTCTGGATCAACTGCGCGAACATCAACGCATGCCCGAACCAAAGAACTAAAAGGCATGGCGCGCCAATCTGGCCGAGATCGAGAAAGGCTCAGAAAACGGAACCTATCAGGAATATTGGACGCTTCCGACAGGGCAAACCTACCGCGTTATGGGCCGCCCCCATCCCGACGGTGCAGTCGCCCTGATGTTCGAGGATATCAGCTCCGAGGTTTCGCTGACCCGCAAATTCAGGGCCGATATGGAACTCTATCAAACCCTGCTCGACCAAACCCCGACCGCGATGGCCGTTTTTTCCAGTGAGGGCAAAATGGAAGTCAGCAATGCGGGTTTTGATCAACTTTGGCAGATTAACCAAAGCGGCGAGAACTCCGATTTGAATTTGCGCGATGTCATCGAAATCCTTGAACAGGCCTGCGCGCCAACCCCGCTATGGTCCCGCATCCTCGAATGTCATGGCGACGACGGGTCACAAGCCACTTGGCAAGACAGGGTGCAAACTCTGGAGGGGCAGGTTCTGGATGTGACCTTCAGCCAGATGCGGCCCAACCGCATCAAACTGGAATTCGCAAGCGGCGTGGCTGTGCAAAAATCCCTCAAACACGCCGCGCCCGATCACTCGGAAAATCAGGTCGAGGCCATGGCTTTGCCCTAGGCCCAAACCTTTGTGATCCCGCCCGCCGTTAACACTTGTCGCGCTGGCGCAGTCAGATAAACTCTGGCGGTCATGAACATCGGCATCACCCACCCCCCTTCCGTCCTCTCCGAGGCCTTTTTCACGCAGCCCCTGCCCGATGCAGAGGCGACGACGGCGCTTGCGCATAAGCTCTCCACCGCCCTGAAGGGGGGGGATGTTTTGCTCTTGTCGGGTGATCTAGGGGCAGGCAAAACCCATTTCGCCAGATCGCTGATCCAGCATCTTCTGGCCGCCGATGGCCTGAGCGAGGACGTCCCATCGCCCACATTTACCTTGATTCAAACATACCACACGCCTGCCGTGGATATTTGGCATGCCGATCTCTATCGCCTCACCGACGGGCAGGAGTTGTGGGAACTTGGACTTGAGGAGGCCTTCGAGACCTCGATTTGTTTGGTTGAATGGCCCGAACGGCTTGAACAAGACCTGCCGGACGGGGCAGTGTGGCTACGGTTCGACACCAGAATTGACGACCCCGATTTTAGACAGCTGAGCATGTATTCATCAGCCAATTCAGAATTAGCCAAACGCTTGGCCGAGCCGCTGGAGGGCTCCAAGTGAACGAGTTTTTCTCCACATTTCTTCTCCGTTCAGGATGGGGAGGGGCGCAGGTCACACCTTTGGCAGGTGATGCGTCAGGCCGACGCTATTGGCGCCTGATCCGCGAAGGCGGCTCAGATGACACCGCGATCTTGATGTATATTCCAAAAGAGGAAATCCAAAGCTTCGACGCGTTCCGAAAAATTGCCTCATACCTGACGGGGCTGGGATTATCCGCGCCTGCAGTTTTTTCTGCAGACCCACGGCTCGGCTTGATGGTGATCGAGGATTACGGCGATGGTCTCGTTTCCAAACTTGCCCAGACCAGAGCCAAGACGGAGGCGGACCTCTATGTCCATGCCGAAGGGGTTTTGTCCAAGCTGGCGAAAACAGGTGCGATGGCGGGCCTGAAATTGATGACCCCCATGGGCATGGCCGACATGGTGGATATTGCCTATGACCAATTGCCCCAAGATCATCCAGTGCAGGTGGATCGCCGCGACTTTCTGGCCAAACTTGCGCAGTTGTGCATGTGGAAACTCCGCGGGACGCCCGTCACCATCCTTCGCGATTTTCACGCTGATAATCTGATCTGGCTGCCTGACCGCGATGGTGTGCGGCGCATCGGTCTGCTCGATTTTCAGGACGCTTTGATCGGCCCCTTGGGCTATGATCTTGCGTCCCTGATTGATGACGCGCGGCGCAGCATTCCCGAGGGTTTGCGCAGCGACCTGATCAAACGCCACGCCAAAACCCTTTCCATCGGCGTCGAGGATTTGGAGTTGCGCGTCGCCTTGATCAGCGTCCAACGCAATCTGCGCATTCTTGGCATCTTTTCGCGGTTGGCGCGTGACAAGGGCAAGACGCGCTATCTTGAGCATATGCCCCGCGTGGCAGCCCTTGTGCTGCGGGCGGTTGAACACGCTGAGCTTGACCATATCCGCGAGCCCGTGACCCGTCTGGTCCAAGCCCATGTTCCCGAGGTCACCGCATGAGCCATCCGCCCTCAGCCTGCATGATCCTTGCGGCTGGGTTCGGCACGCGTATGGGCGCCATGACACAGCACAGCCCCAAGCCCATGATCGAGGTGGCGGGCAAGCCGCTTTTGGGTCACGCCCTTGATCAGGCGCGGAATGCGGGTGCCAAACGCATCGCGGTCAACACGCATTATCTGGCCGAGCAGATCGCACAGCATCTGGCAGATCAAACCGATGTCGCTGTTTTGCACGAAAGCCCTGACATCCTCGATTCAGGTGGCGGGGTTTTCAATGCTTTGGGCGCGCTTGGTCAGGCCCCGTTCTGGGTGCTCAATTCCGACAATATCTGGTCAGGCTCCAACCCTTTGACGCGTCTGGCGCAAGCCTGGGACCCTGCGAGGATGGACGCGCTGATGCTCTTGGTGCCATTGGATCAGACCATCGGTCGCGAGGGCTCGGACCATCTGGGGATCGGGCCATCGGGGGCCATTTCGTTTTCATCAGGTGATCTTGTTTATACGGGCGCGCAGATCCTCTCGCCTTCGATTTTCGAGGGCTGCAAGGCAGGGGCATTCCCCATCCGCCCGATTTGGGAGGGGCTTGCCCGCAAGGGACGGCTGCACGGCGTTTTATATGACGGGCAATGGGCCGATGTAGGCCACCCCGAAGGCATCGCACTGGCAGAAGACATGTTGAAAGGCTGCGCCCCATGATCTTCCCAGACACCAGCGGCCCGCGTATCTTTGCAACGCCCCTTGGCGTCGATTTCTCGGCCGCGCTGGTCGAGGGGCTGGATATGCGTGTGGCGGGCGCCCCGCCCGAGGCCATCGCAAGGGTCGAGATTTGGGTGAACACCCGCCGTATGCAGCGCCATCTGCAAGCGCTTTATGCCAGCCGCAATGCCACCTTCCTGCCCCGTATCCGCGCGCTGAGCGAATTGTCGGAAATCCCTGATATCGCGGATTTGCCCAAGGCCATGTCGCCGTTGCGCTTGCGGCTGGAGTTGTCCCAGCTTGTCGGCAGGTTGCTGGATCAAGACCCAAGCCTTGCCCCGCGCTCGGCCATTTATGATCTGGCCGACAGCCTTGCCGAGGTTCTGGCCGAGATGCAGGAGGAGCGCGTCAGCCCCGATGATTTACGCGGCTTGAACGTCGAGGGGCATTCCAAGCATTGGGAACGCGCGCTTCAATTCCTCAATATCGTCAGCGCCTATTTCGAACCTGATGATCACCGCATGACGCCCGAGGCGCGGCAGACTGCATTGATCGACAGATTGACCCATCATTGGGTGGAAAACCCGCCCTCGCATCCCATGATCATCGCGGGCTCCACGGGCTCGCGCGGCGCGACGCAGCGATTGATGGAGGCGGTGGCCCATCTGCCCCAAGGCGCTGTCATCCTTCCAGGGCTTGATTATGACATGCCAAGGGGCGTTTGGCAGAGGCTTCTTTCTGATCGCCACCCCCCTGGTTTGGCGGGCGAGGATCATCCGCAATATCGCCTCGCTGCATTTCTCTCGAAACTGGGGCTAAGCGTCGATGAGGTCGCGGGTTGGCCCTCCAGCCAATCGCCCGTTGAGGGGCGAAACAAGCTTTTGTCGCTTGCGCTGCGCCCCGCACCGATGACCGATCAATGGCTTAGCGAAGGCCCGAAGTTGCCCGACCCCGTCGAGGCGATGGCCAAAGTCAGCCTGATCGAGGCCCCCACCCCGCAAGTGGAAGCCGCCGCCATTGCACTGCGCCTGCGCCGCGCGGTCGAGGATAAAAAGCGTGCGGCTCTGGTCTCCACCGACCGCGTTTTGGCCCGTCAGGTGACAGCCGCGCTGGATCGTTGGGGCATCACCCCCGATGACAGCGCAGGCGTTGGCTTGGCCAATACCCCGCCCGGGCGTTTTCTGCGCCATCTGGCCGAGCTTGGCTTTGGCCCCCTCACGGGTGAGGACCTTCTGGTTTTGCTCAAACATCCGCTGACCAATACGGGCAGCGAGGATCGTGGCGATCATTTGCGCCGCACGCGCGATCTGGAACTGGAGTGCCTCAGGGGTGGGCCTGCGTTCCCACGCCGCGCCGATCTCCTTACTTGGGCCGAAAAGCGTGGCAATGATGCGGGCGCGCTGGAATGGGCCTCATGGGTCGGGCGGCTTTTGCTTGATCTGCCGCAAGACGGCTCGTCCCGTCCTTTGGCCGAACATCTGAGTGATCATATCGCCTTGGCCGAAGCTTTGAGCGCTGGCCCCCAAGCCGCAACTGGGGACACGGGGGCGCTTTGGATGGAGGCCGCAGGCCTTGAGGCGCGCAATCTGATTACGCAACTGACCAAGGAGGCCGAGGCCGCAGGCGCAATGCCTTTGCGCGATTACCGTGATCTCTTTGGGGCCATTTTGGAAACGGGCGAGGTGCGCAACCCCGTCAAACCGCATGCAGATGTAATGATCTGGGGCGCGATGGAGGCCCGCGTGCAGGGCGCCGATATCGTGATACTGGCGGGTCTGAATGAAGGGACTTGGCCCGCCAATCCCGGCGCTGATCCTTGGCTTAACCGCGCCTTGCGCGCCGAGGCGGGCCTGCGTCTGCCTGACAGGCGCATCGGCCTTTCGGCACATGATTTCCAACAGGCCGCCGCCGCGCCCGAGGTTTGGCTCTGCCGCTCAAAGCGCGATACCGAAACCGAAACCGTGCCCTCGCGTTGGCTCAATCGGATGATCAATTTGATGGAGGGTGCCAGCCCCGCCACCCAAACCGCCCTGAAGGAGATGCGTGATCGTGGCGCGGAATGGACGGCGCTTGCCCAGATGCAAGATGTGCCTGCCAAAGATATTCCCCGTGCGCACCGCCCCTCGCCCCGCCCGCCTGTCGCGCTGCGGCCCAAGGTGCTGTCGGTCACCGAGGTCGAGAAACTGATCCGCGACCCCTATGCCGTTTATGCCCGCCGCGTCCTTGGGCTGTTTCCGCTCAAAGACCTCACCAGCGAGCCTGATGCCTCGGAACGTGGAACAGCGCTCCATGTGATTTTGCGCCGTTTTATCGACGCCACCAAAGATGATTGGCCTGCCGACCCCAAGGCCTTCCTGCTTGCCTTGGCCGAGGATGTCTTGGAAGAGATCACCCCTTGGCCCGCCGCGCGCAGGCTGTGGTTGGGGCGGCTGCGGCGCGTGGCCGATTGGTTCCTCGGCACCGAGCAAGACCGCCGCGCCATGGGGCGTGCGATCTTGTTGGAGCGTGAGGCCAAAATGGAAATTCCCGACCTCGGGATCACCCTCAAAGGCACCGCCGACCGAATTGACCGCCGCGAGGATGGCGGCCTTTCGATCTATGACTACAAGGCGGGCAAGCCCCCCACCAAGGAGCAGCAGGAGTATTTCAACAAGCAGCTCTGGCTGGAGGCATGGATGGCGCGTGATGGGGCCTTCACCAGCCAAGCCGAGGATATCTCCGAGATCGCCTATATCGGGCTGAACGCGCGCGAGATTTCAAAACCTGATCTGGACGCCGTGAAAATCGCGGAGATCGAGGCGGAGTTTTCTGCCCTTGTGCGCGCCTATCAGCAGGCCGACAAAGGCTTCACCTCGCGGCGTGCGATGTTCAAGGTGGCGTGGGATGGCGATTATGACCAGCTCGCGCGCTATGGCGAATGGGATGCGACGACCCCTCCGACCGAGGAGGATGTGGGATGAATTTCACCACCCCCAAATTTGACGCCGCAACCAATGCGCAAGTCAAAGCCGCCCGCCCCGATGCCTCCACTTGGCTTTCGGCCAATGCGGGGTCTGGAAAAACGCGGGTCTTGACCGACCGCGTGGCACGCCTGCTTTTGGAGGATGTTCCGCCCGAACGCATCTTGTGCCTGACCTATACCAAGGCCGCCGCCGCCGAGATGCAAAACCGCCTGTTCCGCCGCTTGGGCGAATGGGCGATGATGCCCGACCAAATCTTGGGCGAGACATTGGCGGGCCTCGGCGTGGAGCCCGCATCGCTTTCGCCCGAATTGCTGAGCAAGGCACGCACCCTTTTCGCCCGCGCCATCGAGGCCCCGGGTGGATTGAAAATCCAGACGATCCATTCGTTTTGCTCCTCGGTTCTGCGCCGTTTTCCAGTTGAGGCAGGCGTCAGCCCCGGATTTACCGAGATGGATGACCGCGCGCAGCGGGACTTGGGCCTTGAGGTGATCGACCGCCTCTCGGAGCGCGATAGCAGCGCACAGGGCGCAATTGACGCCATCGCGCATTTCCTCAGCGATGAGAGCGCTTGGGAATTGTCCCGCGCGATCCTGTCCAAACGCGATGCTTTCACCACCCCCCTTAAAAGCGCGGATTTAAGGGCGTTTCTGGACCTCGGCAATCTGACACCTGACGCCATTATCGCGCAAAGTTTTGAAGGGGGTGAGCGCGATCTTTGCACCAAATTGGTCCCGCTTCTGCCCGCAATAGTCAAATATGACAAAGCGCGCCGTGTTCTGGGCAGCATCAATTGGGATGCGCCCGATTTCTCTGATCTCAGCGCGCTGGAAGATTTGTTCTTGTTTGGCGCCACTGCCAAGGCCGCCAATATGGCCAAGGTGAATGCCTACGCCAGCAAAGAGGTGCGGGCCGCAATGGGCGACGACCTTGAGGCGCTCCATGAGTTCATGCTGCGCTTGCAAGACGCCCGCCCGCTGAGACGCGCATGGGAGTTAGCCGCAAAAACCGAAGCCCTTCATGCCTTTGCGCAAGTGTTCCTTCCTGCCTATGACAGGGCCAAGGACATGCGCGGCTGGCTTGATTTTGATGACCTGATCCGCCGCACGCGCGATTTGCTGACCACGCGCGAAGTGGCGCAATGGGTGTTGTTCCGCCTTGATGGCGGGATTGACCATATCTTGGTGGATGAGGCGCAGGATACCTCGCCTGCGCAGTGGAATATCATCGAAACCTTGGCCGAGGAATTTGCCGCTGGCGAAGGTGCGCGCGCCGATGTTTTGCGCACGATTTTCGTGGTGGGTGACAAGAAGCAATCGATCTATTCCTTCCAAGGTGCCGACCCCGAAGGTTTTGACCAGATGCGCGATCATTTCGAGGCGCGGCATCTGAGCATCGGGCGGGCCTTCCAGACCGAGACTTTGGCCTATTCCTTCCGCTCGGCCGAGCCGATCCTTGCGCTGGTCGATGAGGTCGCGCGCGGCACGGGCGGCGAAGGCTTGGGTGCAGATGTCACCCATTTCGCCCATAAAACCGATCTCGCAGGGCGGATCGATATCTGGCCCCATATCCCCAAATCCGAGGACCTCGAAAAACAGGCATGGTTCGAGCCGGTCGACAAATTGGCAGACGCCCATCACAGCGTCATCCTTGCCAAACGGGTTGCGAATTTCATCCGCGAGACCTTGGAGCAAGGCGTCCATATTCCCCATAAGGGCAGCAGCCGCCCTGCCCGCCCCTCGGATTTTCTGGTGCTTGTGCGTTCGCGCTCGGACTTGTTTCACGAAATCATCGCCGAGATCAAAAAACACGACCTTCCCATTGCGGGTGCCGACAGGATGCGGGTGGCGGCGGAATTGGCGGTGCGCGACCTCATGGCGCTGATGGCCTTTCTTGCCACGCCCGAGGATGATCTCTCGCTGGCCTCGGTGTTGCGCTCGCCCTTGTGCGGTTTGACCGAGCAGCAGCTTTTCGAACTCTCCCATGATCGCGCAAAAGCCACGCTTTGGCGCAGGCTCAGGGACCGCGCGGGCGAATTTACCACGCAGGTCGAGATGCTGTCGGACCTGCGCAACAAGGCTGATTTCATGCGGCCCTATGATCTGCTTGAGCGGGTTTTGGTTCGCCATAAGGGGCGGCAGACCCTGCTTGCGCGTTTGGGGGCCGAGGCCGAAGACGGGATTGACGCCATGCTCGCACAGGCCTTGAGCTATGAGCGCAATGCCGTGCCAAGCCTGACGGGGTTTGTGGGCTGGCTCCAGACAGGTAATGTCGAGATCAAGCGCGACCTGTCAAATGCAGGTGAGCAAATTCGGGTGATGACGATCCATGGCGCCAAGGGGCTTGAGGCACCGATTGTGATCCTGCCCGACACAGCCCAAAAACGCGGCAATCCACCCGGTGTGAACCTCTTGCTGCCCGAGGACGGCATGCCCGTCTGGCCTGCTGCCAAGGCCGAGGCCCCGCCCCAGCTTGAACCCGCCTATGAGGAGAAATCCCGCAAGGCCATTGAGGAGGAAAACCGTCTTCTCTATGTGGCGCTCACACGGGCCGAGACATGGTTGGTTGTCGCCGCCGCGGGTAATCTGGCCAAGGAAGAAAATGGCACGACCTCATGGTTTCAAACCATCGAGGCTGCGGCCCAATCCATCCATGCCAAACCCCATCCCTTTGAGGAGGGCGATGGCCTGCGCTTGGAAAAAGGCGCATGGCCAAGCGATCCGTCAAATGCCTTTTCGCTTTCGCCCCCTGAGCGGTCCTCCATGCCCCAATGGGCCGTGGACCCTGCCCCCCCATCACGGCGCGATGAAGCGACGCTTTCGCCCTCGGATCTGGGCGGTGAGAAATATCTCACGGGCCCAAGCGACAGCGCGCCTTTGAGCGAAGACGAAGCCATGGCACGCGGCAGGCGCATGCATCTATTGTTGGAACATCTCCCAAGGCTGAGCCCCGCCGCATGGCCCCATGCCGCCGCTGGTATCCTCGCGCTCGACGGCGAGGTCAGCGACGCCGAGGCCGACATATTGCTGGAAGAAGCCACCCGCGTTTTGACAAAGCCCGATCTGGCGCATCTGTTCACGGGTGACGCCTTGGCCGAGGTCAGCCTTGCCGCCCAAAGTCCGACCTTGGGGCGCAAGCTGTTGGGGGTGATCGACCGCCTTGTCGTGACCCCGACACGGGTGACCGCCATCGACTTCAAATCCAACGCCGTTTTACCTGACACCCCCGAGGCCACGCCCGAGGCGATCCTGCGCCAAATGGGTGCCTATGCCGAAATATTGCGCGCGATTTACCCCGATCGTGAGATCGAGCTTGGTATTTTATGGACACGGCGCGCCGAATACATGGTTTTGCCCCATGCTATCGTCATGGCGGCCTTGCAAAGGGCCGCAGGTTCTTGACGTCCCGAGGGTCGGACCATACGTTCCGATACCAAGTAGGAAACCTATCTTTATGGAGGGCTCATCATGGCCACCACCGCAGTTACCGACGCGACCTTCGACGCCGAAGTTCGTGAGTCCGCTATCCCAGTTGTTGTTGATTTCTGGGCTGAATGGTGTGGCCCTTGCCGCCAGATCGGCCCCGCTCTGGAGGAGCTCTCGGATGAATTCGACGGCAAGATCAAGATCGTAAAGATCAATGTCGATGAAAACCCCGATTCCCCCGCACAGCTTGGCGTGCGCGGCATCCCTGCCCTGTTCATGTTCAAGGACGGTGAAGTGATCTCGAACAAGGTCGGCGCGGCTCCCAAAGCCTCGCTGCAAAAATGGATTGAAGAAGCCGTCTAAAGCTTCTCTCCAGATAGAAACGACAAAGGGCGCCCTGCGGGGCGCCTTTTTTCATGCCCTGCGCCCCAGCTTCAGGCGGCAAAGGCTTGCGGCAATGTGAAAAGGCGCCCCGTTAAACGGAGCGCCTTTCCTGTGTGTCCCTGAGCCGAAAGGGAGGAGGGCTCAAGGGTATGGGTTCAAGGCTTAGCCTTTGGTGAACTCAGGGTAGGCTTCCATGCCCAGCTCCGACACATCCAAGCCCGCCATTTCGGCTTCTTCCGATACGCGGATGCCCATTGTCAGCTTCAGGATGAACCAAACAATCAAGGAGGCTACGAAGGTGAAGATACCGTATCCAGCGATACCCAGAAGCTGCGTGCCCAAGGATGCTTCACCGTAGAAGATAACGGCGATTGTGCCCCAGATACCGGCGAAGAGGTGGACAGGGATCGCGCCAACCACATCGTCGATTTTCAGCTTGTCGAAAAGCGGAACAGCGAAGACTACGATTGCACCACCGATTGCACCGATCCAGAGCGAACCAAACAGAGTTGGTGCGAGTGGCTCGGCAGTGATCGACACCAGACCTGCCAGAGCACCGTTGAGCACCATAGTAAGGTCAACCTTGCCGTAAACAACCTGCGTCAGGATAAGCGCGGCAACAGCACCAGCAGCAGCAGCCATGTTCGTATTGGCGAAGATGCGCGATACGTCGGATACGTCACCAACGGTGCCCATTGCCAATTGCGAACCGCCGTTGAAGCCGAACCAACCGAGCCAGAGGATGAATGTACCCAAGGTTGCGAGCGCCAAGTTGGAGCCAGGCATCGGGTTTACTTTGCCGTCCTTGTACTTGCC
>ENA-OUOG01002916-OUOG01002916.1-marine-metagenome-genome-assembly--contig:-NODE-2916-length-16889-cov-3.225077_pt1 | contig 16889 bp, 8 predicted proteins | sample MGYA00248635_ERZ508505 | MGnify/ENA primary metagenome ERZ508505 (study PRJEB26176, sample SAMN06267871) | marine metagenome | isolation source: Saanich Inlet, British Columbia, Canada | place: Pacific...
CAATGAACATGTCAGCTGGTGACATTGGAGAATGTCCAGTTGAGCGTGGCCTTGTTGCTGTCGGTCCAGGTACAGGCGACTGTGCTATCGGTCAAGGTATTGAGCGTATCTACGTTGCATACCGTGCTCTATCCATTGAAAGTGTTACAGTTTCGGCTAAGCGCGACGAACCCACTATGTTTGAGGTTTCGTTCCGTCTTCTCCCCAACGATGACGCTTCCTACGGAAAGATCGTTGACCGAACACTAGACCTAGTTTCTTAGTGTACATCACAATTTAATATAAGTAGCCCAGGCTTTTTAGCCTGGGCTGCTTTGTTTTTGCTATAATAATATAATGGCAACTAAAATTTACGAAGTGGGTACGGTCTATCTAATTGATGGCACTGAAATTGAGATCAAGCCTTTAAAGATAAAATATCTTAGAGAGTTTATGGAAATTTTTCAGTTAATGAAATTAGCTAAAAATGACGCTCAGGCAATTAGGTTACTTTCAGAATGCGCTCGTGTCACAATGAAACAATTCTACCCATCTATATCGACAATTGAAGAGCTAGAGGATAACCTAGACTTGCCTACCATTTATAAAATTTTAGATATTTCTGCTGGTATCAAGATTGATAACCCAGAACAAGAAGTACAAAAGCAGGCAACCGAAAGCGGATCTAGTTGGGATGATTTAGATTTGGCAGAGCTTGAGTCTGAAGTTTTTCTTTTAGGCATTTGGAAAGATTACGAAGAACTAGAGCTTTCTTTATCTATGCCAGAACTTATTGCAACACTTGGGTCTAGAAGAGACTTAGATTATCAAGAAAAGAAATTCCTTGCAGCAATGCAGGGGGTAGATTTAGACAAACAGTCTGGCAAGAATGATGCAAATGCTTGGGAAGAAATGAAAGCTAGAGTGTTCAGCAATGGACAAACTAGTGATCCTGATGATATACTTTCATATCAGGGTACTAAGGCCGCACAAAATGGTTTTGGTATAGGTATGGGTATTAAATATGAAAAAATAGACTAGCTAATTATGTTATAATTAGAATGCCCTTTATGAAAGGAAAATAATGGCAACGACACATGAAGCAAAAAAAGTAAAACTGATTGACGGCACAGAAATTAGCGTGCGACCCCTAAAGGTTTCTCTACTCAGAGACTTTATGGCAAAGTTTGCGGGTATCGCAGATGTCGCAGAAGACAATGACAAATCAATGACGCTACTCATGGAGTGCGTACAGATTGCTATGAAGCAGTACAAGCCAGATCTTGCTGAGGATCTGGAAAAGTTGGAAGATAACATTGACCTTCCCACTGTTTATGAGATTGTTGAAGAGGCATCGGGTATCAACATGGCAAGTATGGGCAATGCTTTAAACGCCTAATAACTTATCCGAAGGGTGCACTGAATGGCTGAAACTAATGCCAACATTAACATAAATGCGAATACTTCGCAAGCGTTAGCGGCCATAAAGGACCTTCAGCGCAGCCTGTCCAAGCTCTATGTACAAATGAGCAAGGGCAGCGCTGCTGCCCAAGCATCAATGGCTGGGTATCAGCAAAACCTAATCAACAGCATTAATGCTACTGGACAGTTTTCCGCAAGACTAGCAACTGTTACAAGCACTTCAGAATCTTTCACTAATGCCCTAGAGAAAAATAAACTTTCTCTGGGGCAGTACTTTAAATTCGGCACCGCTGCAACTAAAAACTTTGGGCAGACTTTTAAAACAGAGTTTGCAACCATTGACAAGGTAGCTCGTGAGCGAGTCAAGGATCTACAGACTCAGTATATTAAGATGGGCCGTGATGCTAGCGGCGCAATGAAGGCTATTGCCGTAAGGCCAACTACTTTAGATCTCAATAATCTGGGTACACAGACCGCAATCGCGGCACAAAAGCAGGCAATATTTAATCAACTCTTAAAGCAGGGTTCTACTAACCTGCTTAACTGGGGTAAGAATACTCAGTGGGCTGGTCGTCAGCTCATGGTTGGTTTTACAATTCCTCTAGCTATTTTTGCTACAACAGCTGGCAAATCCTTTATGCAGCTTGAAGCCCAAGCAATTAAGTTTAAAAGAGTTTACGGAGATCTGTTTACAACTACTGCTCAAACAGAGCAGGCACTGGCTCAAATGCGAGAGCTGGGAACTGAGTTTACCAAGTTCGGCATAGCGGTAGAAGAGACTGTGGGGCTAGCCTCTACGGTTGCCCAGATGGGTAAGACTGGAGCAGAGCTAACCGCACAGGTAACTGAGGCAACTAGGCTTTCGGTTCTTGGCGGTATGAGTCAGGAAGAAGCTCTTAATACTACAATTGGTCTAACCAATGCATTTGGCGTTTCCGTTGAAGAGCTAACTAATAAGGTCAACTTCCTAAACGCTGCAGAAAACCAAACAATTCTTTCTATTCAAGACTTTAACGAAGCTGTACCAAGGGCTGGTAGTGTTGTCTCTCAGCTTGGTGGATCTGTAGAAGACCTCGCCTTCTTCCTGACAGCAATGCGCGAGGGTGGCGTAGAAGCATCGCAAGGTGCTAACGCTCTTAAGTCATCTCTTGGTAGATTGATCAACCCAACACAGAGAGCAAAAGAGGCTCTTGCTGGATACGGAATCAATGTAACAGACATTGTTGAAAGAAATACTGGTAACCTTAGAGCCACAGTTATGGAGCTTGGCTATGCCCTAGACACCCTTGATCCACTGGACAAGGCAAGAGCAATCGAAACATTGTTTGGTAAATTCCAGTTTGCAAGAATGTCAACTCTTTTCCAAAACATTATCTCTGAAGGCAGCCAGGCCGCAACAGTGCTTGAGCTTATTGGTACAGAGACTGGTGACCTTGCTACAATTGCGGGCAGGGAGCTTGGAAGAGTGGAAGAGTCTGCATCTACGAAATTTACCGCAGCTATTGAAAGATTCCAGGCAGCTATCGCACCAATTGGTGAAGAATTCCTCAAGCTAGCAACTCCAGTAATTCAGTGGGCGACTTCGCTTCTAGAAAGATTCAATGATTTAGGTGATGGGGGAAAGAGATTCCTAGCCCTTCTTCTCGGAGCTATTGGAGGTATCGCTCCAGTGCTTCTAATGGTTATTGGTCTAACTGCCAACCTAGTAGCAAACTTTATCAAGGGTGCCGCAGCTATTTCGCAATTCTTCCAAAGATTCAGGGGTCAATCTCAAAATCTTGCAGAACAAACTAATTACTTAAACTCTGAACAGCTCGAGTCAGCTGCCGTAGCTGCATCCCTAGAGCAGGTACACCAGACATTAACACAAACTTTCACCCTTGAGGCAGGAGCACTAGACAGGCTAAGACAAGCTTACGAAAGAGCTAGCGTATCCGCAAAGGGCTTTAGGGGGCCAATTGTCACAGATGGTGGCAAGATGATGAGGGCTCCTGGATTCATGAAGGGCAGAAAAGTTCCTGGATACGCCGACGGAGTTGTATCTGTTCCTGGACCAAAGGGCAAGGGCGACATCCAGCCAGCAATGCTTGCTCCTGGAGAAGCAGTTATTCCAGCCAAGATGGCTGAAAAGTACGGCCCGCTGATCAATGCAATGATTGCAGGCAACATTCCTGGATACGAAAGTGGTAAGGGGTTAGACAGTTCCTTTATCTCTGGAATTGCTGGCAAGGGCGGTAACGAAAGATCTAGAGTGGCAATTGAAAGACTTCTCCTTAGAGAGTCCGCAATGCTTGAAAAAGCTGAGGCCACGGTAGTCCAAGAATTTAGAGAGTTTATCCAGGGGATAGCGAATGGAGCTACCACGGTAACTAAGTCTGGGCTTGAGAAAGCAATTAGAGAAAATGAATCGCTCTCGTCACAGTATCGTGATGCTAGGTTTAGTCAGCAAAGCGGATCTCAGTTTGCCCACATTGGCGGTCGTACCGCAATGCCAGCATCCGAGGTTGTCTCGGCTGATATGTTTAAGGCCAGCAGGGAAGGCCTTAAGAGAGACATCGACATTATTTCTAAAGCTCTGCCAGATAAAGTTATTAACTTGTATCACGGTCTTGCCATGGATATCACTGGCTCTCTTAATTCACAGATGAGCAAGTCTGGTGCCAAGATCGAGGCTCTAAGCGCAGACATTTCTTCTAGGGGTATTGAGGCATACAGGAAGTCTGTTGCTATTGGTGGCGGTGTGTTCGATGATTTAGCACCAGCATTGCAGCAACTAGATGCCAACGTTCAAGCTGGATTGCAGGCAGCAATGGATGCTGGAGCTTCTTACGTTGTAGACACAAGAGCAGACCTAGAAGCTCTAAGACAAAAAGCAGAAGCAAACGGCACCACATTTGACGACAGCCTGTATGTAGTCTTTGAAGATATTCAAAACGATTCTATTCAAGGCGTCAATATCATGGGTGACGAACTTAGAGCAGTCTTTGAAACCGCACGCAGAACTTTGACAGAAGTTAGAGTTAACCTCAATAAAGAAGAGCAAGCAATTCTTGCTCAAGCACCTGGGGGCCAAGCGCTGATGGATCGTATGGGTTATAGCTCTAGCACTGGAAAGCTCAAGCCTTATGCTAAGCAGCAAAGAACTCAGGGAGGTCTTGGTTCATATCCTGGAGCATACGAAGCTGGTAGAGAAACAGTTGTCCAGGGGCAGATGGCTTTCGATCAGGGTGCTAGGGATGCTGGCCAGGTAGCTTCACCATCTAGAGAGTCTTATGAAGTTGGCGAGGCTCACTCTGATGGATTTGTTCAGGGCGCGGCCTCGGGTGTCGATGACGCACAGGCAGCTGGTACAAAAATTAATATGGGTCGAGGTAGGAGAGCCCAAAGAACCTCTGATGGCACTGTTACTGTTGCACAGGGTAATCAGATTATTTCTAAACAAACTCCACAACAGTTGCAACAAGCTGCAGCAATGGCTAAGGCGGGTGAATCTGCAAAGAATTTTGGTATCAAGGCTGGCAACGCTGCTACAAGACTTTCTTCAATGGGTGGCAAGATGATGGGCGCAACGTTTGCCGTATCAGGTCTTGTCGGAGCCTTTTCAATGATGGAAGGCCCAGTTGGAGAGCTTTCTGCTAAGCTTTTCCCAGCAATTAGTGCTATTACTGGTGTTACCATGGCATTCCAAATGTTGAATACCGCGACCTTGACAGCAGTCGTTACCAAGAGGGCAGAAGCAGCCAGCCTAGCATTCTTAGGGGCCAAGGCCATGGCTACTGGAGGGCTTATGTCCAAGATGGGAATGTTTATTAGAGGCATTGGACTAGCTATCTCTGCAGCCCTTGGGCCAATCGGACTAATGGTAGCTGGAATAACTTTGCTTGCTGGCGGTATTTTTGCACTGTTTAAGATTGCAGAAGCTCAAAAGCAAAAAATAGAAAATCTTGGTGTCGCCGCCAAGCTAAGTGCTGATCAGCTTAATGCACTCGCAGGCGCAGGGATTAACCTAAGAACTTCGGGATTCGCACAAGCACCAGAGCTGTCGCAGGTTGGTGGCAGAGAAGTAGATCCAACTATCGTACAGCAGCTCAGAGGATCTGAAGATTTTGTTAATTCGTATGCCCCTATCATTGAAAGCCTTAAGGATGCCACTGTTGCCCAGGGCGAGCAGATGCTTGCCAATATTGCAGTTCAAGTCAGAGCTTTGGGTGGCACAGAAGACCAGGTAGCTCAAGTAATTGCAGCAATTCAGCAAGAGGCAGAAAGAACAGACCTTAATCTTGACTTTAACTCAATTGATCTTTCTTCTTCCAATGTTCGTCAAGATCGAATGGCTGGCATTGCAGAACGAGCACAGGGGTACCAGGGCCAGATTTCTGCTGCTGGTGCAAGGGCTGGAATTCCCGCTGGTCAAGTTACTCAAGAAACGATGGATCTTAATCTTGGTGGACGCGAGGCAGCCTCTTCTGCAGCACTATTAGCTGGAGACATTTCTTCTACAATTGTAGCCCTGGAGGCATTGGGCCAAGAGGGAACCCTGTCCGTACAGGAAGTTCAAGATGAGATGAGAGAACTTTCTAGCATCATTGGAGGTCTAGAGTCTCCAGGAGCACAATTTGAAGTTCTTGATCAAGTTTTGGAAAACCTTGAACTAAGCGATACCTTGGGAGGCATTGAAGACATTGGAATGGCCATGGCTCTTCTAGAGCAGCAAGCGCAGGGCCTTTCCATTGCTGCCGAGGACGTTTCGCTATTTGAAGCAGCTAGTGCTCCTGGGGCAGACGCAGAAACTATTAGATTCGCCAACATGAGGCTTGCGTCTATTAAGGCAAATACTGCAGCCATTGCAGAGCAAAGCGCTGTGGAGCAGGCAGCTGAAGAAGCCAGAATAGCTAGAGATGCTGACATTGAGGCAGCTATGACTCAGCTTGAAGAAGAAACAGCAGCCATGGTTCAGCAAGATGCCGCCTACCAACTTCTAATTCAGTCGGGCTATGACGAAACAGTAGCTAAAGAAATTTCTGCTAATGCCGCATATGCCAAAGCACTAGCTTTAGCTGCTGAGTCTGACCAAGCTGGAGAAACTGCGGGGGCTTATGACGAACTGTTGGCTAGAATTAACGCTTATAGAGAAGCCCAAGAGCTTCCAGGAGTTAAGGTTCAAAGTGCTGGCGGTCGCGGGGGATCGCAGGCTGCAGAGACTTCTCCATTCGATGAAATTACAAAGAAGCTGCAACTATTTAACGATACAAGAATCAAGGTTACCGAAGGCTTTGGCGATACCATTTCTGAAATTGAAAGATTCATGAATGTTTCTGGAGACTTGGGCGGCAGCTTTAATGGTCTTAACAAACAGCTACGAGGTCTTGACCTTAATGAAAACCTTATTGAAATGATTACTGGAATGGATCCAGAGGAATACGAAAAACGTAAAAACGAACTATTCATCTTTGATGATCAAGGAACAATTGTTGGAATGACTAGCAAGTTGCAAAGTCTTAATCAAGCATTGAGTACCGCAACAATTGGTGAATTTATTAACGAACAGCAGAGCATTACTTACAGTGTTGGAAACCAGATTACAGCTCTCAATAGACTAACTGCCGCTGGAGCAAGCTACCAGGCAGCCTATAGAGCTGTTCAGAATACCGCTTTGGCAGCTGCTATTGCCACAGCTCAAAGCTCAGCTCAAATCCAAGCAGCAGCAGAAGCTGCTATGCAGGCTCAAGAAATGATGGCTAAGTTCGAAAAGATTGATGAAGAAGAGCAGCGTCGTAAGGGAATTGCGGATGCAATTAAGCAACAAAACAAAGAATTCTCCAATCAGGCTAAGATTCTTAATTACATTAATAAGAACAGAGGCAAGCTTTCCGAAGCACAGATCGAGTCTATCCTTTCCGACAAAGACTTGCAGGCACTTGTCCTCGAACCTAGCATTGCACCAAAAGCTCTTCAGACAGCACTTGATAATGCAAACAAGCAAGCAGAGCTAGAGCTTAAGATTAAGAAGCTGACAGTTTCTGGGCAGGAAGAAATCTTTGAAGAAGGATTTGGCAATGCTATGGATGCATTCAGCACTCAAGAGAACAAGATAGAGATCGAGTTTGAGGCGAAGATGGCTGGAGAGCAGTCCATCATTGATACCGCTGAGCAAGACATCGCTAAGCTCGAATACATGCTTGACGACTATGAGGCTGGGCTTGAAGAGATTGATCGTCAAGAAGAGTTGATTAACGAGTCTTACGAGAAACGTTTCGAGGCACTTGACAGAATTGCTGACGCCAATGCTGACATTACTAGACAACAGCAAAGCCAGCTAGACATCGCTGATGCACTTTCTCGTGGAGACATCGCAGCAGCTGCTAGAGCCGCACAGCAAGCAAGAGCGGCAGCAGCAGAGGCTTCTGTAGAGGACGAGAGGCAAAGGCTAGAGAGGGCTCAAGAAGCTCAGGTATCTGCACTTACTTCTAGGGGTGGGCTTACTAGAGACGAGATTCAGGACAGGGTCCGAGGTATTGAAGAGCAAATCTTCCGCATTGAAGAAGACAGATTAGAGCCAGCAGAAGAAGCAATGAGGCTAGCCGAAATTCGTAAAGAGGCTGATATCGAGGCTCTAGAAGTTCTTGGTAAAACCAAGAAAGAGTGGGAGGGCATATCCCAAAGAATTGATGAAGCAAGAATGAACAACTACAAGTTTGTTGATTCAATGAAGGAAGCCCTCGATATTGTTGAAAAACTTATCGAGGAACTCGGAAAGTCAAAGCCCATTGCCAAACCAGCAGCCAAAAAGAGTAGTGGCGGCGGAGGAGGCGGCGGTGGTCGTTCGAGCAGTAAGAAGCCCACGCCAACCACAACTCCAGCCCCCACCCCACCACCCCCAGTTAAAAAAGACATTCCTGGCGTAACTAGGGCGATGACTGTTCCAGAAATGAAGACGGCACTCTCGAAAGCCACCGATCCTTATACCAGAGCTATGTTCGGCAAAAGCATTGCCATGTCACAGCAAAAGAGGGGTGTTATGATGGCTTCCATGGGTGGCTTTGTTCGTAAAGCAATGTCTGGACGACCATCACAATTTGCTCGAGGCGGATTGGTTTCAAACTTCATTAGCACAATGGCCGATGGTGGCTTTGCAATGGGTTCAGACACTATTCCAGCAATGCTTACTCCAGGAGAGTTTGTAATTCGTAGGCCAGCAGTACAAGGCCTTGGGGTGAAGAATCTTGAAAAGATTAATAGTGGAGAAAATATTGGCGGTAGCGTGTATAATTATAACTTGAACGTTAATGTTAAGTCTGACGCAGATCCCAACAGAATTGCACGCACAGTAATGACTAGTATCAGACAGGTTGAAGATAAGAGGATTAGGAGTAATAGGTTTTAATGGTTGATTCAGTTTATATGCTTAATCGCAAAAGATATGCTCGTCCTCAAGCAATGCTGTTTGCTGACAACCCTGGTTTTGTTCAGGATGGACTTCTTGTCCCAGACGGATCAGAATTTGATAACTTTATTGTTCTATCTGATGACAATCGTGGTGCAATTAGCATGGGGTATGAAAGGCTAGAGAGCAGGGTAAGGACTGTGAATGGTAGGATGAGATCTTATCACATTGCAGATAAACTAAAGATCGATGTTTCTTGGAGTCTTTTGCCCTCTAGAGCTTTTGCCACAGAGGTTACAATGTCTGCACAAGGTTTTGCAGAAACTTCTCCTGGAGTTCCAGTCAGGAATTCTGGAAGCCCCGTGTATATGGATGAGGCCTTTACCACCGACAGGGGAGCTGGTGGAGTAGATTTGTTAGATTGGTACGAAAAAAATACAGGTTCGTTTTGGGTGTATTTGTCCTATGACAAGCACAACAATTTTACAGAGAATAGTTTGGGAAGATTGTCTCAATACAATGAGGCAGTCGAGGTATTCTTTGCTAACTTTGACTACTCTATTGAAAAGCGTGGGGGCAATAATTATGATTTCTGGAATATTAGTTTGAGCCTGGAAGAGGTCTGATGTTTGTTAATGAGACCTTGCAAGAGCACATTGAAACCTCTTCTACTATCAGAATAAACTCTGCTGTAGTAGCAGAATGGAATATGAACATTGCTACAAACATTCTTAAAATTGGAAACTATAGGTATCGCCCCATTGGCACAGAAAATGCTCAATATAATTTTATTACTCAGACCTATAGCGATCAAGATAACTTCAATAATTTTTATACTGGTGCTACCGATGCCGACACTATTGTAGACGGTGGAGTAGATAACGAAGATAACCCAATTGCATTTGTAAACAAAAAGCAAAAAGAAAAGCTGCTCTTTTCTCTGGAAGATTGCTTTGGAAGATTTCGTCCAAGATCGGGTATTAATAAGCTTAGATATTTTGACAATAAGTTTTCTCATTTTGCCAATCCCGAGATGGCTTCTAGGCCTAGATACTACATGGCTAGCAAAAAAGATACCTTCAAGTATTGGTCTTCATACAGAACAGAAGACGGAATTGAGCGAGGCGTAGCAAATCAGGTTTTGAATAATCAAAACTATATTGAAGACGCTGCACCATTTGTTGTTTACAAAGAGAAAGTGCCAGCTAACAGGATTGTTCTAAAATTGCAAACGCATGTTGGCGATGTGGACCTTGGCCCATTCGTAAATAATGGTAGCTTGATATCAGATCCTTTTTACGGAATGGAAAATGCCTCCGTGCCCAGCAAGTTTAGGATTCAGTATTTAGACGAAACGAATAGCTGGCTAGACGCTGCTGTGTTTGATGAAACTTCCACAAGGTCGGATGGCTCTTCAATATTTAAATCAGATGGCTACCTAGAACTTTTTTACGGACTACAGGTTCCAGATAAATACAAAGACACCTTTGCACTGATTAATAGGTTGCAATCAATCAACTTTTTGCCAGAGGCCAGCGGTATGCCAAACGGATCTGCCTACTTAGTCGCAGAGTCTGGAGACGCAGGAACCCTATACATTGTTGAAGGCAATGAGTATATTAATATACCAGCAAGATATGGGTGGAAGCTTGATACGGAAGATGTTGCTGCAAATACTGGCTTTATTGAAGATCTAACATCTCCAGAATCTTTCGTAAATACAAGTGATCAGAAGAGCTACTATAGAGAGTTTCAATATGTTTATGGTCTCAGACTAGTTGTTGAGACTATGAGCGTTTTTGATGCTACGCTAGATCTCATTGAAATGTGTCCAAGACTTGCTGTGGATATTTCAAATAAGGTTACTCAGTTTAGCCTTAGCAAGAGTGCTTCAGATCTTGGTGTTAGTGGAATGCCAGTGGGTCAGCTGCTCGCCTCTACTGGCTCTCTGGAGATTTTTGATTTCGACCAGGCATTCTATCAAGAAAATAACAATAGCATTATTAGCAAGTACTTGTCTCAGAATGTTCAGTTTAAATTCTATGAGGTAATAAATATTCCAGACAACGGATCTTACTATGTACCAATTAAAGCTATGTATTCTGAAGACTTTGCTACTATCAATAGTGCAAGCAGAACAGCCTCGATTCAACTAAGAGACTTGTTCTTCTACTTTGAATCAGAAACCGCTCCTCAAATTTTAATTCAGAATGCATCAGTTAGCTCTGCAATTTCTTTGCTGCTAGATTCTATGGGCTTTGCCAACTATGTATTTAAAAGAAATGAGGGAGAGCCAGAAGATATCATCCCTTACTTTTTTGTAGAGCCAGATACCTCTGTGGCAGAAGTTCTAAATCAGCTCGCAATTTCAACACAGTCCGCCATGTTCTTTGATGAGTACAACAACTTTGTCGTAATGAGCAAAAACTACATGCTTCCAGACGAATCAGAAAGAGATACTGACTTAGTCTTGTACGGTTCGCAAGATCAGGACAGAAATGGCTTACTAAAAAATAGTTCACTAAAAGACAAGCTAGCCAACATTATCGAAATTAGTCAAAAAGAAAACAAGGTATACAACGGTGGAGCTATCAACTATACCACTAGAACAATTAGAAGAGCATTCTCAAGCCTCAAGCAGGGTAGCCTGCTAGACAAGGACAGGACCTGGGTGTATGAGCCAGCTTTACTCTGGGAAGTAACTGGAGATGAGACAACCAAGTCTATTAACGAAGAGGTCTCAAACCAATCTGCGTATGTCTTGTCCGCAATTCCTCTTAACTCAGATCTTTCCGCTGAGCCACCATCTGTTTTAAATAAAACAATCATAAACAACTCTATCGATCTGGGCGATGCAATATATTGGATTTCTAGATACAAGGGATACTTCTTCGCCAATGGTGAAATCATTAGGTACGATGCTGTGCAGTATAATATCCCTGGTCTGAGTGCACAAGAAAGATTAGAGTATGGCGTAAACAGTGACAACATTTGGATTTCTAGTGTGCAAGAGTATCAAAAGTATTTTGCAAAAATTCCTTTCAATGGAAAGATGTACCCCACTGGTCTAGTTAGAATTTATGCAGAGCCCAACTACTCAAAGCTGGAGGATGGCAGCATTGTCCCCACTGATGGAGTTGTTGCCAAACACGGAAGAGCCCAGTTTGGCACTCCTATCGCTTATCACAGTGCTGGCCTTTCTGATTACTGGACTGACGACAACAACTTGCGTGGTTGTTATATGGATGCTAAAGAAATTTATACAGATAAGCAAACTAATGTGTTAGTTGAAAATACAGACTTGACCTCTAATGATCCCAAGGCAGTGTTTTCAATACCTGGAGCAAGCTCTTTAAGTGTTGGAATGTCTGTTAGAAAAGCTAGACTCCCTGGTCGTGTATACCTTGCCGTTCTTAGAAATGAAATTCCAAGCGGCACCCGTATTGAAAGTATTGATTTTGACAATGACACGGTAACGCTAACCAATGCCCTGACATACTATGTGCCACCAGCCGAAGGCGAAACAATTACCATGGATCTCGAGTTCTTCAGAAAAGAGTTGACGCCAGTAGCTGGAGCTGCTGGGGTAGACAATACCGTGAAACAAAATACAACCAGAACTGGTCTTGTAAAAAACATGTTTGCCAACAGACCTATTGAAGAAATAACCAACAACATAGTCCAGCCTGGCACAACTCAATCTTCAGCTTTGATTATTAAGGGGAATGTAAGTAATTCTAAAGAGGACCGAAACAACTACGTTTCCTATGTTTACAAGTCATTAAATGATAGGTTCAAGCACTTTGGTACCAGAATGAGAATTGTTGGCAAAGTTGAGAACGATCCATACAGGGGACAGTCTCCAGATGGAGCATCTACAATCTACAACCTCAGCGACATTGATGCTGGAGAATCTCCATCTATTGCGGGATCGGGTGGCGGTATTGCCATAATGTTAAACCCAGACACCAACAATGGCTATTACTTTGAACTAATTTCTCTAGCTCAAACCGAAACAACATCGGGAGAAACTCCTCTATATAATATGGTATTTTATAAGGTCATGAGAAATAGCGAAGCTTCTTCTGACGATACAATAGCTTTGCCAGTAAGGCTTTGGGAGGGATTGGGTAGCATCCTTGTAGATAAGGGAGACTTTTCTGCCCAGGCAAGAATGGTAGCCGAAGAAAACCCAACAGTTTATGACGTAGCAGTTGAGTATGAAGAGCTGCAGGACGGACGCAGTCGAAAGTTTTATCTATACGTAAACAATGTTGTGGTGGGAACTGCTATTGACAGCGATCCTCTTCCAGTCTATAACAATATGGCATTGTTTGTAAGAGGAAACTCCAGGTGTATGTTTGAAAATATTTATGCGTTAGCAGACAACTATACCCAGAACACAACCTTTTCCTTGGAGGCACCAGTCAATGCAGTTTTTGGTACAGGAGAAACAAACGCTCAAGACTCGTTCCGTAAATATGCAATGAGTGGTCTTATTCAATCCACTTATCTGTCTGGCATAAGTGCAGAACAGCCACCAAAATACAATATTTACTTTGAAGAGTTTGGAACAATCATGAGAGAGGCTTCCTACTTTAATGTTAGGTATGATAAAGCCTATCCAGCACTATCCGCAAAAATTGCTCCAACCTTTAACAAACTTAAGGGGTACACTGTCGCTGGATTTATAGCAGGTTCCTACGGTGCAGAATTCTTAGTGTTTAATAACACCGACAGTGCATTAAGTTTAGACTCTACAACTGGAAACTATTTAACAATTCTAGGTGTAACATTTACTCAAGAGTCTCAGCATGAACTTACCGTAGATGATTTTTTCCAGAAGGTTTCATCTTTTGACGACACCGTTTTTGATAGCAGCAACATTGTTGAGTCTCCAATGGTTGCCAAGCAACAGTATCAGGACATCAAGCTTAGTCGTATTACCGAAGGTCAAAAATATTTTTCTCTTGAAGCGCCTTATCTGCAGACTCAAGATGCAGCAGAAGATATGATGAATTGGCTAACCAACAAAATTATGAAACCACGCAAGGCTATTGGGCTAGAAATTTTTGCTAATCCCATGATTCAGCTAGGCGATCTTGTTACATTTGATTTTGTAAATGAAAACAATTTTGACGAGCTATCTGATTCTAGGTTTGTTATTTATAATATTGAATATCAAAGAAATCTTCAAGGTCCGAAGATGAAAATTTATCTAAGTGAGGTTAAGTAGCTATGGACAAAGTCTATAAGCCAGGAAGAGATGGCCCCAAGATAACCCCCCTCGTCGGTCAAGAGGTCGGCACAACGCCAGAGACACCAGAAAAAAGACCCACAGTTATTTCTAGAAAAACTAAGCCAGCGAGTCCAGACCTAATTCAGTTTACGGAAAGGCCAGCTGATACTGGCTTTATGGAAAAACTCATCCTGGAAGATATTGGCGGTATTGAGCTATTAAGCATTTCTCGTAATGACATAATCAATGGGCAAAGAATTTCATATAATATAATTTCTAACACTACAGAAATAGCTAAGCTTTACAGCCCTAAAAAGTTTGTGCAATCGCCAGGATCTTCAGAAGAAAACTTTAGAAGCTTTGGTATTAGGTTTGCTCCACATGTTCCAGACGAAGGCACAGGACCACTTTTAAATTATGTTGGTGCCTTTAACTCTGTGGTTGGGTGCGACGCATATCCAATTTTAAACAAGTACACTGATGAGCTTGTGGGATGTGCAACAACATTCCTGGGGGCACAAGATTTAGCACAACAACTATCTCCGCCTAAAAGCGTTGCATACTCGGAACCGCTAACTGGGGATATCGTTATTGATGTGGTCAACATGTTGCCTAATGAAAAAGTAGACATAGAAATTTTGCAGGTTGGTCAACTCGAAGATGATACAATATATTAGGAGGATTAATTGATTACTAACAATGGAAGAAACATTCTTGCCAAATATTTGCTTGGTCAGGCAGAATCTTATGCTTCTCATATTGCTATCGGTATTGGCCCAGAGGCTTTGGCAGTTGGTACACCATTCGATAACTATGCAACAAAGGCCAACTTAGATTTTGAGGTTTTGAGAATGCCAATTACCTCCAGAGGCTTTGTTTTTGATGACGACGGGAACCCCAACATTGTCTTCACTGCTGAGATTCCAAGTGATCAGCGATATGAAATTACAGAAGTTGGCGTGTATCCTGGTCGAATCAATCCTTCTGCGGGTAGTAGACGAAGCAGAATTTTGTTTACTTTTGGAGAGAATGAAAACTGGGAATATCATACAGAAACTGCATCTAACCCAATCAACACCATTGTTTCCCCTTTGAATCTAGATCAGCCAACTGGCTCAATTGCCGTTACTGATGCTGTTTTTAGAACTAACTCCAACAATACTCTGTTTAACGGTCCACTTAGAACAGGCAAAAACGAAAGGCCAAGATTCTTAGATAGAACATTGATGGTAAAGAGTGATATTTCTTGGATTGAAACCGACTTCGTTACTGGAAATCTAGTAGTTAGAGATGATCCCACCACGTACTACGGTTCGCATATTCATTACAATGGAATTTCTATAGATCTTGATGCCCACTCTCTAGACGATGAGCTAAGGCTGGCATTTTCTGTTATGGATCAAAACGAAACAGCGGGCGTAAACTTAAACGAAGTGAGACTCCTGATCGAGTTTGCAAATGCAGATACCGCAACAGCACTAGCTACCGCACGTAGTATCACTCTGACTGGAGACGTGACAGGTACAGCATCCTTTGATGGTACGTCTAATGTCACTATTGCTGCTACAGTACCAGCTTCTGCTATCACTATCAGTGACGTTGTTGGCTTACAAACAGAGATTGACACCAAAGCAGAACTAGCTGGCTCAGCCTCTCAAGCTTTCTCAGCCTCTACCCTTAACGCTACCACAGTAGACTTGGGTGACTGGACTCTGACAGAGAGCGCAGGTACTTTGTATTTCGCTACAGGTGGTACAAACCGAATGAAGCTAGACGCAAATGGCAACCTTACCGTTGCTGGCAATGTAGACACTAACGGTACTGTATAATGTCTACTGTATCCTTGACACCAGATGAGCTAGAAGATATGCTTGATCGTGCAGCTAGACGTGGCGCTAAAGAGGCTCTTAGGTCTCTTGGGCTACAGGATGCAGACGCCCAGCGCGACTTGCACGAGATGCGTTCCTTACTGGAAGCTTATCGTGACACAAAGAAAAGCATATGGACAACCGCAGTAAGAATATCAACAGTAGCTTTGCTATCATTCATAGCAGCATCTGTGTGGATGCAGATAGGGAATAAGTAATTATGGCTAAGAAGTTTGTAGGGTTTAAACCTGAGACATTACAGAACAAGGTTTTACCAGCGCTGGGCTACAACGGCCCTATGGATGATAAGTCTATAAACGTCTTTCTGGCGTCTAACCCTGCTGCTGCAGCACGAATGGGTAAGTTCACATTAGCGGCTAGACGTACCATAGAAGGCTCTCCCATGCAGATGGCTGAGGGTGGTGACACTACTACAGACGAAGAAGAAACAACAGAAGAAGAAGCAACCAAAGCAGAAAGCCCTCTTGGTAGTGCAGCTACTGTAACTAAAGCTATCACTGCCGACCCACGTAAGCTGACTGTTAAAGCTGATGTCGCTGCAGACAAAGGTACAGGTACAGACATTACCACAGGTACAGGTCAAGCTGGTGCTGCTACTACGGCTACTACGACAACAGCGGCACAGGCTCCTGATGCTGTAGCTTCACCTGCTATGGACGCTTCTACTGTAGATCCTACTGCTGCTGCTGGTGCTGTAGACGCATCTCTTAAAGGTGCTACTGCTGCTACAGGTGAAGTAAGCGATGCTGCTACTATGGATGCGGCAGTGAGTGATCCTACTAAGATGGCTCAGATGAAGCTAGATGCTGCACAAGGTGAGGCTGCTACCGTAGAGGGTGCACCTACACGTGTACTCGAAACAGGTGAGCTAGTCTCTGGTACAACTGTAGATCAGCAAAAAGTACAAGACATATATGGCACAGAGAAGCTAGAGGCTGCTAGTGTTAAAGATGAGATGGCTTCCCTTATGGAAGAC
>ENA-OUOG01002918-OUOG01002918.1-marine-metagenome-genome-assembly--contig:-NODE-2918-length-16887-cov-3.137061_pt1 | contig 16887 bp, 12 predicted proteins | sample MGYA00248635_ERZ508505 | MGnify/ENA primary metagenome ERZ508505 (study PRJEB26176, sample SAMN06267871) | marine metagenome | isolation source: Saanich Inlet, British Columbia, Canada | place: Pacific...
AACGTAACCATCAGCATTAAATTGGTCAAAACCAACATCTAAAGTATCTATTTTTTGCATAGATTGTTTTAATTCATCGTAAGTACGCTCTTGAGAGAAGTAAGAGTCTGCATATACTTTTGGGATATCTCCAGACTTTCTGATTGTGCCGGAGGGAGATAGCCGGCCATTGCTGAAGAAAGGCGCTTCAGGATACTTGCCAGACGATCAATTCTCTTTTGGTTGCGTCCCAAAAGGATTTCGCCCTCATAAGTTTTACGCAACTCCAGCATTGCGCGGGAATACCCGGCTTTTATCGACTTCTCGTACATTTGGATTGCAAGTTCGTCTGCATTTTTCCCGTCCCGGTTGAGATACAATTTTGCGAGCGCAGAATAGGCGGCGCCATTCCCACGACTGGCAGAATCGTGCAGCAACGCTACTGCCCTGCCATAATCGTTCTCACTGTTGCGGTTTATCAAATGCACCTTCGCCAAGTCATGCAACGCACCAGTATCACCAATTGCAGCTGCAGATTGAAGCCATTTGGCTGCCTGGTTGATGTCTTTCTCCACAAACGTGCCCTTGAGAAACAGCCTTCCCAGTTCCTTTGCTGCTCTCGCGTTCCCCTTCGAAGCCTCTGATTTGAGTTGAGGGATGTGCTTTCTGGCGACCTTTTCCGGATCAATTCCACAATTGTAACCTTGGGTAGAAAGGCGCTCAATCCGGCGTGCGAACGCGATCAATGGTGCTACAGAGAATACTTCAGCCGCTGCCTGATAATGCTTGAGGGCATTTTGCAAGTTTTCTTTTTCAAAACGCTGATTGGCGTAAAAGTCGCCCAATTCCACGTGTGCCTGATGCGTTCCAAGAGACACTGCGCGTTCCAGCCATTTTACAGCTGCTTCCTTGTTCCAACGTGGGCCGCTTTTTGCATAAGTGAGCCCGAGTAACATGGCCGCCTGGCCTCTCACCTCCTTGTTTTCAAATCCTGATATCGTCTTGACCAGCTTGAGACCAATAGCATGGTCATGAAACGGGCTTTCGGGGTTAAGCCTTACCCGTGTAGCTTCCAAAAGGTCTTGCGGATCGTTCGAACGCTCCAGTGAAGCCAGAATGTTCTCTCCCTTGGCAATAGTGGATGATGCGAGCACAGAATTGCTATTTGCCGTTTCATCCCGGACGATGGTGCTGTCCGTTACGCCAAAAGTTCCCGTCTCTTTAAAGCCTATTGTATTTTGGCCCAACGCAGAGTTTGCGTTTGCCAAATGAAGGGTTGTTGCGAGCACGCAGAGTGAGGCGATCCTGGACTTGGAAGATGAGTTGTTTGACATGGTGATCTCCAACAAATGAAATTTGGTGATGTTTTTTGGTGCCGAATTGGGCAAACCGCACTTTATTGGGAGAGGAAGAGTGTCGTCTTATCTGACGATGCTAATCTTCACCCACGATATGGAAGCGCGTCTGTTTACCGGATTTTCACGGAATTCATTTTGGGCAATACGAACTGATTGAAACAACATGAACATGTCGGCTCGCTCTCTGAATTATTAATATTCTTCTAATTTTGAGAGCCTGAAATTGTACCGTCGTTGTTGAAATCTGAATTAAGTTTCCCTGCCATAATCGCATTTATGCTGATCCTGGAATCATGCGTTTTCGGATGTGCAGAACACTTTCCATTCAAGGACTTTGATAATGAAAAAGCGGCAGTCACCAGTCTTTCGTTTCACAGGGTATTTGCGATGGGTTGCTCTTGCGGTTTTGCTTGGTAGCGGCCCTGCCTTGCTCAACCTGTTGGTTGATCCCTACGAACTTGTTTTTGAAAGAAACAGATCAGGTCGAACTGCCGAGATTGCTGAGAAAGCGCATTACCCACTTTGGAAACTCGGGAAATACACGCCTGGGGCTTACGACACGGTGGTATTAGGTGACAGTCGGGCGCGTGCACTTCGCGAAAAATACTGGCGCAGTTTGAAATTTTCTCCGACCAAGAACCTTGCCTATGGCGGCGGCACCATCCCTGAGATTTATGAAACATTCAAACTGGTGCGTGATGACCCCGCACTAAAAAACCTCGTTATTGGTATTCAACTCAGAAGCTTTGACGAAGATCACAAACAGGGCATGAATCGTGTTCCTGAGGCAATCAAACTCATTAACTCGCCGGTTAAGTATGTTTTCAACTGGTCGGTTGCCAAGACTAGCTGGAATGTCTTTGCTGCGGATCAACTGCCCATACTCAAATTGATAAGCAGATTTGAGTTTGGTGTTACTTCCGCCCATGCAACAGATGTTGGTCGCGCGTTGAGTGTCGGTAATTCGGGCATGCTGGTGATGCGGGAAAGCCGAGACCTCAAAAGCAACAGCAGCGCAAACGACCTGCCTAAAAAATTCGCCAGACAGGTGAAACAAAATGCCCGTTCGGATTGGCGGCGATTTCAGGTCTCAAAAACGTATTGGTCATATATTGAGCATATTGGTCAGTGGGCGAAGGATAATGACAAGAACCTTGTCTTCGTGATCCCGCCCACAATTGCAGAGATGCAGCAGACGATTATTGATTACGGTTTATCCAATGAGAATGGTGAGATGCGTGAACGTCTTGCGCGTTGGGGCGTGGTTCTTGATTTTGACTACCCGGATATGCTCACCAAGAACCTTGCCAATTTTTCCGATGCCTATCACTTCAACGCTCAAGTAGCGCGGCAAATCGTTGGTGAAGTGGTTTCGCAACTCACCATGGAAAAGAGCGTTCGATTGCGTGTGGAAAAGCGTAGACAGTCTGTTCGATGTGGAGGAGTGGGGAACTTTGTCAGGAAGCAAGAAAAGGGCAGCGAAGTCTGGATGTTACCAGGCAATAACTGCCGAGTTTGGGGAAGGACAGAATCATGAAGAACCGTGCAACCACCAGCACCAGGATTTTTGGTGTTATTATGTGTTTGGCACCTGTGCTTGCTGTTGCGGTTGTGAGCCGGTCCGACGGTTTTTATTTGAGTGTTGATGCCCCGACACATCAGAAGTCGCGCCTAATCAAAGACGTTGCAACGCCCAATGCGTCGCCCGTAACCAGTGATGAAGCGGTAATTGGCTCTGCCAATTTGATTAGGTTGAACAATCCGTCTGATACGCTTTCGCTGGGGAAAGAGGGTATCAATCTTGTTGAACTTGAATGGATGCAACGGTTTCTGAACGGCGGCAGTAAAATCAATTCGCAGATCGACTGCTCTGTTCCGGAGAATCTGAGCAAACGGTTCAAGGTTTTGAAGGACAGAATTACCGCGCAAGGAGCGGGTGAACCGGAATTGTTTTTCTCCTTGGCAAGGATTCTGCGAAAGGCGAGAGGAGCCGATTGTCAACGGTTGGCTTTTGAGTATTTTCAAAAGTCTGCTGAGCAGGGCTACGCACGCGCCTATCCCGAACTTGCCAATGCTTATCGCAAGGGGCTGGGTATTGGCGCGAATTTTGACAAGGCGCTTATCAACTTTGAAAAAGCAGCCAGACTAGGTTTTGCCAATTCTGCATATCGCCTGATTGAAATGACCGAACGCGGGAGTGATGACGTTGCAGGAAACGCGTTGAGAGCGTCTGAATACCTCGATGAATTCCTGCCTCTGATAGAAAGCAAGATTCGCGCTGGCGATGCGGTGGCGGCGCGTTCCTTGGCCCGACTGTACAACAATAGCAATCTGGTTCAGCTTGATCCGGAAAAATCGCTCAGGTTCATGGAACATGCTGTAAAACTTGGTGACCGAATTGCAATGCATGATCTTGCTTTTCTGCTTTTGCAACATCGCCGCAACGGTTTGGTCAAGGAAGATATATATCCGCTTCTTCTTGAAAGCGCAGAGCTGGGGTATAGCGCTGCATATACTGCCATTGGCCGTTTGCATTTAAAGGGAGAATTGGGCTTTCTGAGAACCGAAGCGCCAACATGGCTCCGCTCCGGTGTTGATGCCGGACACCCCGGTGCAATGGCGGAGCTGGCTACGCTTTATATCAAGGGCGAATTGGTTGCCCGGGACATGGGCATTGCAAAAGATCTTGCATTGCAAGGCGCGCGTTTAAACCACCTCGGCTCCAAGCGAATTCTAGCTGAAATTCTCGAGCTGGAAAAACGTGAGCCGAAAAGGGGGTAGTCATGCTGTTCAGTTCACTTGAATTTATTTATCTGTTCCTTCCCCCGGTTCTGACAGTCTTCCTGTTGTTGCGCAGCTTGCGCATGGAGACGGCAATAATTTGCTGGCTGATCTTGGCCTCGTTGGCATTTTACATGTGGTGGAACCCCCCCTATGTTTTGCTTTTGCTGGGCTCTGTTGGATTTAACTATTGCCTTCACTTGGCCTTGCAAAACAATCGTTCACGCATCTTGTTTGCGATTGGTGTAATTGTGAACCTGGGGTTGCTTGGCCTTTTCAAGTATGCAGATTTTCTGATCGGTAATTTTAATGCGGTGATTGGTAAATCTGTTCCAGAACTTGGGCTCATTCTCCCATTGGCGATTTCGTTTTATACGTTTCAGCAAATCTCATTTTTGCATGATACCTATAAAGGTGATCTGATTACATGTGACTTCAAACGCTATGTTTTGTTTGTAACGTTTTTCCCACAATTGATTGCTGGTCCGATCGTGTTGCAAAAAGACACGGTGCCTCAGTTCAAGTTGACTTCATTTTCCAACAAGTCAGCCTTGAATCTGCTGGTGGGCGCCACGCTTTTCTCTATTGGATTATTTAAAAAGATTGTTCTTGCTGATGGTATTGCGCCAAGCGCCAATGCTGTTTTCCTAATGGCTGATCAGGGTCAAGCTGTTCCTGTTGAAGCTGCATGGATGGGCGCGTTTGCCTATACATTTCAGATCTATTTTGACTTCTCCGGTTACTGCGACATGGCGCTGGGGCTTGCCCGAATGTTCGGTATTCGATTGCCCATCAATTTTAACTCGCCATATCAATCGCTCAGCATTGTTGAATTTTGGCGTCGCTGGCACATAACGCTCTCCCGGTTTCTGCGTGATTATCTTTACATCCCCTTGGGCGGTAATCGCTCGGGTTTCTTGGGAAAGAAAGGCAACCTCATGATTACCATGTTGTTGGGTGGATTGTGGCATGGGGCAGGATGGAACTTTGTTATCTGGGGCGGGTTGCATGGTTCTTATCTGATGATCAATCATGCTTGGTGCGGTTCTTTTATTGGCCAAGCGGCAAAGAGTATTGTTCCAAACGTTTTCTACAAATGCCTTTGTTGGATACTTACCTTCGGTGCAGTGGTCATTGCGTGGGTATTTTTCCGGGCTGAGACGTTTGGTGGGGCGCTTATCATTTTGCAGGCGATGGCTGGTTTTTCGGAGAGTCATGCCTCTGGCTGGCGCGACATTATCCCTGACCCGACCAATGTGATGACCATGCTTACGGCACTTTTGGTAATTGTAATTGCATTGCCAAACAGCATTGAGCTGACCCGGTATTACAGGCCTGTGATTTCCACCTCCAATGAAGTTGGAAGACCTCTTTCCATGTTAGGTTGGTTGTCCTGGCGTCCTTCCCAGATTTGGGGGTGTTTGATCGCGATCATGGGGCTTGTCGGAATTGTTCAGATATACCGATTGAATGATCTGACAGAGTTTATCTACTTCAATTTCTAAATGTAAATTTTTGCATAAAGATCAGACCCTAAATGTGGTGAAAACTCCTTATCAGTTCGTTCGAATTCACCTTTTAAAACAGTGCCAAATTAACATAAGGGTACAGTCTCATGAGGCAGAATTTGAATACAGCAGCACTTGATGAACACTTGCTTCAGAAGTTTGCTTCACCGTTACCTCAAGCTAGCGAGAAGCCATGCATTTCGATTATTGGTTTAGGGTATGTGGGGGCTGTCTCAACTGCCTGCCTGGCTGAGTTGGGTCATCAGGTCATTGGTGTGGACCTGGACCCGGAAAAAGTGGAGATGATTGGAAAGGGGCAATCTCCCATTCATGAATACAGGCTTTCGGAATTGCTGGGAAAAGGTGTGAGAGAGGGACTTGTGACAACCACGACCGATGTTGCGAATGCTGTCTCGGAAAGTGACGTCACCTTTGTTTCTGTTGGAACGCCTACCAGTGAAGATGGTGGCTGTGATTGCAAATATATTGTCTCTGCTGCCAGATCAATCGGTGAGGGATTGCGCAACAAGAGTGGGTATCATGTTGTTGTCATGCGGTGTTCCATTCCGCCATCAACCACCTTGGAGGTGATGGTGCCGGAGATTGAAATGGTCTCTGGTAAAAAAATGGGGAAAGACTTCGGTGTTTGTTTTAATCCCGAGTTTTTGCGTGAGGGTACAGCGATTGCCGATTTTGACGCCCCTCCGAAAACGGTCATTGGTGCCAACGATGAACGGGCTGCCGAAGTTGTAAAAAAGCTATATGAGCCAGTCGATGACAACATTATCCTAACAACGATTGATGTGGCTGAGATGGTGAAATATGTCGACAATGTTTGGCACGCTGCGAAAGTTAGTTTTGGTAATGAGGTCGGAAGGTTGTGCAAGCCCATCGGCATTGACAGTCACAAAGTAATGGAGATTTTCGTTCAAGATACAAAACTCAACCTGTCGCCTTATTATCTGAAGCCGGGTTTTGCGTATGGCGGGTCTTGTCTACCCAAGGAGGTTCGTGCGGTTGAGCACCTTGCACAGGAACTGAATGTGGACGTTCCGTTGATTAAGAGCCTTGCGCGATCCAACAATCAACAGATTCAAGACGCGATTGATATGGTGGTTGGTATGGGTACCAAAAAAATCGGTTTTTTGGGAATTGCATTCAAGCCGGGTACGGACGATCTGAGAGAAAGCCCGGTGCTTGAACTTATGAATGCACTCTACGAAACAGGGCATGAGATCAGCGCCTTTGATCCGGCGATCTGTTCAGACACAAAAATCGGATCTCAATTTGAGTACGTAAAAAATGCCTGCCCGCATCTTGAAGATATGGTTCAGCACTTGCCAACCCTTCTGAAAGGGTCGCCTGAACAGGTGATGGAAGAGGCTGAGGTAATCGTTGTGTCGCAGAACAACCAGCGTTTTGTTCAACTGGTTGTGTCAAACCTTCATCAGGTGAAGGTGGTCGACCTGGTGCGTTTATTTCCGGAGGTGCCGATTTTCTCGGGGTATCATGGGATTGGCTGGTAGGCATTCGTTCCAGTTTTCTGTCTGCTGATAGATGGCGAAAGTTGCAGAATGTAGTGTTGATAACGCTGCATTCTGTTTGCTGAAAAAGCATCCAATTTGCCTCGTGCAAGTTCTGTTCAAGCTCAAGTGGTTAAACTTTTCTGATTCGATTCCTTGATCGATCGTTTGTTGTCTAATTGTGCAATCGCAGAAGAGCTGACGTGAGTGGATATGAATTCTCAGAAAAGAAACTGACATGCGTCATCGTTGTTAAGATCGTGGCACTGTTGCTCTCTGCCTGCACCATTGGCGCGAACAATGATCCCGTAATTTCTTATGATGATCCGGTAGAAACCAGCTTGGTCGAGGTTCCTTTGCCAGCCCCCGGACAGCCGCCTACTGATCATTCAGCGAACGGTATCAATCTTCCGTTGATAATGGCCAATGGCCCCAGATGTGTGGCGCAAGTGGCAAAGGCAGAACGGAGCGTCGCAATTCTTTCTTCGCCTACTCTGGTTGCAACAATTGACAAATATGGCGATGGGCAAGTTGTGGCCAGTTATGATTTGGTCAATCTAAAGTCGATGAAAAATGTTCGCAAATCGGCGATGGCTCGATGCAGTCTGGATGCTCATTTGGATATGGTGAAAGCGTTGCAGAAGCTCAGCGCACGGGGACTCTCTAGAAATGGTGCGATGGCGCGTGTTGGATTTATTGATCGGCGGCTTCGTCGGTTTGATGAAATTCGCAGAGAGGTTTCTGCTGCTTCCCGAGCCGGCAAGATCAAAGAAAAGGCGCGTGACAAGGTTTTGAAGGTTGTCGGTGCAATTGTAGAGCGCTCCAATATCCTCAGGGCCAAGGCGATGTCACAGCCAGAGATTGATTTCAATTCACTGGTGCCGTTGCACGTTCTGGAACATTCCTTGAATGTTGCGTTGCATGAGCAACATCAGTTGAACGTGGATGCGGAAGTTTCCAAGAATGTCAGGCTCATTCTCAGTGGAGGGTATCAATTTGATGATGAAGAAGGCCCTGTGGATGATCTGGAACTTGAAGGTTTTGCGCGCGCGAGCCTTTCTGTGCGACTGGGCATTTTTAATCCCGGTTGGAAGTATGGTCAAAATCAGGAATTTTTTGCAGAGCTGGAAAAACTGCATGAACCAGGTGTTGGTGCATTGTGGCGTGCCGTAGATACATTCGAGAAAAACAAGATTGCGCTATCTGCGTTGAAGGAGATGCAGTCTTTGCTGACCGTGAAAGTGTCCCAACAGAGAAAACGTAATCGTTCCTTCGCAAGCGAAATGTTCGTGGAAAAAATTCTGGGTGAAATTGAGTTGGTGAAACTGAGAAGCGAGTTGGTGGAAGTTGAGACAAATCTCAAAACTGTTGCAAAGGCACAGCAGCTACTCAAATTATAGGTGCTGTACTGTGAGCTTAAGCAGCGAACTTCCATTTATTCACTGCAGGGCTGCTTAGGCGTTTTACATCAATGCGATATCCAAGATGCCGAATGGAACAAATCGGATCACTGCCAATATACCTTTTCAGGGTGCTGCGTAACCGGCTCATGTGGCTCTCGATCAAACGCTCATCAAAACGATCTTCATCCCTGCCGTAAACTGCTTCGAAGACCTGAGATTTTGTTGCTCGCCTTCCATTCATGGAAACAAGAAATTCTAGGATCCTCCGCTCTTTGCGTCTCAGAGGAAGAATCTTGCCATCAAACTCTGGCTCTCTGCCGTCAAAATGCACGATCAGTTGATGTGGCGCAGAGATATCCGGTTGTGCCACCATCCTCCGTTTGATCGCTGCAATTCTGAGGTGGAGTTCTTCAGGTTGCACCGGTTTTTCAACCACATCATCCGCACCGTTCTGGAGAAGCATTTTTGTTTGGTCCAAACTCTTTTCACGTACCAGCACGATAATGGGCGCGCCAAGTACGGTGTATGCCTTCTTTATCAGGTTTGCAGCTTCCGGGAATTCTTCCATTACCACTGCGTCGATGGTGCGGCTGAGTTTACGTTCTTCCTGCCATAACAGTTCTTTGAACCCGATCTTGTCCATTGCGCAAGTTGCGTGTCCCACACAATGAAAGTGGTTGGAAAAGACTTTGTGCTGCGCCGCGCATGTGCCCAAAAAGATGATCAATTGACAGGCCTTTTGGTGAAGATGATTTGATCACCAAACTATTTGTCAGTCACGCGTCCACCAATAGGCCAGATATGAGGGGGAAGAAATAGCAGTGTTGTGTTGACCTTCAACTGTCAAGCAAAGCCGTATTGCCCCCTGCCGCGGTCGTATCGATACAGACATGACGTTCCAATTGGAGCCATTTTGAAAAGTCCTGATCGCAGAGGAGTGGCGTGATGGGTCCACTTCTTCTTGCCAATGCCTGCCGGATTGAACGTGTGTCCTCGCCCCAGGAGACGACTGCGCTTAACGGTGCAAGTTCTGTCAGAATTTCCGGGTTGATCGTGCCGCTTAGTCCGATTGTAACACCGGGTGAAATTGCCAGTGCCTTGCAGCCTATTTTTGTTGCTGCAATTGCCTGCGCTTCAGCAGCCTCTTTACCCGGGCCAAGGCACAAAACATGTTGTCGCGCGGTTTGGCTGTACAAATTTGATTCGCCCGTGGGCCCTCGTAGTTGTTTCGCTTCTCCTTTTGGAATGTTTGGTGTCCCTACGCCTGAGAATGCGTCAACTATTTCGTGAATGGAAACTATTGCCCTGGCAGAAGCAGCTTCAAGGGAAAGATCTTGCCTGGTGAACCGATGCAGATAAAGAGGCCCACCTGCTTTGGGACCTGTGCCGCTTAGGCCTTCACCGCCAAAAGGTTGAGACCCAACAACAGCGCCAATCTGGTTTCGATTGATGTAGATGTTGCCAACTTCAATCCGGTCAATGATGCGTTGAACGCGATCATCAATTCGACTGTGTAGCCCGAATGTTAGTCCATACCCTTTTTCATTGATGGCATCGATCACCTCATCCAGTTCGTGGCTTTCGAATGTAGCAACGTGTAAAACAGGGCCAAAAATCTCTTCCTCCAAGTCCTGAATTCCATTCACTGCAATAACGGTTGGAGCAACAAAGGTGGGGTAATCCGGCGCTGCGGTGGTTTTCAAAACGCGCTGATCGTGATCCGCTGATGCGATATGTCTCTTTATTTTTGATGCGGCTTCCTCGTTGATGATTGGTCCGATATCTGTGGATGCATTGCGGGGATCGCCAACCGTTAGTTCATCCATTGCTCCGTAAAGCATGGACAGAAAACCATCCGCGATATCTTTTTGCAGGTAAAGTACGCGCAGGGCACTGCATCGCTGACCGGCAGATTGGAAAGCTGATGCCACAATATCGCGAACTGCTTGTTCTGGCAGCGCGGTACTGTCGACGATCATTGCATTAAGCCCACCTGTTTCGGCAATTAGCGGGGCTGTTGGTGAAAGACGCTCTGCCATGTTTCGATTAATCCGTTGTGCTGTTCCGGTAGAGCCTGTGAAGCAGACACCGTTGACGCGGTGGGATGCGGTTAAAATACTTCCGACCTCCGATCCGGTTCCGGGTAAAAACTTCAAAGAAGTTTTCGGGACGCCGGCTTTCCAGAGGAGTTTCATCGCAAGGCTGGCGATCAGGCATGTTGCCTCAGCCGGTTTCGCAAGGACACCATTTCCTGTTGCCAGAGCAGCTGCAATTTGGCCTGTAAAAATTGCGAGTGGGAAATTCCATGGTGCAATACAGGTGAAGATGCCAGCGGGTTCTTTGTTTATGAATTGCGCCTGGCTTGCATAGTATCTGAGAAAATCGACCGCTTCGCGAAGCTCGCCGACGCAATCCAGAAGTGTTTTGCCCGCTTCACGTTGAAGCAGTGCGAAGATCTCATACGCATTTGCTTCATAAAGATCGGCAGCTTTTCGGAGGATATCTGCCCTCGCGGATGGCGATGTGGTATGCCATGACACCACGGAGCTGCACGCCTTGGTAACTTCCTCAGGTGTAGCAAACGTGATGCTGCCTGCAGGGGCGCTGGTGGCTGGATTAACAATCTTTTCCGATTTGAACTTTGGTTTTGCTTCGTCCCAAACATGGTTGTCAAATTTGGCAATTCCAGCCTCTAGTTCAGCCACGGTTTCAGGATCCTCCAAGTCCCAGCCCTTGGAGTTTCTCCGGTTCGGGGCAAATAATTGATCTGGTTGAGAGATCGCCGGGTTTTCAGGACAGGCTTGATACGCTTCCAGGAGTTCAAACGGATCAGCTGCGACTTCCTCTGGTGCGACTGTCTCATCTACAATCTGGTTGACGAACGAGGAGTTTGCGCCATTTTCGAGCAGGCGGCGCACGAGATAGGCCAATAGATCTTTGTGGGCCCCCACTGGCGCATAAATCCGGCACCGCGTTTTCTGTCTGCGCAGCACTGTATTGTGCAATGCTTCCCCCATCCCGTGAAGGCGCTGGAATTCGAAAGAGGATTTATCCTCCGCCATTTCGAGTATTGCAGCAACTGTATGTGCATTGTGCGTTGCGAATTGCGGGTAAATCCGGTCCGTCATGCCAAGTAGTTTTTTCGCACAGCAAATATAACTCACATCGGTTGAAGGCTTTCTGGTAAATACAGGGAAACGCCCATGGCCCCCGACTTGGGCCAGTTTTATTTCAGTATCCCAATAAGCGCCTTTTACAAGTCTCACCAGAAAGCGTTGATCGAGGCGTTCTGCCATCTCGTACAGGCGTTCGAGAACCTTTGGCGCTTTCAGATTATACGCCTGAACCACGATGCCCATTCCGTCCCAACCCTTGAACATGGGGTCAGAGGTAATTGCCTCGATGACATCCAACGAGAGTTCCAGACGGCCTGCTTCCTCTGCGTCGATGTTGAGACCAACACCAGCAGATTTTGCCAATACGGCCAATGACCTTGCGCGCGGTACCAGCTCATTCATGACCCGATCGCGTTGCAGTGTTTCATATCTTGGATGCAATGCAGAGAGTTTAATCGAAATGCCGGGATTGTCGCGAATGTCTTCTTGCGTGGCCCGTTTTGCAATGCTGTTTATCGCGTCGCTATAGGCCAGATGGTATCGCTTGGCGTCACGCTCCGTAAGTGCAGCTTCTCCGAGCATGTCATAGGAATAGGTAAAGCCTTCCTTCTCTTTCGTTCTTGCACGGTCGATTGCCTTTTCAATGGTTTCACCAAGCACAAATTGACGACCCATTTCTTTCATTGCTCGGGTTACCGCTTGACGGATGATCGGCTCTCCCAGTCTTTTGATGGCGCCATGAAGCACTCTGGAAATTGTATTGCCACCTTCATCATTCAAGACAGCACCTGTGATGAGTAATGCCCATGTTGAGGCATTTACAAGGGAGGAATGGGATTTCCCAAGATGTTGGCCCCATTCGCTTGGCGCAATCTTGTCTTCAATCAGTGCATCCATGGTTTCCCCGTCGGGGACCCTTAGCAATGCTTCTGCCAGGCACATGAGGGCAATGCCCTCATCGCTCGACAAACCATATTCTTCGAGGAACAGTTCCATCATACCAGGTGTGCTGTCTTCGCGGATACGTGTCACAAGTTCCAGCGCTCGTTCCTGCATTTTCCTACGTAAGTTCAGGCTGATGTTTGCTTCTTTAAGCAATGCGCTGATGGCTGCTTTTTCAGAGGCGTTCGATGGTGCGTTAAGGGTCAGTGACATGCTTACTTCCAGAAAAAACTTCAATCATGTGATATTCGCATTTTTTCTCCGGAAATATTTCCGTATAATCTATTATTGATAGTGAAATTCACTTTATTTTTTTTGTTTCTCAGGATGAATGAGGAGTTTTCTGGTGTTTGAAGGTCTGGATGAATTTGATGTTAAAATCTTGGCAGCCATTGGTGATGATGCCCGCATATCTGTCACGGAACTTTCTGGCAGGGTAGGGCTTTCGAAAACACCGTGCCATGTTCGTCTCAAACGACTGGAATCAGAGGGCTATATTCTGGGGTATAGAACATTGATCGATCCGGTAAAACTGGGCTTGGAGCATATTGCTTTTGTGGAGGTTAAACTTGCAGACACGAAGGCAAGCGCACTTGAAGAGTTTAACGCTGCTGTACGCAAACATCCTTCGATAGAGCAATGCCATATGATTGCTGGCGGGTTTGATTATCTTTTGAAGGTGCGCAACAGAAACATGACCGAATATAGGGCGCTGCTTGGTGAAGTTATCTCGCAATTGCCCCATGTGGCACAGACATCGACTTATGTTTCGATGGAGGCTGTCAAGGAAAATGCGGTGCTTTCCGGGCTGGACTCATAGTCGCTCATGTTGAGTGTTCAAAAACCAAATTTCCTTCGGTAGGTCGATCACTAATAGATTGACCAACCGGTCGGTTTATGAAAGAATTTCGAGGAAAAGAGGGAAGCATGTCAGATACAATTGTTGTTGAGAAGCATGAGTATTGGGTGAAGATAACGCTCAATAGGCCGGACCGGCTGAACAGTTTTAACGATGAAATGCATCTCGCGCTTCGGTCTGCAATTGAGCGTGCGCGTGATGATGGTACTAGGGCGCTTCTTTTAACTGGTTCCGGGCGTGGGTTTTGTGCAGGGCAAGACTTGGGTGATCGGGACCCCTCCAAAATGACATCGCCGCCTGACCTGGGGCGTACAGTTCGTACATTCTATGCGCCCTTGGTGAATCTTATACGTTCATTGGAGTTTCCGGTGATTTGCGCTGTTAATGGGGTTGCTGCAGGTGCAGGTGCAAATCTGGCGCTCGCTTGCGACATGGTCTTCGCAGGGGAGAGTGCAAAATTCATTCAGTCTTTTGCAAAGGTTGGATTAATTCCGGACACAGGTGGCAGTTGGCATTTGCCACATCTTCTGGGAGAGGCGCGGGCCAAGGGCTTGGCCCTAACCGCACAGCCGCTTCCTGCCAAACAAGCTGAAGAGTGGGGGCTTATTTGGAAATGTGTTGGTGATGATGAATTAATGCAGGTCGCTACCGCTATGGCAGAGAGGCTTTCATGCGGACCAACGCTGGGATTTGCCTTGACGAAAAAGGCAATTCAAGCTTCTGCAGTCAACACGTTGACCGAGCATTTGGAGTTGGAAGCAGGTTACATGAAAACCTGTGGTGAAAGTGCGGATTATGCTGAAGGCGTGTCTGCGTTTCTTGAAAAAAGAGATCCTGTATTCAAGGGGTCGTGAGATGAAGATGTTGGGAATATTGGAATGAAAGATCTGGCACCAAAAGAAGGTGAGCTTGAGTCGATTGAGACAGCAAGCAGGGACGAGATTGCCGCCTTGCAACTCGAAAGAATGCAATGGTCGCTGCGGCATGCTTATGAGAATGTGGAGATGTACAGAAAGCGCTTTGATGAGACTGGTGTTCATCCCGATGATTTGAAGCAGTTGAGCGATCTCTCCAGGTTTCCTTTCACGTATAAAGATGACCTCCGTGCGAATTATCCATTTGGTTTGTCTGCTGTGCCCATGGATCAGGTTGCGCGCATCCATGCTTCGTCCGGAACAACCGGCAAATCGACAGTGGTGGTCTACACGTCCAATGACATTGAGATGTGGGCTAACATGATGGCACGTAGCTTGCGGGCCTCTGGATTACGTGCAGGCGACATGATCCATAATGCCTATGGTTATGGTCTTTTCACGGGCGGTCTTGGTGCGCATTATGGCATTGAGAAACTGGGTGCAACCGTTGTTCCTATGGGTGGGGGGCAAACCCAGAAACAAATTGAGTTGATTACAGATTTTCTACCCAAGGGAATTTTGGTCACTCCGTCGTATATGCTCAATATTCTTGAGGCTTATAAGGCGGCGGGAAGGGATCCAAGATCCTGTTCGCTCGATGTGGGTGTTTTTGGTGCAGAGCCCTGGACCAATGCCATGAGAGAGGAAATAGAGGATGCATTTGATATGCATGCTGTGGATATTTATGGTTTGAGTGAAATCATGGGGCCGGGTGTTGCCAATGAATGTGTCGAAACCAAAGATGGTTTGCACATCTGGGAAGATCATTTTTATCCCGAGATTATTGATCCGGAAACTGGCGCAGTTCTGCAAGATGGGGAGAAAGGGGAGCTGGTCTTTACCACCCTTTCCAAGGAAGGCTTGCCGATGATCCGCTACCGGACACGTGATCTGACGCGCCTTTTGCCAGGCACTGCAAGAAGCATGCGACGCATGGAGAAGGTGACCGGCCGTTCTGATGACATGATTATCCTACGGGGGGTGAATGTGTTTCCTACACAAATCGAGGAACAAGTTATGGCGATTGATTCGCTGGGGCCGTATTTCCAAATTGAACTGTACAAGGCGGGTCGTATGGATGCGATGCGGGTCCATGTGGAAGCAAGCCCTGGTGCGGCTGATGCTTCTTCGCGGTCATCAGCGTGTGATGCCTTGAGCAAAAAGATCAAAGAGATTGTCGGAGTTTCATCAGAGGTGATCGTAGGAGAGCCTGGAACCGTTGCTCGTAGTCAGGGCAAGGCTGTTCGTGTTGTTGATAATCGGGACAAGGACTGACTTTGGCCCGGACCATAGCAAAAGACTATGATGACAAGCGGGTGCATATCCTAAAGCGCGCTGCTGCTGTCTTCGCAGAACAGGGTTTTGCGAAGGCGTCCATGTCTGAAATCGCAAAAGACTGCGGAATATCAAAGGCAAACATTTATCATTATTATGAGAGCAAGAACGCGCTTCTTTTCGATATTCTGGATGCTTATCTCAGTGCGTTGCGAGACCGTGTTCTTTCTGTTCCATTGCAAGATGTGCATCCTAGTGACCGACTGGAGCACGTGATATCTCAAGTTTTGCTTGCCTATGAGGGAATGGACAATGAGCACAAGATCCAAACCGAAGGCATTCCTTTGCTCGAGCTTGAACAACAAAAAATACTGCGAAACTACCAGCGCGATATGGTGGACTTTATGGGAGATATTCTGAAAGCTTCTGCGCCCCAGGTATTCTTCGGGAATTCGAAGTTGCTGAAGTCTACGGTGATGTCTGTGTTTGGCATGCTCAACTGGTTTTATATGTGGAACTCAAATGCAGATCGTTCTGCGCGCCAAGAATATGCAGAACTTGTTGCTACGTTGACCCTAAAGGGCGTGACCGGCCTGACACACAGAAAACATGCCTAACGGTAAGGGAGATCCATATGCAGAATGTACAAAGCTTTGTGGCAGGCGATTGGATCGATCCGGGTGATGGTGCGCGGGAAATTGCCAGCGCAGTAACAGGCGAGATATTTGCCCGGGCTGGTAATGATGATCTTGATACCGCGAAAATGCTGGAATTTGCGCGCTCCAAAGGAGGGGCTGCATTAAGAGCATACACGTTTCATGATCGCGCAAAAATGCTCAAGGCTCTGGCGGGTTACCTGAACGAGCACAAGCAGGTTCTGTATGATGTCTCGTTTGCTTCCGGTGCAACGCAAAATGATCATCTGATCGATATAGATGGCGGGATTGGAACGCTGTTTGTTTATGCATCTAAAGGCAGGCGCGAACTCCCAGCTTCGCACGTGCTGGTGGATGGTGATCCTGAGGTGCTAAGCCGTGATGGTACGTTTCTGGGGCAGCATGTTTACTTGCCGCTGCGAGGGGCGGCCGTTCATATTAACGCTTTTAATTTCCCGGTTTGGGGAATGCTGGAAAAACTCGCACCATGTGTGTTGGGTGGCATGCCATGTATCGTTAAGCCTGCAACGGTTACGAGCTATATTACGGAAGCTTGCGTGCGATTGATCGAGG
>ENA-OUOG01002923-OUOG01002923.1-marine-metagenome-genome-assembly--contig:-NODE-2923-length-16865-cov-5.494162_pt1 | contig 16865 bp, 10 predicted proteins | sample MGYA00248635_ERZ508505 | MGnify/ENA primary metagenome ERZ508505 (study PRJEB26176, sample SAMN06267871) | marine metagenome | isolation source: Saanich Inlet, British Columbia, Canada | place: Pacific...
TTTTTTTTTCAAGCAGAAGACGGCATACGAGATGTAGCCGTGACTGGAGTTCAGACGTGTGCTCTTCCGATCTCGACGCGCCTCTGCCGCGATCGGTCGTCGACGCCTGGCGCGAGGTAGCGGGCGGCGCGGCGCCGCAGGGCTTTGGCCGATTCGAGGAGACGTTCAGAGGATGTGGCGTGTCGAACGAAGCGCTCGCGATGCTCCGCGAGATGCTTCGAGTCGACCCCGCGAGGCGAATCACCGCGGCGCGAGCGGCGGCGCACCCGTTCTTCGCCGCGCGCGCCGACGCGCGCGTCGAAGCCGAGCCCGGGAGGAAAAGCGGCGCGGGCGCCGGCGCCGCTTCCGCTTCGGGCGTCGGCACGAAAGCCGCGGCTCGCGCCGACGCGCTCCGGCGTCGGCGCGAGGTTTCGGATTCCTCGAGCGACGACGAGTTCGACTTCGACGAGGGCGCCGCCGCGGCGAGTCTCGCTCCGCGCGGCGGCGCGACGTCCAACGCCGCCGCGCCCGCTCCGGACGGCGTCCCGTCCGAGCCGACGGCGGAGGCGCGCGCGGCGATGGCGGAGATCCGCACGCGCCACGTGGCGTCCGCGCAAGCATCCTCCTTGCCTCCGCCGGGGATCGAACCTCCGCCGGCGGCGGAAGGGCCGCCGGCGGCGGAAGAACGAGACAAAGGCGACGACGTCCGAGACGTCGCCGCGTCTCTAAACGCGGCGCGCGTGGCCGACTCGAGCAGCGACGACGAGTTGGACGAGTTTGACCGCGCGCCCGCGCGTGCGGCTTTGGCGACGACGGGAGGCACAGCGCGCGCGGGAAGACGTCTTCTCGGGTGATGCGTTTTACTCGAGCGCGAGGAAAAAGTGAATCGTTTCGCCGTCACGAAGCCTCCAGGCTTGTCTCCGCGCCGAGAGGAACGCGTTTCTTTTTCACTGTGTAACATAAAAAAAGAAATCACAGCCCGCTCTCCTTGAGCTCCTCGAGTTTCTTCTTCACATCCTCGGAGACGTCGGCGCCGGCGCCCCCCCCCGTGATGTTCGCGCGCCACTCCTGCCTGTTTTTGTCCCGCGCCGCCTCGCCCACCGAGGCCTCCTCGCCCACCTTCTCCACGGTCACGTCCGCCATCGTCACGGGCTTGCGGATGCCGCCCTCCTCTAATCCCACCGCGATTGGGAAGTCCAGCCACGCGACGGGCGTCTCCGCTCGCGCGCGAACGCACAGACGCGCGCGCTCGTCCGGCATGCCGTCCGCGAACGAGGGGAACGTCACGATCGCGGTACCTTTGTTCGGCGCGATCGCGACGTCACAGATGGAGAACTTACCTGTGAACGCCTCGCGGTCCATCTCGGGTTCGCCCTCCGCGTCGTCCTCCGCCGCGCCAGACGCGGAAGGGGGATCGGTAAGAAACACGCGCACGAGCGCGCGGCGCTGGTATTTTTTCTCATTCGCCGCCTCGCGCTCGAACGCGTCCGGCAGGTCGTCCGTGGTCTTGCCCTTCGCGGTGTGGCACAGCGAGGGCATCTCGAACGCGAACGCGCCGGGGGGAGGGGGGGAGGTGAAGCCCCCCTCCGGCGCCCATCGCGTCAGATCCGATCCCTCGAGCCACGCGCCGTCGCACCGCACGAACTTCTTCGCGTCATCCACGAGCTCGCCGAGCCTCTGCGCGAGCGCGGGCATGTTCTCGCCCATGGGCGCGGGAAGCTTCGCGGACATGTCCACCGTCTTGGCGTTGCGCACGAGCTTCGTGCCCCCCTTGGCGAGCTTGGCGAGCGCATCCGCCTCGGCGCCCGACACGAAGTCGGGGATGGCGAACACCGGCGGGTCGACGTTGAGCACGCGCAGGCCGCGCACGCTGAGGTCCACGGGCAGGAACCGCTCCGCGAGCGACCCCAGGTACGCCTGCTGGTTCTGGGGGCTCTGCGTGCTGGGATCCAGCCCGCCAGTCTCCAGGACGTGCGGCGGGAGCTTGGACAACACCGAAGCCGCCTGCGACGCGGTGCGTTCCTTCTCGGGCGGAGGACAGTGCCACACGCGCGAGGGCGCGTCGTTCGCGGCCGCGCGGGTCTGAACGCGCGAGAAGCGGCGGCGCGCGGGGCGCGCGACGCCGCCGACGCGCGAGGTCGGGGCGAGAGAGCCGGGCGTGCGGAGTGCGGCGTGCATCGTCGGCCGCGCGGGACGGAATGCGCCTCGAGAGAGATGAGACCTAAACCCTTTTCGACCAGCGAGCGCTATCCTGGCGAGACGCGCGAAAACGAAAACGCTCGCGCGCCGGGCTTGATCGGCGAAATCCCGTGTTGACCGAGATCGCGCTTTTCGCGCTGGTTTGAAACTCGACGCGCCCCGTTTAGTCGAGTCGATCGACGCGAGCGTGTCGTGGAATATTTGGCAAGCGTATTTGCCAAAGCCTCTCTCAGCCAATGAGCGGCGAGGAAGTGGACGGAGATCGGTCCGACCAGACAGAGCTCGGATATGAGCGACGCGAGGCTCCCCTGGCGCGCCATTATCGCACCCGTCAACGACACCGACACCCCAAACCCAAAACTCTAAGATGTCTGCCATCGCCGCCGTCGGTCTCCCCGCCCTCCGCGCCCCCGTGCGCGTCGCGCGCCGCTCCGCCGTCTCCAAGGTGCGTCTCGCGCGGTGCCCCCATTGAAGATTCTTGCCACGCGCGAACACTTCCCGATGTCACGCATCGGGTCGTGCCCGGAACGCGCCGACCACGCGCGGTCCGAGCGCGACGAACACCGCGGGACACCGCGAATGCTCCGAGACACGAGCGGGGCGTCGCGTTCGCCCGCGCGAGGGCGTGTTCGCCCCGCGCGGCGGTCGCGGCGCGCCGTTCCCGGAGCGCGTCGCGCACGAACTTGGGGTTTTTTTCGCGTGTCTCGGCCGGTATCGACATCGAAAACGGGGGGGTTGGATCGCCCGCGCGATCGCGTCGGAAGCGCGCGCGGACGACGTTCCCCGATTCGGACGCCGCCGGCTCACGACGCGGGACGCTCTCGAACAGTCCGGTCCCGCTCCGGGACGCGCGCGTCTCCGCGAGCGAGGCGCCGCGAACGCATAGGCCCGATCGGCCGGATCCGATCGCGAACAACGCGTCGACCGACCACAAGCCACGTTCGGTGTCGCGCAAACCGCGGCTTTTTCTTTTTCGCGCACTGAAAACGCCGGGGCGAGCTTTTTTTCGAGACGTTTCGCGAAAGCGAAACGACGCGCCGCTGACGACTTCCTCTCACACCACGGTACTCTTTTACACACACAGGCTGCCGTGGTTGCCCCCCGCGCGTCCTCCAAGCCCGCCGCCGTGAAGGCTGCGAAGCGCGTCGCCGCGTCCGCGCTCACCGCCGCGCCCGCCGCCGCGTTCGCGCCCGCCGCCTTCGCGGCGCAGGAGCTCGAGCAGCTCGCGCTCGCCGACATCAACATCCTCGGCGTCATCGCGACGGCGCTGTTCATCATCATCCCCACGTCGTTCCTGATCATCCTGTACGTCAAGTCCGCGTCCGAGGGCAACGTCTCCGGCGGCTTCTCCCAGAAGTACTACGACGAGTCCAAGAAGCGCGGCGACAAGAAGACCAACGAGGCGGCTATCCTCAAGGGCAAGGGCGTCGGCATGCGCCCCGACGACACCGTCGGCTCCAAGAAGTAAATCGATCCTTACGATCGATTCGCTTCCGGTAGCTGTAGTGTGGGTGGACGCGGATGTGCGCGACGAACGAGCGTGACGACGTTCCGTGTATTTTCGGAGCGACGTGATTGAGTCGAGAGCGCGACGCGCGGCGAGAATCGCGTCTTGTAACGTCGACAGTTTCGATAATTCGTACGTTTCGAAGACTATTTAATCGGTCGTCGCGCCGTCGCTTCTCTTCGCCCTTGTGACGTACTCGCGAGTTTAGTACTTGGCGCTCTCCAGCACGCTCTTCAGCGTCGCCCTCTGCTCCGCGGAGAGCTCTTTCGGGAACCGTATGTCGAACTTGATCTTCATGTCCCCCTTGACGTTGGGCGACTTGGACAGAGGCATGCCCTCGCCGACGAGCACCTTGACGTGTTTCGGGTCGACGATCTCGGAGACGTCGACGTTGATCGATTTGCCGTCGAGCGTCGTGATGAACACCTTCGTGCCTAACAGCGCCTCGTGCAGATCAACCACGACGGTCTTAATAAGGTCGTTCCCGTCGCGCTCGAACTGCGGGTGTTTCTTCTCCTCGATGACGAACACGATGTCCGCCGCGACGGCGCCCGGCGTCTCGTCGCCCTTCTCCTGGAACGTGATCTTCGTCCCCTTCTTCCACCCGGGCTTCACGTCGATGCTCAGCGTCTCGCTGATGCGCTGCTCGCCGCCGCCTCGAAGCACCGTACGCGTCAGCTTCAGGTTCTTCTGCACGCCGTAGTACATCTCCTCCAAAGTCAAACGCAGCACTTGCTCGATGGGCTCAGCCTTCTTCCGCGGCCGCGAGCTTTGCCCGCCGTGACCGTGCCCGTGCATGCCGCCGAACCCGCCGCCCATGCCGCCGGGCATGCCTCCGAACCCGCCGCCGCCGAACCCACCGCCGGGCATGCCTCCGAACCCGCCGCCGCCGAACCCGCCGCCGCCGCCTCCGAAGAACTGCGAGAAGATGTCGTGCGGGTCCATCCCGGGCCCGCCGCCTCCGAACCCATCCTTCAGGCCATCCTCCCCGAACTGGTCGTACTTTTCCTTCTTCTTCGGGTCGCTGAGCACCTCGTACGCCTCGGACACCGCCTTGAACTTCTTCTCCGCGGCCTCCTTGTTGTCCTGGTTCTTATCGGGGTGCCACTTCATCGCGAGCTTGCGGTAGGCCTTCTTGATCTCGCTCTCCGACGCCCCGCGGCTGATGCCGAGGGTGTCGTAGAAATCCTTCCCGCCGCCTCCTCGACGCATCGTGGACGATCGCGGTGGGCGCGTGTTGGCGGAGTTGGGCGGAACCGAAACCGAGGGGGGGTGCGTCCGCGGAGCGCGCGCGACGCGGGGACGAGCACCCGAACGCGAGAGACGTGCGTCGGCGGCACGCGCGACGCTCGTCGGTGTGCGGCGGGGGACCCCGCGGGTCGATGGGAAAGGCGGCGAAGAAGCGGGAAACTCACTCGAGCCCGCGTGAGAAGTCCGCCGCGCCCGCGACCGCTCATCTCGTCGTGCGCGCTTTTCGTCCGCCGCGTCAACGAAAAAGCACGCGTCGACGCGTGCGGTCGAGCGGTCAGTCCGACGCACGGCGGCGGAGAGCGACGCGCCCGGCGATGGCGCCCCCTCCCCCCGACGCTTCCGCGGCGAGCGCGATGGACACCGGTCCCGCCGCGGGCGACGCGAACGCGGCGTCCGCGTGTTTCCGCGAGTGCTGCACATCAAACTCGGTGCCCCTGGCCGCCCCGAAGTCGGCGTTCGCGACGGGCCTGACGAAGATCCACGACGGCCCCGCTTCGGCGGTGTTCCTCGGCCGGTTCAACGGCGCGCCGGTCGCGGTGAAGCGCCCGAAGCTTCCCACGAAGGCGGAGATCGACCGGTACCACGTCGAGCTGCGGCTGATGCTCGAGCTGACGCACGACCACATCCTGCCCCTGCTCGCCGCGCACGCCAGGCCGCCGGAGTATTACCTGGTGTTTCCGTACCAGGAAAACGGCTCGGTGGCGTCGCTCGTGCACGACCAGGGCTGGCGCCCATCGTGGCCCGCGGTGCTGGTGCTCTTAAAGCAGGTGGCGAGCGCGCTGGCCTTCGTGCACAAACGCGGGTACGTGCACCGCGACGTCAAGCCCTCCAACGTGCTGCTCGACGCGCGCTGGAAAGCCACGCTGTGCGACTTTGGTTTAGCGGAGTCGGAGGAGACGCTGCGCGCGTCGCTGCAGAACGTGGTGTACTCCGAGGAGGACGCCGAGGGCCGAACGGTCGCCGGGCGCCTGATCGCGACGCTCGGCGCGCGCGGGAAGGATGTCGGCGGGCCGAGCTCTAATTGCGAAAGAAAGCCCGGTCCGTCCACCGGGGGAAAGCCCAGCGGGGGCTTCCAGAAGCAGCACATGGTGGGCACGCTGCCGTACATGCCCCCCGAGGTTTTGATGCGCCGCGTCCCGGGCTTCGCCGCGGACGCGTACGCGTTCGGCGTGAGCGCGTGCGAGGTGGCGACCGGCATCGCGCCGTACAGCGACCGCGAGCGAAACGTCGCGCTCGCGCACACCATCATGGACCTCTCGTACAACGAGTCCGACCTGGCTGTGGCCATCGCCAGCGAAAACCTGCGCCCCTCGCTGCCGTCAGAGACGTTGAGAGAGGACACCGTCTCCAAAAGCGCGTGGATCGCCGCCGAAGGCGTCTCGAAAATCGCGTCCAAGTGCTGGGCGCTCGACGCGACCGCCCGGCCGAGTCTCGAGCAGGTGCTCGCGGACATAGAGCGCGTCGGCGACGCGTACAAGCGAGCCGCGGGTCTCGACGCGGCGGCGCCTCTCGAGCCGCGCTGGTCGCCGCCCACGGCGGCGGCGCGCGACGCGGGCGAAGCCGCGCGCGAGGCTGAGTCTGGCCTGTTCGCGGACCGCGCGTGGCCGGCGCCGCGCGACGGAATCGGCGCGGCGCCGGCGCTGTGGCCGAAGCTCAAAAGCCTTTTTGATGGCGACGCGAACGACCAAAAAGGGGACTCCAACGTGTTCCGCGCGGGGGTGTTCAGCGCGTGCGGCGCGCGCGGTGTGGACAAGATGGAGGACAGGCACCTTATCGTTTCGGACGTCGGGGGCGTGCGCGGCGTTTCCCTGGCGTGCGTGTTCGACGGGCACAGGGGATTCGAGTGCGCGGAGTTTTGCCGGCGCAACTTCGAGAAGGCGCTGGTGAGCGTGTGGCACGAGTGCGTTTCTCCCGAGGAGGCGTTGACGAAAACGTTCGCGTCGCTGGACGAGGCGTTCGTCGACGCCTTCGAGCGCACCAAGGTTTCGTTCGGGGAATCGAAAGAGCGGTTCCCGGGGTGCACGGCGATCGTTGCCATGCGTTGGGGCGAACGCGTGTACGTCGCCAACGCGGGGGATTGCCGCGCGGTGGTGTGCCGCGAGCCGTTTCGGGCTTTAGGCTTAACGGAGGAGGACAAAAAAAAGAGCGCGTGGGTCGCGCTGAGCGCGGACCACTGCGCCGACTTAAACGAGTCGGAGCGCGCGCGCGTCGTCGCGGCTGCCGGTCCGGAAGCGCTTCGGCGTGTGAACGGCGTTTGGCGCGTCGGGCCGGCGGGGCTCGCCGTGACGCGCGCAATAGGCGACGGCGACTGCAAACCGTTCGGTGTCGTCGCGACCCCCGAGGTTGTTGAATACGCCGTCGACGTCTCATACGACGCGAAAAACGGCGGCGACGATTTCGCGCTCATTTTGGCGTGCGACGGCGTGTGGGACGTCGTCTCCAACGCGGACGCGCGCGACCTGGTGTTGGACACGGTGAAGGAACCGTCGATGAGCGCCAAGCGTTTAGGGTCCGAGGCGCTCGCGAGGGGATCGACCGACAACGTCACCGCGGTGGTTGTTTTTTTGAAACAAACGGACACCGCGGAGACGGTCACCTGGGAACGCGCGTTTTGAGTTTTGGCGCGTCGGAGCGCCGCTACACGTAGATAGAGAGTGTGTTTTTTTGTCGTTTTTTCGTGCGTTCTTTCGTGCGTTCGCGCTTTTGTCGTTCGCCTTTCGGTGGCGGCGGCGGTAATAGCGATAGAGGCGTCGTAGAGCGGTGAGAGAACACGTGTTCGTTGTTTTGATTCGTCGCTCAATCGGCGTCACAACGAGATCTCCACGTCGACGTCCCCCCAACCGGGGCGCTTCGCTCCGTCGGCGCGTCTCGCGCTCCGCGATCATCCGTCCATCACACTGACTTGTCAAATACTTTCGATATAAAAGACGTAAAAGACGCGTTTACATGGAGGAGATCTCGGTCGAGCCGACGCAGGGCGCGCCGGTGATGGTCTTGCAGTTCTTCATGCCCTTCTGCTTGTTGGCGGCGACGCGCGCAGCCTCGGTGGAGATGTCCGCCGAGGAATCCTTCTCAACCTCCACCACGGGGCGGGGATCGTAGAAGGGCTGCTCGTACTTGCCGGGCGCGGAGTTGGTGCCGTTCTGCAGCGTGAGGCCGTCCGCGAACGCGGCGGGGGACGCGAACAGGAACAGCGCGGCGGCGGCGCCGGCAGCCTTGGAGGAGAGGGAACTGCGGGCGGAGAAGAGGAACAGAGACGGTTTTTTTTCGGTGAGTGTCTCGTCCGCGCGACTTGTTTCCACGATTTCGTTGTTCGCGCGACGCGGACGAGCTCGGAGACGACGCGCGAAGACGCGCGCGACCGTCGCGGCGTGCGATACGCGCGGTATCGATACGCGTCGATGCGCGACGCGTCCGCGCGCGAACGCCGCGCGCGATTCGTCGTCGTCGTCTCCGCGCCGTAGCGCGCTGGCCGCCGATCGCCGGGGATGAAAAAACCTCCGCGAGATAGAGGATGCCGGAAATCGCGAGGGCACGTACGCGGACTTCTGCTCCTTGGCGGCGACCTTGGTGGCCTTCACCTGCGCGGTGGCGCGGACGGTGGTCTGGGCAGCGACGGCGAACATCTTAACGAAGAAAGGTGTTGGTGTTTTGCGTGACGGCGGGTGCAGGAATGGCCCGAGGCCGGACCTTCCCTTGGCTTCGTCTTCGACGGGATCCCGGAGCCCAAGTGTTTCGCCGGATCCCGATACGCGAACCGAGCGCTCCCATTGGTCGCGGCCTCGCGGCGAAACTGCCACGCTAACAAAGCGATTTTGCAGCGAGCGCGCAGTCCCTGAAAAAGGGAAAAAAAAACAAGATCGTCCGAGGCAGTCGAGTTTCTGAGTCAAAAACAGACCCCGAGAAAAAAGCGTTCGACCGCTTTTGCGAACGACGCCTGTGTCGACCCTCGGTTCTCAAAACTTCTCATCGGATTCAAAGTTGGCACACGTGATGCACGTGACGTTTTGCCGCTGACGGTGCCCAGGGAGAGGGCAAGCAGATCGCCATGGCGCAGCGGTCGATTTCCAGCTTCTTCTTCAAGGGCCCCGCCCCCGTGGGCGCGGGCGCGCCCGCCACGGCGGTCGCGGCGGACGCGACCTCCCCGCCCGCGGCGGCGAACGACGCCGCGGCGGCGGACGCGCCGGAAATCGGCACGCTCAAGCGAAAGCGCGAGGCGTCGGGCGACGAGGGACCGCGTCGGGACCAGACCCCGGGAACGGGGACGCCCGGTCGTTCGGATGACCACGGCGTTTCGACGACGGGCGCGTCGGTCAGCCCCGAGACGCGCGCGGAGATGCTCGGCGCGACGGCGGAACGTGACCCGCGTCGCCGCGACGCGATGCGCGAGCGTCTCGGCGAGACGGTCGGCAAATCCGAGTCCAAGCGCCGCGAGGTTCGCGAGCGGTTCAAGTGGCTCGACGCGAAGCACGTCGTGGACGACAAGGGCCGCGACCCCTCGCACGCCGAGTACGACGCCAACACCGTGCGCGTTCCACCCGACCTGAAGCTGAGCGCGTCGCAGAAGCAGTACTGGGACGTGAAGAGCAAGTTCCGCGACGTCGTGCTCTTCTTCAAGGTTGGCAAGTTCTACGAGCTCTACGAGGATGACGCCGAGATCGGGTGCGCGGCGCTGGACTGGAAGATGACGGTGTCGGGGGTGGGCCACTGCAGGCAGGTCGGGTGCCCGGAGAGCGGTGTCGACGCCGCCACGGCGGAGCTCGTGCGGCGCGGGTACAAAGTGGGGCGGATCGAGCAGATGGAAACCGCCGCCGAAGCGAAAGCGCGAACGGGGAGCGCGACGGCGGTGATACGCCGCGAGTTGCTCTCGGTGACGTCGCCCGCGACCGCCGTGGACGGCGACCTCCCGTGTGTGCTTACGTCTCACGCTTCAGCCTCGAGCATGGACGCGACCGCCGCGCACCTGCTGGTCATCGCCGAGGGGCTCCCGACGGCGGACGCGGATGCGGAAGCGCGCGCGAAAGAAAACGACGAGAGCTCCCGTGAGAGCTCCGGCGAAGAAAAAGCGCGGCCGACGGAAAAAAAAAAAGACGAGACGACGATCATCGGGTTCGCGTTTTTGGACGCCGCCGCGGGGACGTTACGCGTCGGTTCGTTCGCGGACGACGCGTCGCGCGTCGCTTTGTCGACGCTCCTCACGCAGACCTCTCCCGTGGAGGTGCTCGTGCGTCGCGGCGCACTCGGCGTCTCCGCCGCCACCGAAACGGCGCTCGCCAAAACTCCGCGCGCGCCGAAAACGACGAGAGTCTCGAACACGAAGGGCGACGGCGTTTCTTTTTTCCCCTCTAACTCTCGCGACGCCGACGAGGAAGTAACGCGTTTCTTCCGTCTGAACGACAAGGACAAGGACGGCGTCGATGTGCTCGTGAAAGAGCGTTTAAAACACCACCCCTTGGAGACTAAATGCGCGGTGGCGGCTTTGGCGTCGCACTTGACGCGTTTGCGAAATACGGCGCCGCTCCTCGCGGCGGAAATAAAGACGCACTCCGTGTACGCGCCAAACTCCACGGCGCGCCTGGACGGCCCCACCATAAGGCACCTCGAGCTTCTTTGTGGACCGGACGGTTCGATCGAGGGTTCTTTGTTGAGTAAACTCGACCGGTGCGTCACCGCGGGCGGCTCACGGACCCTACGAAAGTGGCTCACCGCGCCCCTGCGTTTGGAGCACGACATAGCTATGAGGCAAGACGCCGTCGCGTTCTTCGGCGGGTTCGAGCGTTTAGAGCGGAGAGGTTCCGAAGGCGAAGAAAAGCCGGATGTGGAGACGGCGTGCGTGAGTGGTCACTTCGTCGCCGACGCGGCCGGGAGGCTCCAGAGAGCGCTGCGCCGCGTGCCTGACCTGGAGCGGTGCGTCGGACGCGCGCGCGCGGCGTCCGCGGCGACGACGGCGGACCCGCGCGCGTTGCCGTTTCCGCTCGCCGAGAAGCGACACGCGCGGCGGGTCGCCGCGCTCGCCGCCGCCGTCGCCGCCGCCGACGCCGTCGTCGGCGCGCTGCGCGACCTCGAGGACGTCGGCGCTTACGAACAGCGCGCTCCCGCGCTGATCAAGCGACTGGTGCGCGCCGCCGCCGCCGAAACGCTCGCCGGCGGCGCGAGCGACGCGCTGGAGGACGCGCGCGCCGCGCTGGATTGGGGAACCCGGTCCGCCGCCGCCGCGAAACAAAAAGGCTCGAAGGTCGCCGCCGCCGCCGCCGCGCCGGCGTTGAAGTCGACGCGCGCGCCCGAGACGCAGGCTCGCCTGTGTTCCTCCCCGGAGGCGTCCGTTGAGATACTGCGGGAGGCTGAGAAAGAGACGGACGCGCTCCTGGAGCGGTTCCTGGAACACGCGCCGCGTTGGAGCGCTCTGGCGACGGCGTCGGCGGAGCTGGACGCGCTCTGCGCTCTCGCCGCGTTCGGCGCCGACGCCGCGGGCCCCACCTGCCGCCCTAAATTCGTTCGGCTCGGCGCTTTTGAAAAAACAAAACGCGACGCGCCCGTCTTCGAGGCGCGCGCGCTGTGGAACCCCTGCGCGGTGGCGTCCGCGGCCGCCGCGGGAGTTCGAACCCGCGCCGGTCTCGACAAGGCGGTGCCCAACGACGTGTCGCTCGGCGGGGTTGACGAAGACGGGAACAAACGCGAAACCGCCGTGCTCCTCACCGGGCCGAACATGGGCGGGAAGTCCACTTTGCTTCGCGCGGCGTGCGTGGCGGTCGTGCTCGCGCAGATGGGCGCGCCAACGCCGTGCGTCTCTTTAACCCTCTCCGCGGCGGACGTGGTGTTCACGCGGCTGGGCGGCGCCGGCGACCGCCTAGACGCGGGCGAGAGCACGTTTTTGGTGGAGTGCGCCGAGGCGGCGAGCATCTTGCGGGGCGCGACGGTTAACTCGTTCGTGGTCCTGGACGAGCTCGGGCGGGGCACGTCCACGTTCGACGGGTACGCCGTCGCGTTCAGCGCGCTGCACGCGCTCGCGGAAAAAGTGAAGTGCCGCCTGCTGTTCGCCACGCACTACCACGCCCTCTCGCGCGAGTTTGGCGAAAGCCACGCGGTTGCGCTGCGGCACATGGCGGCCAAAGTCGGCGCCGACGCCGGCGACCGATCCATTTTTTTTCTGTACGCGCTGCGCGAGGGCTCGTGCCCGAAGAGCTACGGCACGAACGTCGCGGCGCTGGCGGGCGTCCCGGAGAAAGTGCTGGTTCGCGCGACGCAGGCGGCGGCGGCCATGGAGAGGAAACTCGCCGGCGCGTTCGCGTTCGGAGAGGATGACGGATTAGAAAAAAGTGGTCTTTCTTTAACGCCGCGCGAAGAAAAAGCGTTTCGGCGCGCGCTCGACGCGCGCGACGCCGAAGCGCTCGGCGACGCGTGGGCGAGCCTGCGGTAGGAAATGTTTGAACGTTTGTTTATTTTTTGGTAGTGGTTGGTTTCGTTATACAGTGTGCGGTGTTATTGTCGCGAGGTGGTCGCAAAGTCGTCGACGCGATTCCGACGACGACGACGACTGACTACGATTTCGCGTCTCTGTCTCTCTCGTCGTTCGACGGCGGGCGGTTTCGCCCCGCCGCGCCGCCTCCGCGACCCCGGATCGTCGGGTCGCTTTTTTTCGGCGGGCCTCTTTTTCTGTTCCTCGGACGATCATCACGCCTCCTCGAGAAGCGCCTGGTCGAAGTGCCAGACGGCGTCGCCCTTGTTCCCCATCCGTCGGAGCTGCCCGACGAACCGCGACACCTCCTCGATGGATTTCACCTGGTCCTCCAGGAGCTCGCCCTCGATGAAGTCCTGCATGTTGGCGTCGTCCGCCTCGCCCGCCACGCGGTGCAGCGCGATGAGCCGGTCGTTGTTCAGCTTCTCCAGGGACAGCGAGAGCTCGAACGCGTACAGCGCGTCGCCTTTTTCGGGGTGGTCGTACTCCACCTGGGGGGGCATGATCGCCTGAAGCTCCACGCGTCCGCCGCGCATGATCTGGTAATTCATCAACAGCTCGGCGTGGCTGCGCTCCTCGAGCGACTCCTTCAGGAAGTGCTTCGCGATACCGGGAAGGTACACGTTGTCGCGCGCGAAGTACGCGTACATGGCGTGGTAGATGTACGAGACGTTGTACTCGATGTTGATCTGCTCGTTGAGCGCGCGCTCGCACTCGGGGTGGAAGTGCGGCGTCCGCGCGAAGGAATCGCCGCGGTTATCGGCGACGGGGTGCGTGGATTTGGCCTCGACGATGGCCTGATTGATTGACGACGACGCGACGATCGTGACGATGACGTTCGGAGGGACGTTGGAGGGAGGTCAGCGCGCGTTCGCACGGAGCGAGCAGAGGGTCGTGAACGCGCTTTTCGTAAACGAAGAAGGAAACTTGAAAACGAAACGTCCGAGCGCGCGCGTGCGGAGAGCGCGGAGGACGACGCCGCGTCTCTTTTCGAAGAATCCGTCGGAACCGAAAACAACGACCGCCGTCATGCCCGTCCAAACGAGATATTTTGCGCGCGCGGAAAGCGCAATTTGGATGGGAGGCTTCCGATGACGAGCGCCTCCGGGGACGACCGCGTCGCCGTTCGAGGCGCCGGCGATCGGTGCGGGCGGGGGTGCGGCGTGTCGGCGTATCTCGAGCGCGCGGGGAATCCGCCGTGGCGTACGTACCTCGAAGGGTTTGATGGCGGCGCCTTCGTCCGCGCCCACGGCTGCGCGCGTCACCGAGGATTGCATCGCGCGACGAGGGATGTGCGCGCTTTTCCCGAGGCGCGCGCCGGCGACGGGCGCGCGCTTCGCGCCGACGGCGGAGGCGGCGGAGGTGGCGAGGGCAAAGGACATGGCGTCGAGCGGTTGAAACGGGTCTTGGCGGAAGCGGCGAGGCGCGGCGCGGTGTGCTGTGCTAGGGATGCGCCAGATTCGATCGACTTGTCAGGAGGTGACGCGGCTATTTTGCCTTCAGAGAAATTTTTCCCACGTCTGACGTGGCTGCGGCTTTCCGTATGGGCAAACACCCAGAAACGGCTCGCCCGTTAAGGGTTACGCGGAAGCCAAAAAGCTGAGCGCCGTTGAAATCACCACGTCACATCATCCGCCGTCATCGCCCGGCGCTCCGAAAGGCGTCGAACGCGGCGTTCCGGACGGGATGAAGTCCCCCCCACGGTATACCGTGGACCACGAGGTGCGCTTCGCGTCCAACCGCGACGGCGTGGAGCTCGCCGCGTCCGTGTTCCTCCCCGCGGACTGGTCCGCCACCTTACCCGAAAAAGGAAAAGGTAACAACGACACGTCCGAGCGTTCGGAGACGACGCGCGGCGCCGAGGCGACGTCCTCGTCGCGGGACCGCGAGAAGCACGGCGTGGTGATGGTGCACGCGCACCCCAAGTTCGGTGGCGCGCCCGAGATGATGCACGGCCTCGCCGCGGACATGGCGACGCACGGCGTGGCTGTAGTGAACCTCGCGCTGCGCGGCGCGGGTCTCTCCGGGGGCGCGTCGTCGTGGCGCGGGGACAACGGCGAGGTGAGCGACGTGGTGACGGCGTGCGACCACGCGCGCGAGGCGCTGGGGTGCGACCGCGTGCACTTGATGGGGTACTCCTTCGGCGCCACCGTGTGCGGGGGCGCGATCGACAAGCGGGACTTCATCGCCACGTACGTCGCCATCGCGTACCCGCTAGGGCACTGGTTCAGCCGGGGCGTCCTGGGCGTCGGCGCCAAGATTTTGATGCACGCGCACACGCCCGCGCTCAAGGAGTCCACGAAGCCCAAGCTGTTTCTGATCGGCACCGCGGACGACTTCACCAGCCGCGGCGCCACGGAGCGCTTCGCGAAGCGCTGCTCGGAACCCTGGCGCGTCGAGACGCACGAGGGATGCGACCACTTCGGGTTCGTGTCGCCGCCGTGGTGCGAGCGCGCGGGAAGGGACGCGCGAGGTTTTTTCAAAACTACAAACGCGTACGTCGACGTCACGCTGGAGGGCGCCAAGGCGGCGCGCGTCTCGGGCGGGGAAGGGGGAGAGTGGTTCCACACGCAAGCCACGCCCGTGCGTATCGCGCGAGGGGACAGCGGCTCGGGATGGGACGAGGTGTTCGAGGACGCCGCGAGTCCGGGCGCCAAAACATAAAGGGCCTCGCGACGAGCTTGACGGTGAGGTTTACTCGCCGGTCGGAGACGCGTCGCGTAAAGGACCGTACTCGTAGTGTAGCTCCATAAATAAAATAGTCGTCCCTCTGTACCTACGCACGTGTCCGCTACGGGAGTCACGATACCGTCCTCACGCGTCGAGATGCGGGAGTGCGGACAACCCGAACCACTTAAACGTAACTCAAAAAGGTTCACGGATCGATTTCGGCGGAGTCGTTCTCGCGCAGCCACTCCTTGAGCGCGCCCTCCAGACCGGGGACGTCGCGAGATTTCGACCGGCGCCGCGACACTCGGCGTCGCCGCGGAAGCGACGCCGCAGTTTTAGACGCGTCGTCGTCGTCGTCGTCGTCGCGCGGCTTTTCTGTCCTCTCCGCCGCGGTCCTCTCCGCCGCGGTCCTCTCCGCCGCGCGCTCCGGAACGGCCGCGCCGCGCCGCGCCGCCGCGCGGTCGCGGTCGAGCCACTTGAGCAGTTCGCGCTCGCGTATGACCAGCCTACCGGCGTTCTGCTCGACATCCTCGACGACGAGGTCGAGGTCCTTTGCCAGCCCCTTGACGGCGTCGCGCAGGCTCGTCTCCGATAGGACGCCTCCGCCGAGGACGGACCCGCGCTGTTCGATACCGGCGGCGCTATGTTTCGATTTTCGCGCGCGCGGCGACCCCGTGACGATGACGAGGTCGCCGGAGACGGCGAGGCGCGCGCGCCTGCGCTCGCGGAGCGCCTGCAGCACGGAGAGCACGGCGGCGCGCGTCTCCACCGTGGAGAGACCGTGCACGTCCACCAGGGGTCGGCGCGCGTCTCCGTCATCGATCCATCGGTCGTTTTTTCGCGAGACGCTCCGGCGCGCGCCGTAGCCGCCGACGTCGCGAGAGTCGTCGTCGACGAGCGACGCGAGCATGAAGTCGGGCGCGGAGGAGGCGGAGGCGGAGCGCAGACGACTCCGCGTCGTCTCAGCGTCGTGATCGGACGCCGCGACGATCGTATCCTCCGAAACGCCGGCGGTTTCTTTACCTTCAGCGCGCTCGCCGTCGAACGCCTGGTCCACCCACATGCCCGTCAGCCGCCTGAACCCCTCGTTGTTGGGCCGCACGTCAAGCGCGCGCGCGTCGCGGTACAAAGACATAGCCGCCGCCGCGTCCAGCGTCGTGCCGTCGCGCGGGGGCCCGGCGGCGAGCGCCGCGCTCAGCGTCGCCTCGTCCGGCGTGACGCCGGCGTCGCGCATGCGCCAGTACGCGTCGGCGGCGCTTCGCAAATCCCCGCCGGCGGCGTGCGCCTTGATGAGCGCCGTCCACGCGCGCCGATCGGGTTTAACGCCCATCGCCTGCATGCGCTCAAACGCCTCGTCGGCGCGTTTCGCGTCGCCCGCGCGCGCGCACGCCGTCAGCACGGCGGTCCACGTTCTTAGCGAGGGCATCAAACCGACACGCGCCGAGCGCATCTCGCGCACTAAACGGAACGCCGCGTCTGTCGGGGTCTCGTCGTCGGAGACGTCGTCGTCGCGCGCGAAATCCTCATCCGGCGCGTTTGAGTTGTTTTTCAAACGTCCTTCGGAAGAGTCGAAGCGCACGACCGTGTCCAGCGCGAGCTCGATCATCTCGTCGACGGTGTCGTCGGCTTTAAACGCGCCCCCGAACGCGTCGAGAAGGCGACGGCGACGTGGTGACGAGGGAGGCGCGGGCCGCGCCGCGTACGCGTACGCGCCGATGACGGTGTTGTAGGTGACCTCGTCCGGCTTCACGCCCGCGGCGTCCATGAGCCAAAGCAGATCCTCCGCGCGACGAGGCGCCCGCG
>ENA-OUOG01002930-OUOG01002930.1-marine-metagenome-genome-assembly--contig:-NODE-2930-length-16832-cov-4.635930_pt1 | contig 16832 bp, 20 predicted proteins | sample MGYA00248635_ERZ508505 | MGnify/ENA primary metagenome ERZ508505 (study PRJEB26176, sample SAMN06267871) | marine metagenome | isolation source: Saanich Inlet, British Columbia, Canada | place: Pacific...
ACTGATACGAGCTCTGACACTGATACGAGCTCTGACACTGATACGAGCTCTGACACTGATACGAGCTCTGACACTGACACGAGCTCTGACACTGACACGAGCCCTGACACTGATACGAGCTCAGATACTGATACGAGCTCTTCTTCGGATCTGGGGGGTGGTTCAGATGCAGACTCCGGATCAAGCGCTCCGACAGTCACCGCATCAGCGTCTCAAGAAGTTATCAATGACGTCTTTACACCATCAGAACTTGATGGGCTTGTCGGATGGTTTGATGCATCAAATTATAGCTCGCTAACCTTAACCGATAGTGAAGTCACTGCGGTTAATAATCTAGCTGGTGACAATCATTTAAGCAGCTCTTCTGATGGCGGCCCCAATTATTTGTCGGTGTGTTCTGTCGCAAATGGGCTATCTGCTTTTGAGTGGCCCAATTTTGAAAGTCGTGTCGGTTTGGAATTTGCAGAAGAGCTTACCGTTCAAGATATTTTTATCGTTCTAGCTTATGGCGCGGGAGATGAGACTGAGTTTGCTAACTATAATACAATCATGACCGATAAGGATGCTCTAAATGGTACAAGCTCTAACCGGATTATTGGCATGCGTGGGGTCAATTCTTTATCATCTACAATCCTGCCTACCGATTTAAGCATCCGTTTAAACGGTGAAGAATCAACGGCAAGTATTTTACCCCTTCCATTAAGTATTTTGCAGATAAGCCTGCCTTCAGGATTTCCGGCTTATAATTTTGGCGGAAAGAATTTTTCTAGAGCCCGTGCCTGGCAAGGCCCCATGTGCGAAATACTCCTTTTTGATGTGACTTTATCAGATGCAGATGTGACGGCGGTCACAGAATATTTGTCAAGCAAGTGGTCGATAAATTAGATGAAGCTAAAATATTAAAAGAAAGAAAAGGCGGGCCTTTCCCGATATATGACCATGAAAGACGAAATCGCATATTCTTCAGCGGTTAAGCTTGCAGCCTTTGCTTTTGTTCTTAGTTCAGAAAATCAGATTGTCGCCTTATGTCTTTTGGTGGTGGTTGTGTCTGCATCCGCAGCGACGATGAGCCCAGGGAAAATTGATATTGCCAATCGTGCAAAACGTTTTGTCTGCGCGTCTTTATTGGGTGTTGCCGCGCTGTTGGGCTTTGTCATGACAGGCTATGACCCGGTTTATTATATGGCGGCCTTTGTGATTTCATTTGTGGTTGCCTTTGCGCCAGAAATTTTGAAAGCGGTTCTAAAAAATAGGTTAGGAGGTTTAAAGTGATTGATTTTTTGATGAGCCAAACATCAGTGTCAGGTTTCTTAATGGTGCTGGTGTTAATGCTATGTTGTTTTTATCTCATCCTCGTTGGAGGTGACCGACATCTGAATCAAGACGCAAAATATAAAATATGTGTGATTGCGGGAAGTTTTGTTATTTTGGAATTAGCTCAACTCATCATCGGGAGTTTGCCTAATTTTATGCTGTTCGGTAGCGGTATAATGTATTTCTCGCTGATCATTCATTCTGTTCAAGGGCGAAATGCGTGGCATTTACTTCACTCATAAACTCTTAAGTTTTCGTCGATTAAAAATATATGGTCTTAATAAGAAGAGAATAAATTAAATGATTAAAGCACTTATGGGTCAAGCTGCAGCTCAGCCGATTGAGGCAATTGGAAATGTTTTTGATCAATTATTCACTTCGGAGGAAGAGCGAAAAGCAGCTGAGATTATGATGCTGAAAATCGCCCAACAACCTCAAATTTTGCAAGCGGAGATTAATAAGATTGAAGCAAGCCATCGCTCTCTTTTTGTGGCTGGCTGGCGACCATTCACGGGCTGGGTGTGCGGGGTCGCGCTGGCCTATCATTTTATTTTGCGCGATATAGTCGTTCTTTTTATCCCGACCCTTGCATTGCCGAATTTAGAAATTGAAACATTAACGACGGTTATGTTTTCTCTCTTAGGTCTTGGTGGTTTGCGCACCTATGAGAAATTAAATGGTCGCTCGAAATAGATAAAATGATTTTAAGGCGCCACGCATAAATAAGTGACTTGATAAGTTTAACAAAGAAATTCTGAGCACTTATTTCGAACCATATGTATAATTGGGAAATGAAGGCTGGTGCTGCCGGAGAGATTCGAACTCTCGACCTCTCCATTACCAATGGAGTGCTCTACCCCTGAGCTACGGCAGCATGTCACGGTGTTTTGCCTTTTGCCATAGGCATGCCGGCATGGCAAGATTAATCGCATAAAATCATCTCCCTGTCGGGACGCAGCTGTCTTATTATTGTTGTTATTTTGGCCTTTTTGTTGGTTTGAGTGACCTGCAGCAATCTGTTGCCATATTTCTTGCGAATAGATTTGATGAATAAGCCATTTGATGCTCTTGACCAGCGCCCTAAGCCGCGGCAAATAAGAGATATGGATAAAGGTGAATCAGATGGCAAAAAAGCGCGATTAGCACAAGCGCTGCGCGCAAACCTACAGCGCCGCAAACAGGCCGCCCGTGCGGCCAAGCAAAACGCCCAAAATACACCTGCGAATGTAACGCAGAATAGTAAAGAGGTATCTAAAGATGGATCTGATTAAGATTGAAGGCGGTACCGCACTCAAAGGTGAATTGGCAATTAGCGGATCCAAGAATGCTGTTTTGCCCCTTATGGTCGCTGGATTGTTAAGTGATCAGCCATTAGTTTTGAAGGGCACGCCGCGGCTTGCCGATACCCGGACTTTAGCAGATGTTTTGCGTTTCACTGGTGCAGAGGTAGACGAGTTTGGTACTGGCGCCGATGAGAGCATTCGCGTTGATGCAAGTCAGATTAAAAAGTCAGAGGCACCCTATGAACTTGTTTCCAAGATGCGCGCAAGTTTCTGGGTGATTGGCCCACTATTGGCGCGATTTGGACATGCTAAAGTATCGCTCCCGGGTGGATGTGCAATTGGAACTCGCCCTGTCGACCTCTATTTGGCGGGTCTTCGCGAAATGGGTGTTCAGATAGATGTCGAAGAAGGTTACGTTATTGCCAAAGCGCCAAAAGGATTAAAAGGCGCGCGGATTAATATGCCATATGTTTCCGTCGGGGTAACCCATGTGCTTTTAATGGCAGCCACGCTTGCCGATGGTATCACAAATATAACCAATGCCGCGACCGAACCCGAAGTGGTCGATGTCGCTAATTGTTTGGTTACGATGGGTGCAAAAATTGAGGGAATTGGCACACGCAATCTTCGTATCACGGGTGTTTCAAGTTTGTCAGGTGCAACGCATAATGTCATTCGGGACCGGATCGAAGGGGGCGCCTTTGCCCTTGCTGCTGCCGCGACGTGCGGTGAAGTTACTTTAACAGGTATCACAACAGATATTCTGGGGGCGCTCGTGCCGGCAATGCGGTTCTCCGGCGTGGATATGACTGATGTTGAAGGTGGGGTTTTCGTTAAGTCAGTGCTTGAGCGCCCGCATCCAATATCAATTGCCACCGAACCATATCCTGGTTTTGCAACCGACTTACAAGCACCATTTATGGGCTATATGTGTTTAGCTGATGGCGTGAGCCATATACGTGAAACAATATTTGAAAATAGGTTTATGCATGTTCAAGAATTGGCGCGTTTAGGAGCACAGATTGAACTTGATGGTGACACTGCAATTGTGACCGGGGTACCTGAATTACATGGTGCTCCCGTTATGGCGACGGATTTGCGTGCATCCGTGACTTTGGTGATTGCTGGTTTGGTTGGCAAAGGTGTTACCACCATTCGAAGGGTTTATCATCTTGATCGCGGCTATGAGCGATTAGAAGAAAAACTATCTGGTTGTGGTGCGCGCATTTGGCGAGAGTCCGAATGAGCACAGAATTAAAATTAATTGCGCATTGTGATGCTGATTTACAGGTAATATCCGCTTTGGTGCAGGATGCTGTCCTTAAAGCGTCAGATATGGCTTATTTGGACGAGCGACGCATATTTGCAATCGTCGTTAATCGGTTTAAATGGGAGGCGGAAGAAGAGAAGCTGCGCGTACGTTCGGGGCTTCGCTTTCATGGTGTGACAGCCGTTAAACATAAGAATATGCCTCCAGAGGGCCAAATTTTATCGCTCTTGGCTCTGCGGTTCACACCAATAGACGGCCTGGCGGGACAAATTAGTCTTGTTTTTTCAGCATCTGTGGAAATTTGCTTGGATGTTGAAGCTTGTGAGGTCATATTGGAAGATATTGGTGCGCCATGGCCGGCGCAGTCAAAGCCGCAACATCAAATAGAAGATGACGGTGTAAAAGAGTAAAGAGAGAATGATGGCTTGCGCGGTTAACTTATCGAGCACGGATAAAGATTTTGTAGAGAAGTTCAACGCACTTTTATTGATGAAGCGCGAGCAATCTGTCGACGTCAATCAACAGGTGGCCGTTTTAATTGATGACGTGCGCGCGCGGGGTGATCAGGCCCTCATTGATTTAACGGCTCGTTTCGACGCTTTAACGCTAAACGTCAATCAATTACGTATTGGGCATGATGAGATAGAGCGCGCCACTGCGGATTGTGCGCCCGATATATTGGCTGCGCTTGATATGGCGGCAAAGCGCATTCGTGATTTTCATGAACGACAAAAACCAGAAGATCATCGCTTTGAAGATGCCCAGGGCGTTTCTCTTGGTCATAAATGGTCAGCTGTCGATGCTGCTGGTCTTTATGTTCCTGGCGGTACTGCCAATTACCCATCATCTGTATTGATGAATGCTATTCCTGCCAAGGTTGCGGGCGTTAAACGTTTGGTCATGACAGTTCCGACACCAAATGGTGTGATTAACCCCCTCGTGCTTGCGGCGGCGCAACGTGCAGGGGTTGATGAGATCTATCGTGTAGGCGGTGCGCAAGCTATTGCAGCTATGGCCTATGGAACACAGACTATCGCACCCGTAAATGTGATCGTTGGTCCGGGAAATGCTTATGTGGCCGCTGCCAAGAAGCAGGTCTTTGGTCAGGTGGGCATTGATATGATTGCGGGTCCCTCCGAGATCTTGATCGTAGCCGATGATCAGAATAATCCCGATTGGATTGCGATTGATCTCTTAAGTCAGGCCGAACACGATGCTGTCGCTCAATCAATTTTAATTTGTGACAGTGTCGAGTTTGCCCAAGCAGTAACTCAATCTGTTGAAGCTCATTTGCAAACACTTTCACGCGCAGATATAGCGCGTCAAAGCTGGGAAAATTTTGGTGCCATTATTATTGTGAGTGATCTGGCGCAGGAGGCTCCTGACTTGGTAAATCAATTAGCACCTGAACATTTAGAGTTGGCGCTGGATGATGCTGAGGCCTTTGCAGAACACATTCGTCATGCGGGTGCAATATTTTTGGGTCGTTACACGCCAGAGGCGATTGGCGATTATATTGCTGGGCCAAATCATGTTTTACCAACCGCACGTGCGGCGCGTTATGCTTCTGGATTATCTGTTTTGAATTTTATGAAGCGGACATCCTTGGTGTCTTGTACGCCGACGGCTCTCTCTGAAATTGGACCCATGGCTATAAAACTTGCTGGTGTTGAGGGCTTGGATGCGCATTTACGCTCGATTAGTATACGTTTGAATAGGGTGGAGCCCGAAGCCTAATGTCTGGAGAGCGGATCACTCATATTTCCTTCGATGATCCGGCTTTGGTGGCGCGCAATCCTGATTTGGATCATGAGAGACGGGTTGCTATTTTTGACCTATTGGAAAATAATTTTTTCAAGTTAAACACGGGCGATGAAGGCCCTTATCGTGTCATCTTATCTTTGGCTGACCGAGCCCTACAGTTAAGTGTTCGCACGGCACAAGATGATCATATTTGCGATATTAAACTCTCGCTCACACCTTTTCGGAGATTAATTAAAGATTACTTCCTAATCTGCGAAAGCTATTACGAAGCGATTAGAACGGCGACACCGCAGCACATTGAAACCATTGATATGGCAAGGCGCGCGCTTCACAATGAAGGCTCAGAGCTCCTAAAAGAACGCCTTAATGAATTTGCAAATGTTGATTTGGAAACAGCCCGCCGGCTCTTTACATTGGTCAGTGTTTTGCAGATGCGCGGTTAAATTATAGAAATTTTTAAAAACACTTGATTTTCTGCCCGTAAATGGCCATTCTCCGGCCAAATTGAAACTGTGGGATAAAATGGCAAAAGAAGAGCTGCTAGAATTTAATGCAACTGTTGTTGAGTTGCTTCCAAATGCAACATTTCGTGTGCGTTTGGAGAATGATCATGAGATTATTGCTCATACAGCGGGTAAAATGCGAAAGAACAGAATTCGCGTTTTGGCAGGTGATAAAGTGCTTGTGGAGATGACGCCATATGACCTCACAAAAGGCCGCATTACCTATCGTTACAAATAAGCCCTTTGTTTTAGCAAGTGTATCGCCGAGACGGTCGAGCTTGTTAGCGCAAATTGGCTATATTCCATCTGATATAATTGCATCTGATATTGATGAAACGCCAGTTAAAGGCGAAGCGCCGCGTGCCTTGGCGATGCGTTTAGCGCGCGCGAAAGCGCTTCACGTTGCTGGATTACAAAAAGAGGATGCGCGTATTTGTGTTCTGGGCGCAGATACAGTTGTAGCGTGTGGGCGTAATATATTGCCCAAAGCGGAAACCCCAGAGCAAGCGCGGGCTTGTCTGACTCAATTGTCGGGGCGAGGGCATCGTGTTTATACTGGCATTTGTTTGATCAATGAAGTTGGGTTTGAGCGTGTGCGGTGTGTTGAAACTCGGATACGCTTTAAGACGCTTGGGAAACACGAAATGGCCCAATATATTGAAGGCGGAGAGTGGCACGGTAAAGCTGGTGGTTATGCTATCCAGGGAAGGGCAGCTGCATTTGTAGAACGAATTGTAGGGTCTTATTCAAATGTCGTAGGGCTGCCTTTGTTTGAAGTCAGCAACGCTCTTTTGGCAGAGTGTATATTGCCAATAATTGAAGATCATAAGGAATAGTAATCGATGGTTGAAGAAATTTTATTAAGTGTGCGTGATGGTGTTGTGCGTGTTGCGCATGTAACGGCGGGCCAATTGCAGCATGTTGAAATTGCCTCGGTTAAGTCGCGCGACGATGATGCAAGTAAGCTCGTTGGCGGTATTTATCTTGGTCGAGTTGAGCGCGTTGTATCGCGTTTGCAGGCCGCTTTTGTTGATATTGGTGAGGACCGTTCGGGTTTTTTAGGTGCCCGCGAAGCACGTGTGCTTGTGCCAGGCGCTGGTCGAGATTGTCCTATTGAAGATTGTGTTGGTGATGGGGATACTGTGCTTGTTCAGGTTACGCGTCCGCCTTTAGGGGATAAAGGCGCGCAAGTTACTGCTGACATAACGCTTGCGGGTCACGCAGTTGTGATTGCGCCTTGCCGTTCACGGGTTGCAATATCTCGGTCGATCGAAGATCCTGAAACGCGGGCCCGACTTGAGACACATATTAACGATATTATTGCCGGCAAGCATGGCGTTACAATTGACGTTGAGGGCATGGAAGGTCCTGCAGGTTGGGTTGTTCGAACTGCCGCCGCAGATATGAATGTTGATGAGTTAGCCCGAGACATGGCGATGGTTGCCGAGCAATGGACAGCTCTTTTGTCGCGTGCTCAAGATTGTGAACCGCCATTCTTGTTGCATATGGATCTTGGACCGATTGAACGGGCTTTACGCGATGGTGTGAAAGCTGAAACCAAGAAAGTGACGATAGAGGGAGATGCCGCATTGCGCGTTGCCCGAGCTTATTGCAAAGATTATATGCCGGCGGCAGTTGCATTACTGCATGCAAGTGAAGAAGGTGAGTTTCTTTTTGATCGATTTGATGTCGAGGATCAAATTCAAAAAGCGCTTAACCCCCGCGTGGAATTGCTATCAGGTGGTTGGTTGATGATAGAAACCACTGAAGCCATGACCACAATCGATGTTAATTCAGGAAGCCATGACGGCACTGCTTTGGCGGTCAATTTAGAGGCTGCTGCTGCCATTGCCCGGCAAGTCCAGCTCCGCGGTGTTGGGGGGCTCATTGCCGTCGATTTTATTGATATGACGGATGAAAAAGATAAAGCTCAGGTTGGTGATGTTTTATCTCAAGGCTTTGATGGTGACAGACAAGCTGTTCGGTTTAGCCCTATGTCTGATTTTGGTGTGATTGAGATGACGCGCCGCCGTCCAGCGCAAAGTCTAGCTCAGGCGATGCGAGGCCTTTAGACATGTCTAAGCCTTGCCCCATTTGTAAAAATCATGAGGCTGCCGACAAGTATCGTCCGTTTTGTTCAAAGCGTTGTGCGGATGTAGATCTCAATAAATGGTTAACCGCTGATTATGCTATTCCTGCCCAAGAGCCCCCAGATGATTATGAGATGGGGCAAGAGGCAGCTATGGATGATGAAGACCCTATTAATTGATGCCTCAATAACTCATTCTTTATGTTTAGACCCTATAATCTCTTTTAAAAAGCGCTCACTCAGTGCTAGACAGCTCGGGTCGGCTAGCCTATAAAAAGCACACGTTAGGCCCGGGTAGCTCAGGGGTAGAGCAGTGGACTGAAAATCCTCGTGTCGGTGGTTCAAATCCGCCCCCGGGCACCATTTCCCCATAATTCCAGAAATCTATTGTTTCCTTTATGGAAATGGACTCGTTCCGTGAGCCATTGGTGACTTGGGCTTTACTCGTTTTCATCCATTATCTCTCGGGCTGACGCAATCTCCGTTAGGGAGACTTTATAAGTTGCCGGAAACCAAGCTTTCTTAGGATGTTTGCGCATTGGGTGATGGCTGCATGCGTTTTAGAAAACGACCATTAGAAGCGACCAAATGATTTAATGTAGTGTTTTATGGTCAATTCCATTTTTCAACCTTTGGCCAGGTAGGACGCTGGCGTTAATTTTACCTGATGTCATCACCAATTGACCCGATACAATGACATGCTCAATCCCATCAGAAGCCTGATATGGTTTGCCATAATCAGCCCGCTCTTGAATGCGGTTGGCATCAAAGATCACAATATCGGCATCCATGCCAAGTTGAATACGTCCCTTTTTATTGAATGCTGGTGTAGATGATTCAAGCCATTGTGCTTGAAAAAGGCTTACCCGAGCCAATGCATCTGATAGGTCAAATAAACCTTGATCACGGCCATAATGCCCAATGAGGCGGCTGAATGTGCCAGCTATGTTTGGATTAGACAAACGGTCTGTTGAAAAAGCAGGGGTTACGTCTGTTGACGCCATCATGCGTGGCCATTTGAGAGCTTGTTCTAACCATTCTTCCTTAATGTAATGATGGTTGATCATTCCGGCAGGTTCGTTTTTTCGGTAATAGTTCCATTTTTCTTCATTGAGCCATTCGCCGGTTGCTGTCCATTGGACATCACTATAATCAATGTTGAAAATTCTACGCCAATCCCTGCCAAATACATCGGCTGAAATAGCTGTGCCACCCGCAGCATAGGTTAGGGTCTCGGCCGTGATATTGGCCCCACGTTGATTTGCTGCATCGATTTCGGCGAGCCAATCACCAACCGCATGCATTGCGCTATGTGTGATATGGCAAATCATAACAGGCGCACCGGTTTTTTCGGCAAGGGCAATGACCTCAAGAAGCCCCTGGGGGTCACCGGGCATGCCGCGTCTGACGTGGATTGCTATTGGTGCTTTGTGAGCCCCCGCCACTTCAAAAATCATCTCGAGCTCTTTGTCACTGACAGCGTGGGTCATATAGTCAAGCAAAACACCAATCCCAATACCACCAGATGCTAGGCCATCTTCCAGCATTTCGCGCATTTGCTGTATTTGTACTGGTGTTGCTGGCTGGCTAAAAGCGGCGCCAGGCACCATGCCGCCCTCTGGAGAGAATAAATAAGGCGCGTCTTGGCCCTGAATGACTTTAATCCGTATCGCCATATGGCTAACTGAGTTTCCAAAATGAATTGGTGACTTTCCCTCGAGTAAATATCCATAAGCTAAAACGGGATAGGCGCCGGCTTCCAAGTCTAATTGGGTTGTGACACCATCGAGCAGAGCAAACTTAACACCAATAGGGGTCGGTGAGTGGGTGTGAATATCTATAAAGCCGGGGGCAACAATAAGACCCGAGGCATCGACGTTTTTATGACCCTTAAGTGAGCTTGGAGAAATATCGACGATCATGCCATCTTGGATACCGATATTGCGAATGGCATCGAGTTTTGTTTCAGGATCAATGACCCGTCCATTGCTAATGACGAGATCATATGTTTCGGGTTGCTGACATGCTGTGGCGATAAAGACCAAAAAAACTGTTATAAATCTAAAAATTCGCATATTTCACCCCTAATCAAATTGTGTTCATTTTCTATATCGCGCCTCAGGGCAAGATACATGAATGGTATAATACTTGACCTATAAGAATATTAAATTATGACCTTACCAAGCAGCATAATTTGTGCGCGGAGTTCATCAGGTGCTTTATCTGCAAGGCCTCTTACTTGAAAATTCTTTCTCATCAAAGCCGCTCCAAAAAGGATGGCTAATAACATTGCTGCTTTTTCCTCTGCTTGGGCACCGCCAATTTTTTTAGCAAGTGGTGCTACAAGCTCGGATTGAACAAAGGCTCGTATTTTGTCCCCCATAACCGGATCAATCACATTAACCAATAGCATTGTATATGGGTTCACTATATCAGTTTGAGCATTATATGGCTGGGTGAAACTCTCAACAGCAGTCTTTAATAAATTATCTTGGTTTGAGGCTAATGCTTCCCATGTGGGCATCTTAGCCAGTGTAGCTTCAAACAGACCTTGTTTTCCTCCAAAATAGCGAGAAACAAGTGCTGCATCGACGCCCGCAGCACCCGTAATTTCGCGAACAGAAACGTTGGAGTATCCTCGAGTCCAGAAGAGCTGGCGCGCAGCTAGAAGGAGTTTCTCTCGCGTAGATAGGGTTTGTGTCATAGGACTATCTAGTAAGCGAAAAGAAATTCGTCAACAAGCGTTGACAAATAAACATGGGTCAGCTACTTAAATGTCAACAATTGTTGACATTTAATGGAGAGAATTATCTCGAATACAGCTTTAATAACGGGTGCTTCTTCTGGAATTGGTTCTGAGTTTGCGCGTTATCATGCAAAGCAAGGAGGAGACCTTGTTATTGTCGCGCGTCGAACGGAGCTATTAAACGCATTAAAAGCTGAACTCGAAGCCACCTATGGGGTGAATGTGACCGTTTTTTGCGATGGATGTGGGCACAGCCAAACAGGCTCAATCTTTATACAAAAAAGTTAAAGACCAGGGAATTACGATAGATATCTTGATTAACAATGCAGGTTTTGGCGGATTTGGCAGCTTCCTAGAACGAGATCTTTCTACGGATCAAGAGATGATTGATCTTAATATTTCTGCACTTATGACTCTCAGTCATCTTTTTGGAAATGATATGAAAAAAAGACATGGAGGAAAAATGCTGCAAGTTTCATCAACGGCAAGTTTCTTACCCGGACCATACCAAGCGGTTTACTACGCGACAAAAGCGTTTGTTACTTCATTTAGCCAGGCTATCGATCAGGAAATGAGAAAAGATGGCATTACATCTACCGCATTATGCCCCGGACTTGTGAATACTGAATTTGTGAATAAAGCAGAGCTAGATGGGACCGATCTTGCAAAGCAAAATAAAGCTAGCCCGGCTTCAGTGGCAAAATGTGGTTATGATGCAATGATGAAGGGAAAACTCGTGGCTTTTAATGAAGCGCGTTGGTCATTCACTTTGAATTGGTTAACTCCTTTCATGCCACGGCGTAGTGTCTTGAAGATGATTGAAGGTCTGCAAACAAAATAAGTTGTCTAAGTTTGTTTCTCTTTTAAACACCATCAATGAATGATCCGGCTCATGATTAAATATTAGATAAATCATGTGGAAATAACGTCGGCTTTCTGACTATGACAGGCATTGGCGCAGATAAGCTTAATCACGTTGTGTTCTTCATTCATTCTTGGCCAATGCGTGTTTGATGAGAGACAGCTGTTATTCATTCTTCGTTTAGGTTAAACTCTGCGATCAGGAAGCATAGCCCGGTTGGCGGTTTAGTAAGGTGGAATTATGAATTATGATGATGTGGTTTTGGGACGTCGAAGCATTCGCGGATATAAGCCGGATCCGGTACCTAAGGCATTAATTGAAGAAATTTTGAGTATCGCGATGCGGGCTCCGTCATCGATGAATACCCAGCCGTGGAATTTTTATGTCATTTCGGGTGAGCCTCTTGATAGAATTCGGCAAGGCAATACGGAGCGTAATTTAGCAGGTATTCCTCATAGTCGTGAATTCCGAATTGGCCAAGCTTTTGAAGGTGAGCACCGAGACCGTCAGGTTGGTGTTGCTAAACAGCTTTTCTCTGCAATGGAGATTGCGCGCGATGATAAAGAGGCGCGCCAAGACTGGGTGCTGCGTGGGTTTCGTCAATTCGATGCTCCGGTCTGTGTTATTGTTACTTATGATCGTGTATTGGCTGAAAGCGACGATACGGCCTTTGATTGTGGAGCTGTTACAACGGCTTTGGTCAACGCGGCATGGTCGCGGGGGCTGGGCGCTGTTATCAATAGCCAAGGTATTATGCAGTCGCCTGTTGTGCGCGAGCATGCTCATATCGCCGAGGATCAGGTTATTCTTAAGGCCGTCGCACTCGGTTGGCCGGATGAGACATTTCCAGCCAATGCCGTGGTTTCAGAACGTAAAAGCGTTGAAGAAGCGGCAGTCTTTGTCGGATTTTCTGATTAGTCTCGTTACTCTTGGTACTTTACTACGCCACTTCCCACTGTCTTTTTCGGCTTAAGACACAGGCTTAGGTATATAAGACATAAAAGGGCGAAACCTTCTGGGCTTAATAATAAGTTTAAGGTTTTGAGCCTTTTTTCATATTATGAATAAATGCTCTTCTGCCCATGTCAGAAAACAAAAAAAGGTTTCTTGGTCTGCAAATTTTGGCAGTCATCAGGTGGCGCAGTAAACATCATAATAAATATGGCCGGGTTTTCCTGGTTGCGCAAAGGAGAACTCACTCATGGCGCCAATAAAGATATGATCGTTAACCCAAGCATATTCTTGCGAAGCTGTTTTCATAACGGGGTTTGTCATGAAGCTAATATCTTTGCGATGGATTGTTTCTCCAGCTTGCATACGTGTCGCCACTTCGGGGCTCGGTGTCGCACGACCCAGATATGTTATGAGAATAATGCCATCCGGCATGCGGACTGACGCACGGACATCGAGTTGAAATGTTCCTCTAGGGCTAACAGATAGCCAATCACCAGACGGGGCAATAATATCGCCCTTAGCGCCTTCAAATCGTCCGCAACCTAAAACAACACCACCTGTAACCTCAACGATTTGGCTAGAGGCATCGACGGGATAGCCTTCTGCAAGAATGGCTTCCATCCGAAATACTTTTTCTAATTTTGGTTCTAGATCCGACATATGATTTTCCCTCCCTATCAAACGAGTCGTGTTTAGTTTGTCTGCAAAAAATATTTTACGCCAGAGTTAATTTAAGTCTATGGATTAAGGCGTCAGACCACGCTGTTTCCTCATTCTTAAGATTGTGAGAGTTTAGCGAGATAGGGTTGGTTTATTTATGAGCACAGTCTTAGGGCGCGCTATGATTTGACTTCACTATTTACCCATTGACTGATCCGTTTGCAGGCCTCTTGCATATCTATCTCAGAACCAGCAAATGATAAGCGGACTGCCAGATGACCCTCGAAGGGATCAAAATCGATACCGGGTGTAAGAGCCACATGCGCTTCGTGAAGAAGTCGTTTGCATAAGTCTTTGCTGTCAGAATTAATAGCGCGCGTATCTGCATAGAGGTAAAAAGCACCCTCTGGTTGGGTCACATTGCCCAGAAATTCTTTTGGTAAATGAGACATGAGAATATCTCTATTGGCGCGATAACGCGCAACATGTCCATCAAGCTCGCTAAAGCTCTCTTCTTCTGTCATGGCAGCGAGGGCCGCAATTTGGGAGAGGGTGGGTACTGAAATAATTAGGTTTTGAGAAAGCCGTTCGAGCGGGTCGACCAGCTTGTCAGGGACAACCATCCAACCGATCCGATACCCTGTCATCGAGAAATATTTGGAAAAAGAATTCACAACGATCGCACTGGGTGTCATGTCTACGGCACTCGCGGCTGGTCCGTCAAAGGTGATGCCGTGATAGATTTCGTCTGAGATCAGGCGAATGCCTGTTTCATGACAATAGTGAGCGATTTCTTTTAATTCAGTAGCATTTAAGGTAGCGCCCGTTGGATTCATGGGGCTAGCTAAAATAAGACCATTTGGTTTTTCTTTGAGCGAACGTAAATGCGCGATATTGAGGCGCCAATTTGTATCCGCGCGCGTTGGTATATCAAGGACACGCAAACCAAGGACACGCAATAAATTGCGATAGGCTGGGTAGCCAGGGCATGGCAATGCAATCACATCCCCAGGTTCGAAACAGGTTAATAAGGCCATCTCAAATCCGAGCGAAGACCCGACCGTGACCACAATACGTGCAGGGTCAATATATTTTCCATACCAGCGTTGATAGAGCGCGGCTATGGCATCTCGCAATGGGGGCATGCCAAGGGCAAGCGTATATCCATGGCTTGCGATCTCAGGCAAAGCATCACTGATCGCTTTTATTGCCGGAGCCGGGGCTGGTGTGCGCGGCTGTCCAACTTCTAGGTGCTTAATATCCATCCCTTGCGCTTCCAGTGCTTGTGCGTCGCGCATGACATCCATAACAATGAAAGAAGACAAATCCATGTGAGATGCAATTTTCAAGGAAATCCCCTTAATGTTTCTGGTGAATATATTTTGAATATCTTTTGTTTGCTTGCCATAATTTAGCTTTGTGTCAAACTATATAATTATTCTGGGGGGGATGAAAATATGATCACAGGATCCTGCGTATGCGGTCAGCTTCATTATGAAGCAGATGAAACTCAAGTCATCGGTGCCATGCACTGTCATTGTTCAGATTGTCGTAAAGCGACGGGTTCTGGCAAGGCAAGTATTGTTAATTTCCCCAAAACTGCCATAAAACTGTCCGGAAACTATAAGGTTTATGAGACAATTGGCACGCAAGGTTCCCATATCAAGCGCGGGTTTTGTCCCGATTGCGGGTCGCAAATGATTACACTCATTGATGAAATGCCTGAAATTATGTTTTTAAAAGCGGGCACCATGGATGATAGCGATTGGATCACATTCGGCGCAAATTTATGGGCAAAGAGTGCGCAAAAATGGGATCCAATTGATGCGTCATTAATGAGTTTTGATGAGAACCCCGTCACCTCTTAAAGGGTGTTATCAGATGATTTGCTGAGAGTTATAGAGGAACGCATATATGTCTATTCTTAATGATATGGGCTGGGTCTTGGGTCTTCGGACGCCATTTTTAACGCAGTTCCTAGAGCTTGTAACTTTATTGGGTTATGGCGCATTTTTGATCACATTTGTTGGTTTTGGTTATTTCTTTTTCTCGGGGCGTTTGTTTCATCGTGTTGCATTGCTGCTCGTGACTTCGGGTATAACCAATTTTTTATTGAAGGATATTTTCCAAGATGCGCGCCCTGATCCAATGTATCAGATAGACGCGCGCGTTGGCACAAGCTATGGATTTCCCAGTGGCCATGCTCAAATTGCAGTGACCTTATGGGGGCTGATTGCCATTGAAACACGTAATATGCTTTTGCGAGCCAGCTGTATTTTAATTATTGCACTCATTATATTTAGCCGCCCTTATCTTGGCGTGCATGACCTTGGCGACGTGCTTGGCGGAACACTCATCGGATTAGGCTTACTGGCGATTTGGGTGGCCTCTGATCGTGGTTATACGCCGCTTGTGATACTCAAAACATTGGGTTGGCCAGTGGTGTTGGTATTTATTATCCTCGCGCAAGCTTTGGTGGCTTATATTTGGCCGACCCATCCGCTCCACACAGCGCCATTTTGGTTTATGGGCATGTTGCCTGGTTGGTATCTGGGCGTAAGCTTATTGGGCTATTGCAAACTGCGCCATGGGCTGTTTGTGCGCTTGCTTGTTTCGATCTTGGCCGGCTCTCTGAGCTTTTTTGGAATGGTATTTTCTATGCGATTTGCCAATAGTTTCGATGGTGGCACGGTCTTAGATAGTCTTGCTATGTATGGGATTGGTGTCGGGTTTGGACTATTGATCACAGGTCTTTTGCCATTCCTATTTCACAAATTGAAATTGGCTGATTTATCTTAAGGACCAGATATGGATATTAACGTTGTTCGCATAAACCATTGCGGTGGCCCTGAAGTTATGACGCTTGAGCGGCAGCATTTACCGCCTCCAATGCCGAATGAAGTCCAACTTAAGATTTCGGCGATCGGTTTAAATATGATCGATACATATCATCGGAGTGGTCTTTATCCCCTCGCTTTACCATCAGGCTTGGGATGTGAAGCTGCGGGAGAGGTCGTGGCTATCGGGGCTAATGTTTCGCGATTTAAAATTGGCGATCGCGCTGCTTTTTCAATGGGAATTGGCGCTTATGCCGAGGCAATGAATTTATTGGAAATGCAATTGGTGCCAATACCGGATGGGGTGAGCGATGCTCAAGCGGCCAGTGTTTTATTAAAAGGCATGACAGTTGAGTTTTTGTTTCATCATACCTATCCACTTCATGGTGGTGAGACAATTTTATTTCATGCCGCGGCGGGCGGTGTAGGTTTGTTGGCCTGCCAATGGGCGCGAGATATTGGCGTGCATTTAATCGGCACAGCTGGCACGCAAGAGAAATGTGACTTGGCTCTGCAAAATGGTGCATCCGCGTGTTTCATAAGTGATGAC
>ENA-OUOG01002934-OUOG01002934.1-marine-metagenome-genome-assembly--contig:-NODE-2934-length-16794-cov-9.400969_pt1 | contig 16794 bp, 14 predicted proteins | sample MGYA00248635_ERZ508505 | MGnify/ENA primary metagenome ERZ508505 (study PRJEB26176, sample SAMN06267871) | marine metagenome | isolation source: Saanich Inlet, British Columbia, Canada | place: Pacific...
ATCAATGCGGCGGCATATACAAACGTTGATAAAGCAGAGGATGAACCTGAAACCGCATATTTGTTGAATGAAACTGCTCCGCGCCTTTTGGCAGAAGCATGCAAGAAGCATAACGTCTTCTTAATTCATATTTCTACCGACTATGTTTTTGATGGCACAAAAGGAGCCGCCTATACGACTTCGGATATACCCAACCCCATCAATGTGTATGGTGCATCAAAGTTAGCAGGAGAGAAAGCGATTGCCAAAGTAGACTGTAAGTACTGTATCGTGCGTACGTCTTGGTTATACTCAGAATATGGAAATAATTTCCAGACCAAAATCCTGGAAAAAGCCAAAACAGCACCCTATTTGGAAGTGGTATGTGATTTATACGGTACTCCTACCTATGCTCCGAATTTAGTTGTATTTTTGTTTAACAAAATTTTAAATTTTGCGTTTGCCTCAAAAACGGAACACTTTAGTGATAGAAAAACCATGAGTTGGTATGATTTGGCAGTACAAATTGTTGAAGGAAGTATCAAAGTAAATAAAGTAAAAACAAGTGCATTTGACTTAAATGCACGCAGAGCTAATAATACAGCATTAAATTAAAGCATGAGCAACTTTTTAAACAACAAATCTATTTTAATTACTGGCGGGACAGGGTCGCTAGGAAAAGCACTTACGAAGCATATTATTGAAAGCGGGGCAAGCATAAGAAGGCTGATTATCTACTCAAGGGATGAGCAAAAGCAATTTGTTATGGCTCAAGAATTTCCAGAAGAAAAGTATCCTTTTATGCGTTTTTTTATAGGAGATGTAAGAGATCTTGGACGCCTAGAACGAGCTTTTCAAGAAGTCGATTTTGTTATTCATGCTGCAGCAATGAAGCACGTTCCTATTGCAGAGTATAATCCTGACGAATGCATAAAAACAAATATAGGAGGTGCCGAAAATGTAGTTGAGGCAGCACTTCGTACAAGTGTTTCAAGAGTAGTTGCGCTTTCTACAGACAAAGCCTGCGCTCCAATTAATTTATATGGAGCAACGAAACTTACGTCTGATAAGCTTTTTATTGCAGCAAACAATATACGAGGTAAAAAAGACATCCGCTTTTCAGTTGTGCGTTATGGAAACGTAATGGGTTCAAATGGGTCAGTAATTCCATTTTTTATAAACAGAAAAAAGAGTGGACAATCATTACCTATAACAGACAAAAGTATGACACGGTTTAACATTTCGTTACAGGGAGGAGTAGACATGGTCATGCACGCTCTTGAGCATGCTTGGGGCGGAGAGTTATTTGTGCCAAAAATCCCTTCATATAGAATTTTAGACGTTGCCGAAGCGATTGCTCCAGAAGCCAAAAAAGAAGTAGTAGGCATACGCCCAGGGGAAAAAGTACACGAGGAGATGATAACAGTATCAGACTCGTTCAACACCTATGATTTAGGGAAATATTATGTGGTGCTTCCTACAGTTTCTTCATTTAAAATTGAAGATTTTAAAATTGCTTTTAATGCAAAAAAAGTTACTCAAGGGTTTTCATATAATTCTGGAGATAACACGGAGTGGGAAACGGTAGAAAGCCTTCGTGAGTTAATAAAAGATCATGTTGATAATAGTTTTGAAGTATAATGAATCCTATACATTACGGCAGACAGCACATAGATGACACCGACATAGAAGCTGTTGTAAAGACACTCAAATCGAATTTTCTTACTCAAGGGCCTGCTGTAAACGAGTTTGAAAAAGCTTTTGCTTCATATGTGGGGGCTAAGTATGCTGTTGCGGTTTGCAACGCAACAAGCGGTCTTCATTTGTCAGTTTTAGCGTTGGGGTTAAAAAAAGGTGGTCGGGTAATTACTACGCCCATAACTTTTGCCGCCACAGCGAATTGTGTGAGATATGCAGGGGGTGAAGTTTGGTTTACAGATATTGATCCAGATACGTATTTACTATCATTAGAAAGCACAAAGCTACTAATAGAAAGTAAGCCTAAAGGCTTTTTTAGTGGAATTATCCCTGTTGATTTTGCTGGACTTCCCGTTGATATGGAGGCATTCAATTCTTTGGCGGAGGAACACGATCTTTGGATTATTGAAGATGCCTGCCATGCCCCTGGAGGATATTTTACAGACAGCAAAGGAGGCAAAAACATGTGTGGAAATGCAGCCTATGCCGATATAGGCGTGTTTTCTTTTCACCCTGTTAAACATATTGCTTGCGGCGAAGGAGGTATGATAACGACAAATTCAGAAACGCTATATAAGAAACTCTTATCTCTTAGAACACATGGCATAACCAAAGAGAACATGTCTGAAAACCATGGAGAATGGTTCTATGAAATGCAACATTTGGGATTTAACTACAGACTTACTGATATTCAGGCATCATTGGGACTTTCACAATTAGCCAAAAACCCTGAAGGAGTTGAAAAGAGAAACGAAATTGCATTAAAATATAAAAAGGCGTTTCAGGGGAAGATAAATTTCCAACACTTACCCGAAGGAAAATATAACGCACACCATTTGTTCGTGATAGAGGTAGAAAAGAGAAAAGCGTTATATGATTTTTTGAGAGAACAAAAAATATTCGCTCAGATTCATTACATTCCTGTTCACACCCTTCCGTATTACAACCAAATAGGCTATGAAGGGGCTGATCTAAGTAATGCGGAATACTACTACAGCCGTTGCATTAGTTTGCCAATGTACCCAACACTTACAGTACAAGAACAAAACTTGGTAATTGAGAAGGTTTTATCTTTTGTAGATGAGTAAGTGTATAGCCATCATACCAGCCAGAGGGGGGAGTAAACGTATTCCAAGGAAAAACATTAAGCCTTTTTTGGGCAAACCCATTATTGCTTATTCTATTGAATCGGCTTTACAAAGTAAACTTTTTGATGAAGTAATGGTTTCTACAGATGATGATGAAATAGCAAAAATTGCATTACATTACGGTGCAAATGTTCCTTTTATGCGAAGCAAAAAAAACGCAAATGACTTCGCCACCACATTTGATGTTCTTGAGGAAGTTTTGGGGAGATATAGTAAATATGAATATGCAGCATGTATATATCCAACGGCGCCTTTTGTTACAACCAAAGACCTTAAGTCTGCGTTTGAGTTATTAATCAGCAAACGATACGACTCTGTTTTTCCGGTTATCAAATATGGACATCCAATTGAAAGAGCTCTTGAGATTGAAAAAGAACAAGGTTCAATTAAAATGATAAAATCAGAAAATCTTAATAAGCGCTCTCAAGATTTAAATCCAGCATACCATGACGCAGGGCAGTTTTATTTTTTCAAAATTAAACCGGTTTCACAAGCAAAAAAGCTGTTTACTAGCAACACTGGTGCAATTATTGTTGATGAGAATGAAGCGCAAGACATTGACACACTGATTGATTGGAAAATGGCGGAATTAAAATATAAATTAAAGCATGAAATTCCTTAATCAATATCGTATTTTACGAAATAATGAATTCCAAGAAGGGAATATTAAAATTGTCCCTATCCGATATGAAGACAGACTGGATATCATGAAATGGCGTAACGCCCAAATTTTCCATTTACGACAAGAAAAACCACTAACAGAAACGGATCAAAACAATTATTTTAAAAATGTGATTTTTGAGTTGTTCACTCAACCTCAACCAAATCAGTTGTTATTTTCGTATTTGGAAAATGAAGTTTGTGTGGGCTATGGCGGACTTGTTCACATTAACTGGAAAGATAAAAATGCAGAAATATCATTTATTATTAACCCGGAACTGGAAAAAGATCATTTCCAAAGGCATTGGGGGCATTATTTATCGCTTATTGAACAGGTTGCCTTTGAAGAGCTAGACTTACATAAAATTTACACCTACGCCTTTGATTTAAGACCGCATCTATACAAAGCAGTTGAAGCAGCAGGATATATAAAAGAAGCAGAGTTAAACGAACATTTTTCCCACAATAATGCCTACAAATCTGTAGTTATACATTCAAAATGGAATCAGGCTTAAAATTAGGCATATTGGCGAGTGGTTTATTAGGATTTCATGTTTTGGAAACTTTAATAGGTGCGTTTGAAATAGTGTTTATAGCAACAAACACCAACTCAAATGAAATTAAAACTTTGTCTAATCATCACAAAGTGCCTCTTTTTGTCGGAAACCCAAGAAAAGGACAACTTTTCAGTTTTGTTAGAGATAAAAAATGTGATGTTATTTTATCGATTAACTATCTTTACTTAATAGAGAATGATATAATTTCTTTTCCTAAGAAATTTGCAATAAATTTTCATGGCTCATTATTGCCAAAATTCAGAGGAAGAACACCTCATGTATGGGCGATTATTAATGGGGAAAAAGAATGCGGTATTACGGCACACTTAATTGATGAAGAATGTGACACTGGAGACATTCTTTTTCAGCAAAGGGTTACTATTGGTACAGAAGACACAGGCCAGGAGATATTAGAAAAGTACAATCTATATTACCCAACGATAGTACAAAAAGTCTTGTCAATGATTAAATGGAATAAAATAAAGCCATTACAACAGAAGCACGAAAAGGCTACGTTTTATGGGAAAAGAACTCCAAATGACGGTCAAATTGACTGGGATTGGCAAAAGGATAGAATTCATAATTGGGTTAGAGCGCAGGCCTATCCATACCCTGGGGCGTTTACATTTTATAATGGCGCAAAACTTATAGTTGATCAAGTTGATTTTTCCGATTTGGGGTATGATTTCTCTACAGAAAATGGAACTATTGTTAGCGTTATTGAAAACACCCCTTTTGTTAAAACACCCAACGGTGTTCTTCGGCTTTCCATTATAAGAAATCAGACGGATCTCAAATTTTCTGAAAACAAGATATTAAAATGAAAAACGTTTTTATCATTGCTGAATTATCGGCAAATCATAACGGAAGTTTAGCAACTGCCATTAAAACGATTAAGGCAGCAAAACGAGCAGGGGCAGACGCCATAAAATTACAAACGTATACCGCAGACACCATTACGTTAAAGTGTAGCAAAGAAGATTTTGTAATTAAGGGCGGTACGCTTTGGGATGGAAAAACCCTTTATGAACTTTATCAGGAAGCGTACACCCCTTGGGAATGGCATGAAGAACTGTTCCGTGTGGCTAGAGAAGAAGGCTTGGTTTGTTTTTCGTCTCCTTTTGATCATTCTGCGGTTGATTTTTTGGAACAGTTCGATGTTCCTGCATATAAAATAGCCTCTTTTGAAATTACAGATATTCCCCTTATAAAATATACCGCTTCAAAGGGCAAACCCATGATTATATCAACAGGCATTGCTTCTTATGAGGACATTAAATTAGCAGTGGACACGTGTAGGGCTGTTGGTAATAATGATATTACGGTTTTAAAATGCACTTCATCGTATCCAGCACCTATTAACGAAGCAAACATGATTATGATCCCTCAGTTTGCAAAGGATTTCGATGTAAAGGTTGGGCTTTCAGACCACACTTTGGGCATTACATTGCCTGTTGTGGCAACTGTTATGGGGGCGTCTGTAATAGAAAAACATTTTATTTTAGACAAATCTGTTGGAGGCCCTGATGCTGCCTTTTCATTGGATGAAAAAGCATTTACACAAATGGTAAATGCCGTAAGAGAAGCCGAACAGGCTACAGGTGCTGTAAGTTATACACTTACTGATAAGCAGAAAGCAGGAAAACAGTTTTCTAGAAGCTTATACGTGGCAGAAAACGTGAAGAAAGGAGATGTCATTACAAAAGCAAATGTAAGATCTGTGCGTCCGGGATATGGAATGCATCCAAGGCATTATGAAGAGATACTAGGCAAAACGTTTACTAAAGACATTAAAAAAGGAGAGCAGCTGTCAATTAAGATGATTCAAACATGAGCAAGGTATTATTCTTAGAAAACCGTCAAAAAACGCGCTTATACGAAGAAGTAGCGAAAAGACTTTCAGCAAAACATCATATTTATTGGTTGGTTCAGAATAGAGACTTTGCCCCCAAAACAAAAAACACCTTTATTATCCCCTACCCAAACAGGCAACAGCATAAACAAATTAAACCTATTCAATTAGACCATATAGTAGCATCGGACAGGCAACAAAACTTTTTTGGAAAAAAACAAAAAGGATATTTTTATTATTACTACGAACAAATAGACAAATACCTAGACCAATTAAAGCCCGATGTTGTTTTTGGGGAAGCCACAGCTTTCCACGAATTGATAACGATTGAATTGTGTAAGAAAAAAAACATTCTATATCTTAATCCTTCTACATGCCGATACCCAAGTGGGCGTTTTTCTTTTTATAAGTATGATACATTAGACCCTTTTTTAGGAAGTAAAGAGGAATACACTGAAGCGGAGTTAAGTAAAATCATCAAGCAAATTAACAATAATGACTTCCAGCCTGACTATATGAAGGTAAAAAAGAAGGGAGTTTTGGATAGGATAAAAAATAAAGTGTGGATTTTTTGGGCATATGTTCAAGGTGAACGATACAATACGCCACCTCCTTTTACAAAATTTGTTTTGGAGCAAAAAAGAAAAAAGAATAAACGTAAGTGGAATGCCATCTCTTCTCATTTAGAAATTCAAAAACAAAGCGTACTTTATCCATTACAAATGCAACCAGAAGCCAATATTGATGTTTGGGGGAGACCATATAGAAACCAACTAGAAACCATAAAAACCATTTATGCCGCACTACCAGCAAACGCCACTTTGTATATTAAACCGAATCCTAAATTGAAATATGAGGTGACTGGTGAAATGATAGACTTTATAAAGCACACACCACGTGTATTTGCTATTCCTACAACTACTGGGATGAATCAAATCATTAATTACATAAGTGTGGTAGTCACTGTGACTGGTACGATAGCTATGGAGCAGATTTTTTCAGAAAAGCCCGTTATAACTTTGATTAAAACATTAAATAATACCGTTTCAAATTGTGCTTTTGCGAAAGACCAAGAGGAATTAAAAAAAGCATTAAACACATTCTTTAACACAGACAATTTAACGCCAACCTCTGGCGAGAAAATGAAGTATATAAGCGAGGTAATTAAGAAAAGCTATTCTGGACTAATTTCTGATCCTTATTCTGATAAAAACTGCATACAGCGCAATAATATTGATAAATTAGAGGCAGCCTTTGTTGAAGTAATTGAAAAAACAGGAAAAGAATGATTTCTCCAGCGAGACTTATTTTAATTTCATTTTTAATATGGCTTATTCCGGCTTCATTTGTTGAAGCAACCTACCTGTTTGAGGGCAATGTTTCGGGGCCAGTTCTGTTGTTAGCGGGGTATATATTGTTTTTTTTTCTAGGCTATTACAGTATAAAAAAAGCACAAGTAAAGAAAGCTGCCAAACATTCATCGGTAAAAATAAAACAGATTACAACAATTCTTCTTTTTTTTGGAATGATAGGTGTATTGGTAGAAATTTATATTGGCATTTTTGTCACAGAAATTTTTACAGCTTCTGATACGTTTAATAAGCGCTTAGAACTTTTTTACAGTGAAAACAGCTCTGGGATTTTGGGGTTGATTTCATCTCCACTTTATCCGTTAGCTTTCATTTCTTTTTTGATAACCATTTACCATTATAGATTATTTTCTATGTTATTTAGAATAATGACGTTTTTATTTGGCATGTATGGCTTATTTAAAATCTTTTTCACTGGAGGTAGAACTACCATTGTTTTTTTATTGGCAATAGTATTTTTTGTGGCATACAAGACATACGTAGATTATAATAAAAAAGGACAACTGGTTATACGCTATTTTTCTTTCCGTTTATTCTCGTTTCCAAAACAATTAACACAAAGGAAAGTTTACATTACCACAATTATTGCGGTATCCGCATTTATATCTTACTCTATAAATATTATAAACAGTAGGGTTGATTACTATGGCTACGGAGATAGCGTTTTTACCATTTGGGAACAAAAAGACTATCAGTGGGTTGATATAGATGACGCTTTTAAACAAAGGTTTTATGCCGCAAAAGATGAAGAAAAAAATAAGATTTTAGGATGGTATAGCCTAAAGCACTACTTTGCACACGGGGTTTATGAATATATTAGGTTAGCAAATGACCTTTCGCCATTTGGGCATTATTATGGGCAGTATGAATTTAATGTTCCGTTTAAGTTTTTTAGAGCACTCGGAATCCCCTTTAAGTCTTTTAGTGAACTAAATGAAATTGTAAAGCGCCAGGCAGTATATTCAACTTTTTTTGGGCCCTTTTTTATTGATTTTGGCGTTTTTGGTTTGGGAGTCTTGTTTTTTGTTGGAAGGATAATAAAAAGAGTTTTTGTTAAAGCTCAATCAGGTTCAACACCTCATATCATATTATATGCCTATATTTCACTTATTTTACTAAGCAGTTTTTTAATTAATTTTTTGATGGGAGCATCGTTTTATTATTTATTTGGGATTATAGTAACAATGCTTATCTTCAAATTTTATCCAAACAACTTAAAATTTACACTCCAAAAATGAAACAAATCTTACTTACTGCCGCTTTTATTTTCGCGTATTCATGTACATCTAATTCGTCGAAAACTGTTAAATCATCACCTGTTATAGAGGATTCAAAATGGGTCATCGATTCCACTCTGCCCAAAGGACACATAGGGAGATATGGAATTCTACCAAACACCTATTACAGCGATGCGCAAGTGAAAAAAGTGCTTGAGATGAATGCCTTAGGAGTTGAGCTTTTTTTCCCTAATGATATATATGATATAAATCTAGTTTTTGATTCTTCCAAAGGGAACAAAATCGTTTTTGATAACACAACAATAAAAGGGAGGCTTTATATCATTGGAAGCGACGGAGCACTAAGCGAAGACATTCAATTACTTGGCAAGTTGAAAGTGTTGGACAAAGTTTTTTTACGACACGCTCAGAACATAAAATTAGAAACACTTAAAGTAATTTCTGATTCAACAAACAGTAAAAGAGGAACAGACAACCCCGGAGTTTCTATTTATGCAGGGGTTGACACGCTTATTTTAGACAGCTTGTTTATTGAAAATCCGACACAAAACAACCAAGACCATAATAAGTTTAGTGCTGCGGCCTTGCAAGTTCATGGATGGAATAACAATCCCAAAAACATAAGTATGGACTATGTGCACATTAAAAACAGTGGGAGATCAGCCGTTTATCTTACGGGTGAAAACCATGAAATAGGAACACTGATTATTGATTCATTTGGGGGTACTGAAGATACCAATATGGCAGGTCTTGAAGACGCTATTCCTGGAGAAGAAAAAAAATACAAAGCATTATGGATAAACAAATGCAATAATTGTATTGTCTATGAAGCCGAGATAATCCAAGAGCTTAATGAAAACACGCATCATTTGGCGGTTGGAATTGGCGACACATCAAAACCATCAATCATTGAACAACTTTCCTTCGTTTCAGATAATGGAGAAGTTTCCGTTTTAGAGCGTATTCCGTCCAATGTTATTGTTAGAAACACAATCCATTTAAATGCGGAATAACGTAATAAAATGTAAGGGGGAAATATTAGTTGCGCTTTTTTTGATTGCACTTTTTTCATTTACTATATCCTTCGCCATTCTCTCTATAACTACCGCACTAATTATTTTATTTTTCCTTTTGCAATACAGGTTTGACCTTATAAAAATTGTTAAGGTTATATTTAAGGAAAAGTTTGCGGCAGTATTATTTTTATATGTATGCGCACAGTTTATAGGTATATTTTACTCAAGTAATTCAACGGAGGCGTTTCGGCTGGCACTTACAACCTTACCCTTAGCATTTATACCTGCTTTTATCTTTAACACTAAGTTTACCCCCAAAATAAAAAGGGCCTTAAATGAGGGCATTAAAATTAGTGTATTAGCCCCTATAATAATTTTATTTCTTGGTTATATATTAGCCAATGATGGCAGGAGTATTGCTTATTTTGTCAACTTTTCTATTAACCAAGGCAAAGGTATTAGTCAGTTTTACCTTGTATTTGTGCTTATTCTGCCCTTACTTCTTTCAATAAAAGCGATTGCGTTAAGGCAAAATATTCTTTGGAATTTTTGCGTTCTTACACTTACACTTTTTTTTATTTTTCTGATGAAAAATATTACCTCTTTGATGCTTTTGTTTTTGTCATTACTGTTTATGTTTATTTACTTAAACAAAAAGAAACCCATAAACATAAAGTTGATTTTTGCCTTTATTGTTTCAGTTTCTGTTGCATTGGGAAGTTTTGCGTTAAAAGACAAAATTTTAACGCTTTGGAAAGCAAGCGATACAAGTTGGGAAACCATAGTAACAAAAAATAGAATTACACACACATCAAATAGTTTGGAGCATAGAATTATTATTAATGTGTTGGCAACAAAGATTATTTTTAAGAACATACCTTTTGGGGTTGGAACAGGGGATTTTCAAAAAGAGCTAAACATTGCTTATGAAGAATTGGGATTTAAAGCAGGAATAAGGGAAAAATATAATATGCATAACCAATACATGTCGGAATTTTTAAAAACAGGAATTTTAGGAGGGGCTCTTTTTATTTTTACCATTTTGTTGTTACTAAAGCAAATCTCAATTAATAAACCCATATTTAGTACGTTAATTATGTTTTTTGCAATTGCCTGTCTTTTAGAATCGTATTTAGAAAGGCAGCATGGTGTATTTGTTTTGTCAATATTGATTCCTATTGTAAATGCTTTTGAAAAAAAAACAGTTAAATAATTAGTTTAAATTAGGCATATCCGATGGACATTATTATTAGAAATAAACCAAATACGAAAACCCCAGATTTTCCATTTGATTTTGAATATATCTTACAAGAAAATGAAATTTTCGTTGAAACCCAAGATGTAATATTTTTTTTGAAATCCAACTACAGTGATAGCACCATAAAAAAGTATTTAAAAAAATCAACCCCACTTACGATTGAATTTATTCAAAAATCATTTTGTGGAGATGGGGTCTGGATAGTTATTGATAAGAAAAATAAACAAGTGGTTTTTGGAAGAGATGTGTCGGGATTAAATAGCATCTATTATTATCATGACGAATTAGAAATTAGAGTTAGCACAATTTCTCATAAAATTGCAAGAGAAAAAAAATTAAGACTTAATACAGAATCTGTTTATCAGTTTCTCTATTTTGATTATCTTTTTGATGGCCAGTCTTTTTATAATAGAGTTAAAGAATTAAAAATTGGAGAGGTTCAATGTTTGAATAAGGATTTTAAATTGAAACCACTAAAACCTAACAAAATTAACCTTTCTTACGAAGAAAATAAGCTTACTGAAGAAGAAAACATTTTAAAGTTAAGACATAAAATTGTAAATGCTCATGAAAAATATATCAACAAAAAGAATATTGTTTTTCTATCAGGCGGAATTGACTCTGTAGCAATGTTGATAGCAATTACTGACTTAACCGAAACCCAAAACATTGAATGCATCTCCTATAAGGTAATGGGGACAAAACAAGATGAAACATTGTATGCAAAAAGTATTTCTGAAAAGTTATCAGTAAAACTTGATGTAATAACAACAAGATTATCAAGCAAGTTAGATTACGATCTGTTTGTAGAAAGAATTCAAAAAACAAACAACCCATATCCTGGTATATGGATTTTTGATGAACTAGGAATAAATGCAAGTAAGACCTTTTATGCAGGACAAGACACGAGACTTCATACACCATCTTTAAACGTAATTGATAGAGTAGCATTTGAAATTTTTAATCTTAAGTTTACAGGAAAGAAGATAATATTTAGGGCTCTAAACACCGCTTTATTCCCGTTACAATTTATTTCAGGAATGATTTATTTAGCGGGCGTAAATTCTAAATTAATTGAGGGGCTGAGAAGGGCGTTATATGTTTTTGACATTGAAAGATATATTAGGATAGCTTATTTTAAAGCTGACGCTTTTAAAATAAAGTCATTAGGGTTGCCTATAAAAAACTTAAGTAAAATAGTCGGAAAATATAAAATTGATATAAGTAAAGCTTTTGACAAAAGATCTCTTTACAATGAAATTGTTTCTTTAAAATGGAGAGAACAGTATGTTAGTGACATAAAGTATATGTCAGAACTTGTAACATCTTTTGGTGGTAAAATAGCCATGCCGTTTTATGAAAAAGAATTGGTTGAATTTTCGTCTACAATCCCATTTAAATTATCAACAAAAAAAATAAATGGAAAATCACAATTTGGATCTAAAAAGGTTAAAGTATCAAAATATGTTTTAAGGCAGGCGTTAATAGACAAAATAGACAAAAAAACGTATGAAAGATCCAAAGCTGTTTCACAGACGTTTCATTTATTATTTAATATGGGATTAGGGGAAGTTATAAAAAAAATAATTTTAGAGGAAAAATTAAATCCAAAATCATTAATCGAGGAATTAAAACTACAGAAATTTATAAATTCTTTTATCCAAAATAAGAAACCATGGTCAATAAAAGACGAAAAGTATCTTTTGAAAATATACAATTTAAGTTGCTTAATTGTTTATAAAAAAATAGCAGAAAGCGATAATTGAAATAAAAAAATGGATACTCTCAATACAAAGATTTTCAATAAAATATAACCCTGAAATATTAAAATTTTGTTTTCAATTTCAAAACTCACATCAGGAAAAGTAAAAAAATTCTTCTCTCTACTTTTTTTAATCGGAATACTGAAGCTGATAAGCTTTATTACCCCATTAATGGTAAATAGTGTATCGCCTTCAGTTGAATCTTTTGGCGTTTTTGAATATAGCTTTAACGTAGGTCAAATCTTACTACCCTTATTGAGTATGGGATTGTCAGGAGGATATGCATTTTATGTTTTAAAGAATAAACAAATAAAAATGAAAGCAACTTTTCATTTTCACTTTTTTTTTATAACCGCGTTAGCATTACTCATAGCAGTAATTTACCCCAATATTTTAAATAGCAATTACTACGGAGCAATTTTAATTGCCTTAACGTTTTCTAACCAAGTTTTTATTGCTGGAATTAAAAGGATTGAAAATAGAAACTATAGTTCGGTTTTTATTGAAAGTGGACTCTATTTAGTCCTATTAGTGCTTGTTTTATCATTTTTAACACTTCATTTAACATTTAATTTTCACGTTTGGTTTTTAGTACTGCTCATTTACAATGTAGTTTTGACTCTTTTTCATCATTTTAAACACATTAAATTTGGAAAAATTAAAAAAGAATATTTAAAAAAAACATACTCATTTGGAGCAAAAGTAATGATTGCAGGGCTGCTTGTTTTCTTGCTTTGTAATAGCACGCGGGTGTTTACTAAATTCTTCTTAAATGAAACAGCTGTTGGTTTATATTCTATTGTTTTCAGAATTGGGGCAGCATCTGTTTTAATCTACAAAACTGTAATAGTTTTAATTTACAAAGAACTTTATGTGAGTGATTACAAATATTTAGATAGAACCTTTGCAAAGATGATTATTACCGCTTTATTTGTTTGTATCATTTTATTTTTTGGGTTTCCATACTATTCCATGTATATTATTAAACATCAAACTTTATATCAAATAATAGATGATAAGATAATATTTATTATTTTTTTACAAGCTGTCTTATGGGGAAATTTTTCGTTATTAGAACCAATCTTCCAACGAGAAAATAAAGTTGTCCAACAAATAGGAATCACCGCTGTTGCCGTAAGTTCAATGTTTTTTTTGATGTGGGTATTGCATGAATATTTTATTTTGGAATTGATACATATTTGTTTAATAAATAACCTTATGATATCATCAGCTATTTTGTTTACTATGTTGTATTTAAAAAGTGAAAAAGTTTTCTTGAGAAGAACTTTAAGCCTAAGTATTCTACTGTTATTAATTACTGTTATTAATGTGGTTTTTTAAGAGTTATGTGAAGGCCAAAAGCCACACTTCGATATTTTATACTTCATTATTTTTAGGCATTTTCATTTGGACAATTTCAATAGCTCTAGTACCTGCAAGCCCATTAACCCCTCCACTAACAGAAACACTTTTATTTTTTGCTTTATCCTATTTAGCTGTGATTTTGGGGTACCATTTCGCCCCCAAAAGTCATTCTCGCAGCGGCACCATAGCCCAAAGCATTAATTCTATACGTATAGTAACATATATTGTCCTTTGTGCTTTTTTAATTCGATTTATTGATTTGTTTTTTTACCGTGGGATGTCAATCTTTAACACAGTTTTTCAAAACCGAACGCTGGTTCAAACACCGCTTCATTTTATTGAAGTGATTTTTAAGACAGCATCTGTATTAAAATCTTGTTATTTTATACCGTTAATTTTAGTATTAACAGCAAAGAAAAGCATAAGCATACGCACCTCATTTCTTTCGAAATTAACTTTCGCTTTACCATTAATTGAAGCCTTATTGTTGGGATCTCGTAAAACAATTTTTGAAATGGCAATTTTGCTTTTTCTTATATTGTTTCTTTTTTCGAAGATATCTTTAAGAAAATGGATTATCATATCTGTTTGTACACTGGTGGCTTCCCTTTCATTTACCACTTACATATTAAAACAAAGAGTATCAATTGAATATAATTCTAAAAGAGCACAAAACGAGCTGCTAACCACCAGATATAATGATTTGTTACCATTAAAGGAGTCCTTTAAAAATCACCTAGTTAACGAAACAGAAAATGATTTGGAATTCAACTCAAAGCTAATTATGGCACATTATGGGCAATACATTAATCACGGCTTTTTTGAGTTAGATAACATTTTTAAAAATAAAAATAGTTTTGATTATGCTCTAGGCAGGCACACATTCTCTCAAGTCATGAAACCATTTTCACTCGATGTAAATGCAAATCCAAGAGAGTATACCTACGTAACATTTTTTGGCGCATTATTTTTAGATTTTGGATGGTGGTCATTAGCTGTTTTTATCATTTTTGGTGCTTATCAAAAAAGTGTTTTCACCGGTGTAGACAAAAACTTATTAAATATGACTGTTCTTCCTTACTTAATAATGATAAATATTTTCATCCCTGTGATGTGTATTATTAGAGGTTCTGGTCTTTATCCTTTTTTGGGAGTATTTTTTCTTTATTTTGCAGCGAAGTTGTTATGTAAAAAACAAATGAATATCAGACTATGAATTTTGACAACCTAAAAATAGCCCTTATCCATGATTGGTGTTATGTTAATGGAGGAGCAGAGAAAGTTGTAAAAGCTATAAATGAGGTTTGGCCTCAAATTGACAACTACACGCTATTTGATGTAATGAATAGCTCTGATAAAGAATATATTTTTGGTAAAAAGAAATTAACACCTAGCTTCATTCAATATTTCCCTTTTCTAAAAAAAAAACATCGATATTATTTTCCGTTATTTAAATATGCTATTGAGGAGTTTAATCTGGACAAATACGATATAGTGTTAACGTCATCAGCAGGATTTTCCAAAAACGTTTTAACTAATCATAATCAGTTACATATTTGTTACTGTCATTCTCCAATGAGATATGCTTGGGACTTTTATCACAGTTATACCAACAAGAGACAACTCAAGAACCCAATTTTAAGAAATGTTGTTAAACTCTTTTTTCATAAGCTTAGGATTTGGGACGTTATTGGCTCAAATAGAGTTGATTTTTTTGTGGTTAATTCTAAAAACATTCGTAACCGTTTAAATAAGATATATAGAAGAGATTCATACGTTATATACCCTCCCGTTGATGTAGAAGGTTTCTCATTATCCAAGGAAAAACAATCTTATTATGTTACCGCATCAAGGTTAGTAGATTACAAGCGGGTTGATATTATTGTTGAAGCATTTAATAATCTCTCAGACAAAAAAATTTATATAATTGGGAGTGGACCTGAACAAAAAAAGCTTGAGAAAAAAGCCATAAGTAAAAACATTATTTTTTTAAATCATATTTCTAAAGACGAACTAATAAACAAGTTTCAAAAAGCAAAAGCATTTATTTTTGCAGCCAATGAAGATTTTGGAATAGTCCCTGTTGAAGCTCAAGCATGCGGAACTCCAGTAATAGCCTATGCTAGTGGAGGATCTTTAGAAACAGTAATTAACAAAAAAACAGGACTCTATTTTGAAGAACAAACAAAAGAAAGTCTTGTTAACGCAGTTATTGATTTTGAAAAAATCAAACTTAATCAAAACGAGATTAGACAGAATGCCGAAAATTTTAGCACAAAAGCTTTTAAATCCCGCCTTAAATCATTTGTCGAATTAAAGTATAAAGAGTTTATAGAAAAATGAAAATAACCGTAGTAGGCACAGGCTATGTAGGTTTGGTTACTGGAACCTGTTTGGCAGAAGCTGGTAATGAGGTCCTTTGTATAGATATTGACAAAGCCAAAGTAACAAAAATGCAAAATGGCGAAGTGCCCATTTATGAACCGCACCTGGAAACCTATTTTGAGCGAAATATAAAGGCAGGAAGATTGCACTTTTCTGCCCAGATTGAAGAAGGAGTAGCTCATGGAGAGGTTATCTTTTTGGCCCTTCCAACCCCCGAAGATGAAGACGGCTCTGCTGACCTGTCCTATGTACTGGGCGTTGCCAATCAAATTGGTGGCTTGATGAAGGATTATAAAATCATCGTTGGAAAAAGTACCGTGCCTGTTGGTACAGGTGAACAAGTGAAACAAGCGATTCAATCGAAAACAAAGACCCCTTTTGATGTAGTGTCTAACCCAGAGTTTTTACGCGAGGGCTTTGCCGTAGAAGACTTTATGAAACCCGATAGGGTAGTTGTTGGTGTGGAGTCGGAACGCGCCAAAAACGTCATGGAAAAACTTTACGC
>ENA-OUOG01002937-OUOG01002937.1-marine-metagenome-genome-assembly--contig:-NODE-2937-length-16781-cov-5.658285_pt1 | contig 16781 bp, 3 predicted proteins | sample MGYA00248635_ERZ508505 | MGnify/ENA primary metagenome ERZ508505 (study PRJEB26176, sample SAMN06267871) | marine metagenome | isolation source: Saanich Inlet, British Columbia, Canada | place: Pacific...
TTCCGATCTTCTTGTGTGCCTAAGAAACTTACAATGTTAACTAATTTGTAAAATGTTCCTGGCTGATCTGCAAATTCAACGTTAGATCCGTTTACTGGACGAGATGTCATTCTACGTACAGCAATGAATGCTCCAGCTTGTGGGAAGTCGGCAAAACCATTAGACTGTAATGCGTTTACTTCGGCACTTGCATTTGTAAATCCTATTCCTCTGTTTACAAATGTTGGGTTAGCTAATACACCGTTTCCAATTTGTGGTATTAGATCAACATCATCAATGTTATTAGGATCTGTTACAGTTATAGTAGGGGCAACATCGTATCCACTACCTGGTTCAACAATTCTAATTTCAAACACTTGTTCGTTTGCAACACTTGCTCTTGCTTTAGCAGGAGTTTTAATTTGTGCTGCATTGCCGCCTGTGCCTGCCGCATTTGGTAGTATTACAAATTTACCTTGTTGTGCAGGATTACCAAATGCTATTGCATTGTATCCGCCTGTTACAGTAGTTGACAATGTGTATGACTGCCAGTATAAACCATCGTGACTGTAAAATACTTGATCAGTGTCGTCTGTTGTAAATACAAATGTACCTTGACCGTATGCTAGTTTACGTTCTGTAGCAGTTAACGGAAGTGTTAGAGCATTGTTGTACCAAGTAACACCGTCTAGCGAGTACATAATATCGTTTGTACCGCCTAGTGCTACAAATTTGCCGTTACCCCAAACAATATCTGTAGATGCTGCAAATGTACCTGGTGCAACAACACCAGTCCATGTAACGCCGTCTGCACTATATGCAGCATTTGTTGTGCCTGGTTCAATAACAACAAATTTACCTGCGCCATATGCAATTTCTGTATATCCAGTTCCTGGTAATGCTATTGCACTACTTGTCCACACAGCGCCGCCGTTGTCTGAATATACAACGTCTTGGTCAGTACTGCTTATTACAACAAATCTTGCAGTTGTTGCATCAATTTGTCCAAATGCAACAGAATTTTCTCCAGTAGTGTCAAATGTTCCTGGTAAACTGCTTGTTAGCCAAGTATCTGCATCATTTGAATATGCAACAGTGCTGTCTCCGTCTGCAACTACAACTATTGCACTTTGTTTAAATGTACTCGAGCCGTCATCTTGTAAACCGTCTGCAATACTTGAATAATTACCTCCAGGAAGCGTTGGTAATACTTCTGCTGTCCAGTTACTACCATCTATACTTACTGCACCGTTAGTTCCGGCGCCTACTGCTAAGAACTTGCCACTTTCGCCAATACCTTCAAAGTCAAACTCAACTATTGCGCCGGTTATACTATTTACAGTTGATAATACAATAGTAATATCGTTAGCAGGTGATGTACCTCCTACGTCAGTGCCTGCAATAGTAAGTTCGTCTAGTCTAGAATAACCTGTGCCTGCTGTATTAACAGTAAGATAGTATTTAATTCCGTTACGAGTTACATCAAAAGTTGCACCCGAACCAGTGCCGCTTGTAGCACTTATACCTGTGTATTGCGCACTAGTTTTAAACCATTCAACATCGTACCATGTAGTTGATGTTGGCAATGTAATTGCAGCATTACTATTGGTAGGTGCTGATACAGTTACCCTAGGTTCAATTTGATATGTTGACGAGCCATTTGGTGCAACAATTGGTGTTCCAGGAACAATATGATCCCAGCCTGCAACTCCATCTGAATCTCTAAATACTGTTGCTTCTTTAGTACCAGCATTGTATGTATCAATAACAGCGTATTGTCCAATAGCTGCACCACCAATGATATAAATTTTCATTCCAGGATAAGCTGTACTTAACGCACCATCAGTTGCTGCAAGGAATATACCGGTTGTTGACCCGCTTTGTGCAACGTTACTTGCAATTACATATCCGCTACCACCCTGTGGAATGTCCGGGTCGGCATTTTGATCAATATATGCATAATTAAAGCCGCCATCGCGGAATTCGTCACCTACTACTACTTCGTCTGTGCCTGCGCCAAAGACATCAAATACAACTTCATTATACTCGTTTCCTGCATGACTAAATTCAAAGTTTAGTAGTTGAACATTATCAACATTAACTTCACTTATTGTTGCGTTATATTGTGTTCTATTATCTACTACTGCCGTAATAGGTGTTTCATCTGGATCAACGCCTGTTGCTATTGAACCAAAGTCACCGTAAGAGTTGTTACCATTAGTAGCACGTACTCTTCCGCCGCCTTCTGCTAGATAACCGATATGCGAGTAGTATGTGAATACAGATACAAGTTCTGCTCTACCATTGTTAAGAATGTGTGCGCCAATACCGTCGCTTATAACTTGTGTAAAGTCATTTGAAACAAACGAGTCATTGCCACCGTTGTGTAGAGCGCCGTCAATCTTCTGACCTGTAGCAGCATTACCAAACGTTGTTACTCCTTGTATATAAGGCGATCGTGTTATGATCCAAGTACGGAAATCTTCTGGTCCAAATCCTGGATCGAGCGAACAATAAGCGCCAGCACTTACTTTGCTGTATCCGTATTCATTTTCAGGTAGTAAATCTCCATTTAATCCGTTTAGTGTACAGTTTCTTACACCAGTAGCATCACGTAAGTAGAACATGTCTTCTTCTTGTGATCCTGTTACACTATTGTTGTAAAAACGTGCTACGTAACGAGAAGCATAATTACCTGGATACATTAGGTCATATTTAATAGCATCAATGTAGTAACCTACATCGCGCAAACAAAGTGCTTCGTTGTATGTATAAGAACTAAATTCATCTGTAATATACTGAAGTGCCGCAGTTTGTATTGTACCTTTTTGTGCTTGTAAATCTGTAAACGATGTTTGTGTAGTTGCGCCTTCACCAGTTTCACTTGGATAAGTTGTAGTAACTGTTCCGGCACCATTAGTAACAATATCAATAACATCATCCATATTGTTGCCAACTGCTGTCTGCGATGCTGCTTCTGCATCTGCAACTAGTTCAGCTTTTAGCTGCGTAAGTGCTGCAAGTGTAGCGGTCTTTTCGTTCCCTGCGCCAATTTGTAGTGTACCATACGAATAATAGCTATCACCTGCAATAACTGATTGATAATTACCTCCGTATAAAACATCGTAAGTTGCGGCATCGATAATATATCCTAAGTCTCGTTGACAAGTAGCTTGTCCTTCGGCACCTAACGCTGTCCATTGTGCATTATAGTTAGTATTTAAGTAGCTAGATACATCGCTAATTATTGTTGCTCTATTAGTTTGGAATGTTCCAGCAGTTGTACTATCATCAGCAACCGTAGTACCGTTATCTGGGAAGGTATATGTTGGAACTGCGTCTAATCCATCGTCTAAAATGTTATACACATTTGTAAACGCATTGTATACTGCAACATAATTTGTACTATCTACATAGTCTTTTGCAAGACGTCTAATATATTTGATAATATCAAGTGTTTGTATTTTTTGATTAGCAACTACATTTTGTGCTGATGTAACAGCTCTATAGTATGCTGCTCCTGCAACACTTGATGCAAAGTTTGAACCAGTAATTAAGTCATAGCTCACTGCATCAATAATTAATCCTATATCTCTAGAACAAGTTGCTGAATTATAAAAGCTGTCAAAGTCTACAAAATTGTAGTTAACATAGTTTTGTACTTCGGCAACAATAAAGTCTCTATTACGCTCTAGTTGTAACATTGCATAGTATGCATTTTGATTGTTAGTTTGACATATGCTACCTTCGTTGGTTGCGCCAAATAATACTGCGTCAATAATTCTTGCACTTGCAGTAATTCTTGCAATAGCTGTTGCATCGCCTGCAACATTTGCAATAGCACCGTCTGTAGGATCTAGTAGCGCATATTGAATTGCTTCTCTAGTTTGTTGTTTTTGTCCGCCGGTATATACTTCTACAGCAGTTTTGCGCAAATATGCGTGTGCTGCTTTAAGTGTTCTATAGTTGCTGTTTAATGCAAAATCAAATCCAACTGCTTCTAGTATTTTACCTACGTCTCTTTCACACTTGGCACTATTATATACTAAGTCTGGATAGTTTGCAGTAATCCAAGTAGTTGTATCAGTTTTAATTCCAGCTGTTGCTGCATCTAGTGCAGCTTTAGCAGCAATTAGTGCAGTTGTACTATTAACATTGTTAGTCGGTGTTGGATTAACTAGTGTAGTTGTATCGCCTACAGCATCAGGACCATTACTAATAATATCGACAATGTCTTCAATATTGTTTGCAATTGCAGCAATATTACCAACGTTACCAGTTAGAACTTGCGGAACAGCAGTTTGTTTAGGACTTACTATAGTAGTGTTTCCAGCTACATTCTGTGCAGTAGTCTTTAAGTAGTTAATTGTAGCAATTGTTTGTGTTTTAATGGAAGCTGGTAATTGATCAATAGTGTTGTCATCGCCGTCCCAATATGCTAATCCAGTAATAACTGCTAGACTATTGCCGCCGTAAGTTAAATCATACACTAACGAATCAATTATATAACGTGCATCTCTGCGTGTATCTGTTTTGCCATATTTTAATGTTGGATACTCATCATCTAAATATGCAATAACTTCTGCAACTAAAAAGTCAATATTAGCTTGGATATTCTGTATAGCATATTCGTCTGCTAGTGACAGCGTAATAGGATCATTTACGTATGCAGCTTGCATACTATTCAAACCGTAATCAATTTGATACTTCATTAAGTCAACTAAACTTTCAACCTTACTAGCTTGTGTATCTATTGCTAGAGGCCAGTTTTGACTTTGAGGTTCTGTGTTTCCTGTAGTAGGAGTAATCGATGTTCCTGTTACTACATTCTTAACAACTTCTGCTACTCTATCAAATGTTTTTACAGTATAATATGTATCGCTTGCAGGAGTTGTTGCACTTCCGGCAATAATTTTTGTAGATCGTAATTCGTCGCCTAATATAGCACAATATGCCGGAACTCTAATAGGAAGTACTTCTCTATGTTCTCCAGTTGAAACTTTAACTAAAGTTTGTGGGACATCTCTTTCAGGAATATCATTAGCATCTTGCGAAGCAATTGCAGTAGTAACAATACCTACTAGCTCTGCAACTTTTGTATATGCACCTATTTCAACTTCTAATAATTCATTTGTATACTGTTCAACAATTGCTGTAGAGTCGTCAGTTACGTTCTGATAAATTGTATTCGGTGCTTTGTTTTTAAGAACAGCATCAATAAGTGTTAGCATATGATTATATGCTGCTACACTTACATCGGCTTCATTACCAAGTCCAGGGTAAAACCCCGAACCTTCTTGCTCAGATTCAATTGAGTACGGACCGTCGCCAAGTAGTCCTAGCAACGATTGTGTTGCGCTACGGGTCTTTAAGTTGCCGCCGTGTCCTAAGTCCCATTTAATCTTGTCAAGAATAATACCTACATCACGTTTACACTTATCTTCACCATATGTAAAGTTTTCGTAAATGCTTCCAGGTGTTGCATTTGCAATTTGATAGTTAATAAACGAACCAACTTCCTCTTGAATAAACACACGGTTTAGTTCAAGCATGTATTGTGCGTTTGGATTCTTTGGACCTTTTTCAATTTGTTCACAAGCATATCTGATAGATTTAAATGGTCTATCAATGTTGCTACCTGCTTCCGGAAAAGGCTTATCAATGCCGTGCTCTGCAACAAAATAAACGTCTTCAACACTTTGTAAAAATTCCCAATTTGGAACTCCGGTATCAGTAACAGTTAATACTTGTCCTTCTTTACCGATTGGAAGTCTTGTTGGTGCGCTACCACTATAGTAAACTAAGTCACCCTCAGTAGTAAGTACACTTTGTTCTGATCCAATAGCAATGACTGCCCAATACTGTCCACTATCTGCTAAATCAGGTCTAGAACCTTGTGCTCCGCCGCCAGGCTGTACTAGTGTTTCTGTTGAAAAATCGTCGCCTTCTGAGATATGGTATTTTACACATATGTAAGAGTTGTCACCGTATCTTGCTACATCGCCTTCAAAGTATTCTTGATCGTCTAACCAAATGCCTCTCCAGCGAATACCTTCGTTAATTAGCTTCCAGTAATTGTTGTTAGGTGGTTGTATTCCTGAATGATCTAATATACACACATAAGTAAACCCGCCAAGTTTAACAACCTCGCCAACTTTATACTGTGTCAACGAACTATCATCGTTCCAGTCGCCAATAAATCTAAATCCTTCAGTAAATAGATCCCAATCTACAGGAGCAGTTGACGAAAAAATGCCGCCGCCAGTATATGGAGTAAATCCAGTTGCATCGATAGTTGAAGTTAAATCTGGATTACTGTATAGTCTAATAGTGTCAACATCAATTACATCAACATAACCAACTAGTCCATTTAGTTCAACCATCCCTTGTATTTCATTTATTATAACTTGTCTGCCGTTTTCTAAATTATGACCAACACTAGTTACTTCTACTGGATTTGACTGTATAATATTTGTCACTATGCCGCTGAGAGGCCCAGGAATAATATTAGTATGATTTGTTCTAGCAATGTACTGATTGCCGCCATAACGTACAACATCACCTGGTTGATATCCTCTAAACGGATTCCAGTCGTTTTCGTACTGGAAGCCTTCAACAAACTTTTCCCAATTTGATCCGTCTGTTCCTAAATCGCTTGTAGATGTATGTGCATTAGTACAGATCCAAACACCGGCGCCGTAGCGGACTAAGTCATTGTATTTGTATCTGGCTCCAGTTGTCCATTCGCCTTTATATTCTAAACCGTTATTAAATACATCCCAGTTTGCAATATCAGCTTCTAGTCCATCTGCGGCAGTAGCAGATGATACATGCAATGTATTACACACATAAGTAGATCCACCATATTTTACAAAATCGTTAATACGATAGCGAGTTGATGTTGACCAATCACCTAGCCATTCTAACCCTTCTGCATAAGCGTCCCAATTTAAAATATCAGCTTCTAACCCGTCACTAGCATCAATTGCGGTAGCAGCGGAAGTATGATTGGTATTAGCAATATATAGTCTTGCACCATAACTTACAATATCATCTATTACATAATCTGTATTAGTTGACCATTCACCTTTCCAAGTTTGACCTTCTGATACTAAGTTCCATTTAGGTGGAACAATATTAAAATCTGAAAAGAAATTTGTTTGACTTGTATGCCCTATTGTACATATATATGTTTTGCCACCGAATGCAATAACATCGTCTTGGTAATATGTATTGTCAGCACTCCAATCGCCTTTCCATACAAATCTAATTCTACCTAGTTTAAATTCTGCCATTTTGTTTAACTCCGCTAGTGTTATTTATCTTATTTTGTTTTTGCATATTATTGCATCGAATCATCGAAACCTTTAAGCATTAGCATTTGCGATACTATAGTTCCAGATATTGATGTTTGGGTAGTTGTTATATTTCCTTCGCCGTCGTCACTATCAAACGTGCCATCAAAAACAACATCTGCATTAATATTTAAATTACCAGTTATTATATTAATTTCATTATCGAGACCGCCAAGAATAACTCTACCTGCTTGCAATCTATTAACTTCAAGACTTTCACCGCCTACAGAAAGTCTATCTGCAAGGAATATTGCAATGGCACGTTGTGTAGGAACAACATTATTACTATCAGCAGCAAATGTAGGGTCAGTTGAAAATTCATTAACAACGGCACCTGAACCGCCTAATCTTACTCCGCCAAGTGCTAGTTCTGAAAGACCATCTAAGTCAAAGAATTCAGCACTAATAGTAACAATACCAGTAGCCTGTTGGACGCTAAACAATTCACCTGTTCTAAAGTTACCGTCTTGGTCTGTGCTTACATAAAATACTCTTCCGCCGTTTTGTTCAAGTACTTCGTTTTCTGGCGCTGCTGTAAAGAAGTTTCCGCCTGCATATATTTCAGGATAGTTAGTTTCTTCAAAATTACCTGTACCAATATCTAAGAAATCATGTCCTGAAATTCTACACTGACTAAATTTTTCTCGCAATGTAATCTCAGTACCGTTTTCTACTACAAACTGTACATCAAGTCTTGGAGAAATTTGAAATCTAACTGCATTTGTTTCATTACCTGTACCATCATCACCTAAGTCCGTAACTGTTACTCCGCTAAACACATAAGGTGTATTTGGTTGTATTGCGTCTGGATCAAATAATCCGTCAATTTCTATTTGTACACCTGGTCCAGGTAATGCTGTAATACCAGACACAGTTAGTGTATTTTCTACAGGATATATATCAGCATAACCATTACCAGTAATAGTAATAGTAGAACTCGAAGATCGATATCCAGCTCCTCGATTAATAAAGTCTGGTTGAGCTAGGACTTTGTTTCCAACCCTTGACTGAATTGCAATATCAAAAGTAGCATTTGGATCTATTACTGATATGCTAGGAGGATTACCAATATCATAACCGCTTCCTGGATTTATAATTCGAAGTTCGCTAATACTTCCAGTATCTACTTCAGCTCGTACAAATGCATTAGCGCCTACGCTAACTATAGCAAGAGCATCGGTAGTTGCTGCATTTGCTTTAATATACCAATTTCCGTTACCAAAAGCTAACGCTCCCCAAGTTTTTGTACTAGTAAGATTGCGTGTGTTCCATAACACTCCATACTCGGAGGTAGCAATATATGAACTATTTCCTGAATCTTCTTCGCCTATCGCTACAAAAGTTCCTTGACTGTATTTTAGGTCAGTAACTGAAAAGTTAGAAAACCCTGGAACTTCTATAGTTTCTCCTTGTATCCATGTTATTCCATCAAAACTAAATGCTGTTTTTCCTGCATCTGTTACAATTACATATCTATTATTTCCGTACTCAACAGACGTAATAGTTTCTCCTGTAAAGTCAGGTGTTGCACTGTCGTGTCTAGTCCAATTAATTCCATCTGTTGATGTTGCTGTTGCAAGATCACTAGTAGATACTGCAACATACTTTCCTAAACCATAAGTAATGTAAGACCAGACACTAGTTGTACTGTCTAGACCGCCATCGGTATCGTCTGGAATTGTAGAAGATGTCCATGTAGTACCATTTGTACTTGATATGACAGTATCTGTGTCAGTAGCAATTATTACAAATTTTCCGTTTCCGTAAACACCGTCGTTCCAGTTTCCTACTGTAGGAAGAACAGATGCTGTCCAAATTGCTCCTGTTAAACTTGTAAGTAATTGATTTGTTCCTCTAGCAATAGCAAGGAATCTATTATTGCCGGCAATTAATCTTGTATAATTTGCTAGAGGAATTTGTACTTCGGTCCACAGCGTTCCATTATCACTGTATCGAACATTTTCGTCAGTTGTTAACGATAAAAATCGTCCTGAACGCCCTGTTCCAACAGATGTAAATGTTACAATACTCGATGTACTATCATCTGTAACCTCAGTAACAGTAATAACTAAATTATTGTCTGGAGTCGCACCGCCTAACGCTGCGCCAGGTATAGTAACTTTGTCATTTACAGCGTATCCCGATCCGCCTGATGCAATAGTTACATTATAGACTGATCCTGATCTTACAACATTAAATTCAGCTGGAATTGCAACAGCTTCAAATACATTTCCAGTTCCTGAGGTAAAGATTAAATCAACTTCTTCACCGGGTTCAAATGTTCCAACAGACTCGCTATCAAGGTCTGCTTCAATAATGCTTCCAGTATTTGCACTAAACGATTGTATAGTAGCTGTTGCTCCAGATATTCTACCTTTGATATTTAGTGGCAATGCTGGTAGCTCTTCTATTGAACCTAAAAATTGTATCGATATTGGAGAAATAACTTGATTAACTAACACTCTAATAGAATTATCGTCTCGCCAAATAACATTTCCGTCACCAGTAATACCATTATAAGTCTGAGTAATGCCGCCAAATGCCATGTCAACGTATGTTCTATTTGTAAATAAATTTGCAGAGCTGGCGCTATAAACCGGACTAGGAACAATAATTCTAGGTTCTATTCTATATTGTGTAGTTAAATCAAACGATGTAACATTTGGAGTTCCGGGTACTATGTGATCCCAGCCAGGAGTTTCATCTGACTCTCTAGTAACAGTAATAGTTTTGTTTGAAAAATTAAAACTATCAATATATGCATATTGACCAATACCAGTACCGGCAGTTATAAAAATTCTCATTCCTAAAATTTCTGACTCAAACTGTGTTGTATCAGCGGAGGCTAATATTAAACTCGACGATGCATCTAACGTTTCTTGTGCGTTACCCTGACGTCTAAGATATCCTGCGCCGCCACCTTGACTAGATCCGTCAGGGCTAATTAGTCTAGCTTCAAATAATCCGCCGTCTCTAAAGTCGTTAAAACTAACAGAAGCATTAGCTCCAGCGCCGGATATTGATGCAGTTGCAGTTGTATATTGTTCGCCGGCATTTCCGTATTCAAAGATTTTAATTTCATCATTTCCGCCTCCGGCAAATGCTTCCGAAACATATGCTTGATTTTTTCGATTATCAGCTTTTACTATTTGTGGTATTTCTTCAGCGTCAATACCGACTGCTACAGACCCGTAACGTCCATAAGAATTGTTGCCGTTTGCTGAACGAATAATGCCGCCGTCCTCGGCAAAATATCCAATCTGAGCATAATAAGTAAATATTGATACAAGTTCTGCTCTTGCATTGTTAGTAACCCATACTCCAATGCCGTCACTTAATACTTGTGTAAAGTCGTTAGCAACCATTGACTTATTACCACCGGCATGCAATTCGCCGTCAATTTTTATACCTACACAGCCAAATCCTGTATTAGTAACACCTTGTATATATGGCGACCTATTAATAATCCAGCATCGATCATCGTTCGGTCCCCACCCTTCGTCAAAACTTACAAGAGCGCCGCCGGTTGGTTTTTGGTATAATTCAAATACACCTGGAGGGTTAAGAACACCTTCTAGTCCACCTGTAGTCATATCTCTTAAACCTGTGCTGTCTCTCATTAAGAAAAGATTATCTGTTTGACTTCCTTTAACTGCATTTACATATCGTCTAGCAGCAGTTATAATACCATAATTTCCGCTATATTTTATGTCTCTTGCTAAACCTCTAACAATACTCCAAAAGTCATTAGTTATTTGTATTTTGTCAAATACAACATTGGGATATTGTTCAGTTAAATAAGCATATATCTCTTCTTGTAAAAACTTTTTATTTAAATACAATGCATCCCATGCATTAATATTTGCTTCTGATGAGCTTAGTACGTTTGACCCTGTTAACAAAGGACTTATTTCTCCATCTGCAACATTAAACTCGTAATAATCTTTAAAGTCTTGAAAGTTTGTAATCATAGTATTAGCAGATTGTAAATCCGATATTGGAAAAACATTATTAAATATTGGGTTGCCTTCAGCATCAACTAACGGAACATCAAATTGCCCAAGTGCTTGTTCTAATACTTCAGTAACTTGTGATTCAGTATTACTAGAAGAAGGTGTAACAGGAACTGCTCTAATTACTTGACCTACAATGTTAAAATATCTATCCATATAGTCTAACAAATATGGATAATTAGATTGGTATTCGTCTAACGGACTGTTTACTAATACTGTAGTTGATCTCAATTCATCTCCGTTAATTGCGCATCCTGCGGGAACAATAATTGGAGCAATTTCTTTATATTTTCCGGTACTTACACGAACAATTACTGGACTACCAGCTGGAAAGTTATCTTCAACGTATTCACATGCAAATCGTATAGTACGAAATGGGTTTTGAAAAGAACCTCTATCAATATCGTCAATACCGTTAGTTGCAACATATACAACATCAGCATCGTCGGCAATATCTCTCCAATACAAATTTAAATCTTCAGTTACAGAAAGAAGTTGCTCAGATTCGCCAATAGGAACTCTCTTATCACCAAAAGTACTGTCGTCAAAAACTGTACTTCCGTCATTGTCAATTTCTCTATTTTGTCCGTATGTTAATAAATCGCCTTTTTCTTGCATAGCAGCCGGAACACCTGCTTCTATTAATAAGTCCCAGTAATAATATCCACTGCCGTTGTCACCTGGAAAGTTTAATATAGTTGCATCATGATCGATATTACAAGAATAAGAACTTCCTTTCCAATAAACAATATCGCCTACACTATAGTAAGATCCTATAGTCCAATTGCCTTTCCAAGACAGTCCCGGAACTAGTAATTCCCAAGTACCTTCTTCTAAATAATCGAAACTACTACCGTCAAAGTTTGCGTCTGAACTAACATCTCGCAATGCTAGATACAAATTACCGCCGCGTTGTACAGTGTCACCTGTTTTATAAGATGTATTAATATCCCACTTTCCAACAAAATTAACGCTTCTTGATAACAAAACCCAGTCATTGCTTCCTTCAAATGGTCTTGATCCGGTATTATTTGTAGTTGAATAATAAACAAACCCGCTATGGCGTACAATATCGCCTATATTATATGTTGTTCCACTAGACCAACTATTTTCGTATTGAGAGCCAAATGTTAAAATTTCAAAAAAGGCATCGTTAAACTCCGAAGCAGTATGTGTTTCTATACATTTATATATTGACCCGCCGTACTTTACAATATCGTTAATACGATATTCATTTCCGTTCTCAAATTCTGATTGCCAATTAATGCCTTCAAAGTACAATTCCCAATACACAGTACTTCCGTCCGGAGTAGGTTGTAATATATTATCTGATGTATGCGGAGTTATGCATTTATATAGTAAACCATTATACTTTACAACTTGTCCCGGAGCATACGAAGTCGAAGATGACCAATCTTCGACAGATATAGTTTCTGTAAACAATATCCAATAATCTGAATCATCTGCATATGTAGTTGAATTATGATTAACCGAGCAAATCCAAAGTGTTCCGCCTATCTTTACAATATCGCCTAAGTTATAATCTATTCCGTTATTCCAGTCACCAATGAATCTAAAACCGTTAGTCATTACAACCCATTTGGGCTGCGGCTGCGGCGGCACCGATCCAGGAAGGATTGCATCTAAGTCTGTTCTAAAAGCCTCACTAGCTACGTGTCCAATTATACATACATAACTTTTACCACTAATACGAATTACATCATCTCGTCTGTATGCAACACCAGGAGTCCAATCTCCTTTCCAAGTGTACTTAAATCGTTCTAATCTAAATTCTGCCATCTTTTAATCCTTAGTATCCTGGTCCTGAAATATTTTCCGGGTATTGATAATCTTCTGAAATTCTTACAATAAACTGTCCGTCTACTGGATCTATATAATATGTCAACAGTCTGCCGTCCCATTTAATCTGTTGGTAACGTAAATTCTCGTATACAATATTATGATCTGCATCAATACCTTCAAGAAAATCAATACCTTCCTCAAAATCAGGATAGTTATTTTCACCAACACCGATATCGTTTACTGTTACAGTGCCTTGGCCGCTTAATTGGTCTTGACGTATTAGAAATAATTCGCCATCATCGTTTCTACGCATGCCATAAAAATATTGTTTAATAAATCCTTGAATAATTGATTCTGGATTGTTACCTATATAATGACTCATTATACAATCTCCACTATACTTGCTACAACATCAACACTGTCGTCAATGCTCGAACGTACTTGTAATTTATTGTTTGGTGCTATAATTAATTTTTCGCCAGTTGCTACTACACGTAAACTTGTGTTTGCCGGTAATAATGTTTGTTTTAAGTAGTAACCAGTTTGACTAGTATCGTCTTGCATTAGCACATCTACATACACAAAAGATTGTGTTAAATTTGTTAAACTCAAACCAATTACTGTTGCACGAGTACTTGCATCAGTTTCGTAAACATCTATAGGAACTACTCCCACATCCTTTACTACTACATTTTTAAATAGTGTCGCCATATCTTTATCCTAAACTCAATACAATCTCTAATGCTAATTCTTCTGCATCTGCTCTACTAATACCTGATTGCGATCCTGCAACTGATACCCAGTTTGCTCCATCGTATATTTCAGATCTCTGTGCATCGGTGTTCCATCTCATTTGCCCTAGTTCAGTATTTGCTAAAGGCGGACGTTGGGCATTTCCGCCTGCCGGGATAACTAGCCCGTATGTTCCGTCAAACTTAACATAACCGTTATCTGTTGCTTCAAAAGTAGTTACACTATCAGCAACAATGTTAGTTATAGTATTGTCTTTGAATGCAAAGTTTTCAAAAACTACAGAACCAGTACCATTAGCAGTCAATACCAAGTTAGTATCAGCTGTTGTAGTACTTATCAAATTTCCATCAACAGTAATGTCATCTACGGTTACGCGAAGTGCATTCAAACGATTTTGATCAATGTCAACAGTTAGTTGTCCTGCATTATAAAATCTAATAATATCGTCGTCTGCACCTTCAGTAAGTTCGGCAGTAACACGAGTATCGCCATCTAAGTCTTCAACGCCTTTTAGATTAATCCAATTAGTACCGTTATATCCTTCAAAACGACTAAGTTCTAAATTGTATCTAATTTGCCCTGCTTCGGGCGTTAGTGGACGCTCGCTGGTATCACCTGTTGGTAGTTTTAATGACCCTGTTGCATCAATAATAACCGCACCGCTACCTGGAACAAATGTTATATCTCCGGTTGAACTAATTGTACTGTCTTTAATACTTAAATCGTCAATTACAATACTTCCAGTTCCGCTAGCACGTAATTCTAAATCTGAATTTGAAACTGTAGTTGTAATAAAGTTATCGTCAACTAATATGTCGCCAGTTGTAAATCTGTTTGCTTGTATTGTAGCTGTACTTACTACATTGCCAACTGTTAGTGTACCGTCTACAGATAAGTTACCTAAAATATCTACATCGTTATTCGGTATAATAACATCGCCGGTACCATTGGCACGTAGTTCTAAATCACTGTTTGAAAGTGTAGTTTCAACTACGTTTCCTGCAATTTGAATGTTTTCAAATTCTACTGCGCCTGCAATACCAATATTACCGTCAACAATTAATGCACCAGTAAGATTAAAATCGCCTGTTTGATTTACATCTCCAGTGTGTGTAATAGTGCCTGTTACTGAAGTGTTTGCAAGTGTAGTTGTTCCATTTACAATTAAGTCTTGTTCAACTGTAACATCGTTACTTGGTACTACAACATCGCCAGTGCCATTAGCACGTAGCTCTAAATCACTATTGCTTAGTGTAGTAGTAATAAAGTTATCATCAATTAGTATATCACCAGTACTAAATCTATTAGCAGTAATAGTACCTGCACTGTTGATGTCGCCAACTGTAATTGTTCCGTCTACAATTAAATCGTTTGTAATGTGTACGTCATTGTTTGGAACAAGTATTTCACCAGTGCCGTTAGCACGTAATTCTAAGTCTGTGTTTGACTTAGTTGTAGTAACAAAATTATCATCAATTAGTATTTCTTCAAACTGTGCAGAACGTGTAACAGTTAAGTCTCCGCCAACAGTTAAGTCACTTGTAATCGAGTAATCACCACTTTGTGTAACATCACCTGTGATATTAACATTACCAGTTAGCGTAGTATCGCCTAGCGTAGCATCACCATTAACAAACAAGTTGTTAGTAATTCTTACATCGTTATTTGGTATTAATATTTCACCAGTACCGTTTGCACGTAGTTCTAAGTCACTGTTACTATTTGTAGTAGCAATAAAATTATCTTCAATTAAAATATTGCCGTTGCTAATTTCTCCAGCAATATCTAAGTTACCAGTTTGTACTATATCGCCTACATGAGTAATTGTTCCTATTACAGTGGTGTTTTGTAAATCAGTATCACCACTTACTGTTAGTGCTTGGCTAAATGTAACATCATTGTTTGGTACACTAATTATACCTGTGCCACTAGCACGTAATTCTAAATCACTGTTGGTATCTGTAGTTTCAATTGTGTTACCGTTAATTAAGATATCACCGTTGCTAAACTGTCCAGTAATTGTATAATTACCAGTTTGTGTAGTATTGCCTGTGTGTGTTAGTGTACCGCTAATTGATGTATCGCTTAGGAATGTAAGGCCGTTAATAGTTAAATTATTTGTAATAATAACATCATTGTTTGGTACAGTTATACGACCTGATCCGTTTGCACGTAGTTCTAAATTTGCATTTGAAGATATTGTTTCTACAGTATTTCCACTAATTTGTATATCACCTATATTAGCATCTGTTGATGTAATATTTGCAACTACCGTTAGATTATTAGCAGCAATATCTCCTGTAACATCTAAATCATTAGTAATGTTTACATCATTGTTTGGTATAACAATGCTGCCTGTTCCTGCTGCACGTAGCTCTAAATCAGTGTTTGATGTAGTAGTTGTAATAATATTGTCGTCGATTAAAATTTCTTCAAATTGAGCTGCGGCGCCGACTATTAAATTTTCTCCTACGTTTACATCTTCTGTAACATTTAAATTTCCAGTTAACGTAAAGTCGCCTAGTAAATTTAGTGTACCTACAATGTCTGTATCGTTTAGTGTAGTAGTACCGTCAACATTTAAGTTGTTGTTTATTTGAACATCGTTAGTAGGTACAAGTATTTCTCCAGTACCGTTGGCTCTAAGTTCTAAATCTGCATTTGAACTAGTAGTTTGAATATAATTGTCGCGAATTTCGATGTCGTCAACAGTTACTTGATTAATGAATAAGTTTTTCCAACGTAAACTATTTGTACCTAAACTATGTACACTATCGTTACTAGGAACAATGTCTGAATCAATGCCTGCAATAAACTGTATTGTGTCAGTTGCTTCGTCACCGATAGTAATATTTCCGCCAATAGTTACATTACCAGT
>ENA-OUOG01002940-OUOG01002940.1-marine-metagenome-genome-assembly--contig:-NODE-2940-length-16770-cov-4.490505_pt1 | contig 16770 bp, 18 predicted proteins | sample MGYA00248635_ERZ508505 | MGnify/ENA primary metagenome ERZ508505 (study PRJEB26176, sample SAMN06267871) | marine metagenome | isolation source: Saanich Inlet, British Columbia, Canada | place: Pacific...
CCGCGATCAAATTGCATCCCTTCCGCAACGTCCACATAAGTTTCAGTTCCTTTTGCTTCTTCTACAGTAATAACACCTTCTTTACCAACTTTTTCAAAAGCTTCTGTAATCAAGGATCCGATGGTTTCGTCATTATTTGCAGAAATAGAAGCAACTTGCTTGATTTTTTCGGAAGAATTTCCAACTTCAACGGCTTGTTTGTTGAGTTCCTCAACAATCGCTTCAACTGCAGTATCAATGCCTCGTTTTAAATCCATAGGATTTGCTCCAGCAGCGACATTTTTGATACCTTCTTTTACGATTGCTTGCGCTAGAATCGTAGCGGTAGTTGTACCGTCTCCAGCAAGGTCATTGGTTTTAGAAGCAACTTCTTTAACCATTTGAGCACCCATGTTTTCGAGCGCATCTTCCAATTCTATTTCTTTGGCCACACTTACGCCGTCTTTGGTAACTTGTGGTCCACCGAATGATTTCCCAATAATTACATTTCGTCCTTTGGGTCCTAGTGTAACTTTAACAGCATTTGCGAGAGCATCAACACCTCGTTTGAGGCCTTCGCGTGCTTCTACATCAAATTGAATTTTTTTAGCCATTTTTTTCTAATATTTTTAAATTATACAATTGCGAGAACATCGCTTTCTCGCATAATTAAGTAGTCATTTCCGTTTAGTTTTAATTCATTCCCTGCATATTTTCCGTAAAGAACAGAGTCTCCCACTTTAAGAGTGATAGGGTTGTCTTTAGTTCCCGGACCAACGGCAACAACAGTTCCTTTTTGAGGTTTTTCTTTTGCAGTATCTGGGATAATAATTCCAGATGCAGTTTTGGTTTCTGCAGCTTCGGGGGATAGAACCACACGATCTGCTAGAGGTTTGATATTAACAGTACTCATGAATATAAAGTTTTAAATTAATGAAATTGAGTAGTCATCAATCGTGCCAATTCAAATTTAGGGTATATTTGATGTTAGAAAGTATATTTTACTGACATCTTGACATTTTTTGACAGTATGTGTAAATGCTTATTCTTCTGTGATAGGAACCTCTGGAATTTCAGCAGGCAATTCTTCTGGAATGGTGTTTTCAATAACTTCTCCGTTCAATAAACTCGATTCTGGAGCAGAACTTCTATTAGAAATGGTAATGTTTGATAGTAATATCAATGCCAATAATAAAGAGGCCAACACCCAAGTACTTTTATCTAAAAAATCGGTAGTTTTTTGAACACCTCCCAATTGTTGATTGCTTCCGCCAAAAGAAGAAGAAAGTCCGCCTCCTTTAGGGTTTTGAACCATAATAACTAGGATTAATAGAAAAGAAACTACAATAATTAGTGCTAGAAATATTGAAAATGTACTCATATTAGTTGTTTTTTGAAGCTTGCGCTTTCTTAAGCTTTTTAATTTGGTCTGCAAAGAAACCACTTTTTTCTGGATATTTCAAGCTCAATATTTTGAATGCTTGAATGGCTTTTTTATATTTTTTTTGTTCCCAATATACTCTTGCCAATGTTTCGGTCATTAACTCTTGAGGGTCGATTTTTTGATTTTTAGCAAGATCAATATTTTTACCCATCACAGGTTTGATAGTTATTTTGGGATTGTTTTCAATAAACTTATCAATCAAATCATTATTTGAAATGATTTTATGTGGCGACTTTTCGTTTGATCGTTCAATGGGCTTTGGAGTAGCTATTGTTAGCCACTCTAAAAATGAATGCTGTTCGTCTTTGTCAAACTCCAATGGAGTTCCTTCTTCAATAGTTTTTGTGTTTGAAATGGGTTTTTGAACAGGATTTTGAACAATAAAATCAAACAATATTGTTCTATCTGTAGTGTGTGCAGCACATTTTTTAAGCGCTTGATTGTATTGAAAACTGTTTTGTTTTTTGAGTCCTTTGAGGTGCAATATTTTGGCTGTTTGAAAAAACGGAAATTCACTAACTACTGATTCAAGCAGTAGGGTATGCTCTTTGGACACACTTTTGGGATCTGCCATAAGCTTGGTAAATTGCGATCGATTCATTGTTACCATTTTGCCAAAGATGCGTTAAAAATATCTTGAGTAATCCGTTCAAAAATGACTTCATGCGCTTCACTTTGGATGGTATTAACTTGTGTTGCTGCTGGAAAATCATAAAAAAATGTGAATCGTTTTTCAAAATCGTCCTCTTCTTTTTTGGTGTTGAAATAACGAACATTAACCGATATAGTCAATCGGTTTTGGGCAGCTGTTTGATTGGCAGTTGCGGTCATTGGACTTACTCTGTATTCTGTGATTTCCCCTTCATATATCAAATCTGCGTTTGAAGTCACTAGTTGTAAGTTGGTTTGATTAAGAAGAAGATCTTGTAAGGCAAGCGTAAAATCACGATCCAATCCAGGTTCAAAGACGGAGCCGATGTTATTCCCCGCAGTATTTTGAAAATAATTAACCTGAAAAGTATCCGTTCCTTCGGGAATAGAAGCTCCAGTAAACGAATATATACCGCAACTTTGAATGATGAATCCCATCAAAAGACTCGTAACATAATACAATTTTTTCATACTACAATTCAAGATTATGTTGTTTTATTTTTCGATATAATGTCCGTTCTGAAATTCCCAATTCGGCAGCAGCGGCTTTGCGTTTTCCTTGATTTCGTTCCAATGCTTTTATGATTAATTCCAATTCTTTGTCTTGTAAAGATAGCGTTTCTTCTTCTTGAATTTCTTCAGCGAAATGATATTTATCTACAGGATTGTTGTCTTGGAGAGGGATCATGTCTGTTGGAGCGTTTATTTCAAGCAGATCTTGATTTTCTTGGGGTACAATATTTTCTTCTTCTTTTTCTCCGTAAATTTTTTGAATCAAACTTTCGTTTTGTTCTTTCACTCCTTCCACGTCGCCGTTTTCCATCAACTTCAAAGTCAATTTTTTAAGGTCGTTCAAATCGCTTTTCATATCAAAAAGTACTTTATAAAGTATTTCTCGCTCCGAAGCAAAATCGCTTTCTTTTCTTTTTTCGTCAACAATCGCGGGTAAATTTCCATTAAAATTAGGAAGATAGCCTCGCAAGGTAGTTGCATCAATAGACCGTTGCTGTTCAAGGACTGATAATTGTTCAGCAACATTACGAAGTTGTCGAATATTCCCACTCCATCGATATTGTTCGAGCATTCTTTGTGCGGTTTCATCCAAACGAACGGTTGGCATTCGATATTTTTGAGCAAAGTCTGCTGCAAATTTTCGAAACAATAAATGAATGTCTTCTTTACGCTCACGAAGGGGTGGCAAGGAAATTTCTACGGTGCTTAGTCGGTAGTATAAGTCTTCCCGAAACTTTCCCTTTTGAATAGCTTCTGGCATATTTAGATTGGTAGCAGCAACGATCCTGACATTGGTTTTTTGAACACTGGAAGAGCCTACTTTAATAAATTCTCCATTTTCAAGCACACGAAGCAACCGAACTTGGGTAGTAAGGGGCAATTCTCCTACTTCATCCAAAAAAATAGTTCCTCCATCAGCAACTTCAAAATAACCGCTTCGGGTAGAGGTAGCTCCAGTAAAGGCTCCTTTTTCATGACCAAACAGCTCTGAGTCAATAGTTCCTTCTGGAATTGCACCACAGTTTACAGCAATATACTTGGCGTGTTTTCTGTGTGAAAGTTGATGAATGATTTTAGGAATACTTTCTTTTCCTACTCCACTTTCTCCAATGGTAAGCACAGAAATATCGGTAGGAGCAACTCGCATTGCCTTTTCAATAGATCGGTTTAAAAAAGGATCATTACCAATGATTCCAAAACGTTGTTTTATGGTTTGTACGGATTCCATTTCACTTATTTTTTACTCAAACCAACAGCTTCTCCAATTAGAGTTGCTGAGGTGCATTCATTTATTTTTACCTTAACAAAATCACCCACATTGTAATTTTCTTTTGGGAAGACAACCACTGTGTTTTGTTGATTTCTTCCGCTCCAATGAGCATCTGACTTTTTAGAGGTTTTCTCTATCAAAACTTCAACCACTTTGCCTACCGTTTTTTGGGTACGATATAGTGAATGTTTTTGTTGAAGATTTACAACTTCTTGAAGCCTTCTCTTTTTTACGGATTCGGGAATGTTGTCTTCCAGTTTTCGAGCAGCAAGAGTGCCAGGTCTCTCTGAATAAGCAAACATAAATCCAAAATCGTATTTTACGTACTCCATTAAGCTAAGAGTGTCTTTGTGATCATCTTCAGTTTCGTCCGGAAAACCGGTGATCATATCTTGAGAAATACCACAATCAGGAATAATTTTACGAATGGCATCAATCAATTCTATGTATTCTTGTCGCGTGTGAAGGCGATTCATTTTTTTTAAAATGGAATCACTTCCAGACTGAACAGGTAAGTGGATGTAGTTACAAATATTATCATGACTGCGCATAGTGTGCAAAACATCATGGGTCATGTCTTGTGGGTTTGAGGTAGAAAATCGAATACGCATACCGGGTTGGGCTTGCGCTACCAAATGAAGCAACTGTGAAAAATTCACAGCTGTTTTTTGTTGAAGTTCGCTCGCTTGGGTAAAGTCTTTTTTGAGCCCTCCGCCATACCACAGATAACTGTCTACATTTTGACCCAATAGCGTAATTTCTTTGTATCCCTGTTCCCACAGTTGATTGACTTCTTCCAAAATACTTTTTGGATCGCGGCTTCGTTCGCGACCTCTGGTAAAGGGAACTACACAAAAAGTACACATATTATCACAACCCCTAGTGATTGAAACAAAAGCACTCACTCCATTGCTTTGAAGACGAACAGGAGCAATGTCTCCGTAGGTTTCTTCTTTGGAAAGAATCACATTAACAGCGTTTCGTCCTTCATCAATTTCTTGAAGCAAATTGGGCAGGTCTTTGTAGGCGTCAGGGCCAACCACCATGTCAACAATCTTTTCTTCTTCTAGAAATTTACTCTTCAAACGTTCCGCCATACAGCCAAGAACACCCACTTTCATAGTAGGGTTTATTTTTTTAACAGCATTGAATTTTTCCAAACGTTTTCGAACCGTTTGTTCAGCTTTATCTCGGATAGAACACGTATTGACTAACACCAAATCAGCTTCTTCTAAAAGTGGTGTTGTATGAAATCCTTCTTTGGCAAGGATGGAAGCAACAATTTCGCTATCCGAAAAATTCATTTGACATCCGTAACTTTCTATGTATACCTTTTTATTATTGGTATTTTTAGGTGTATCTAATTGATTATCAAGTACTTCACCGTTATATTCGTTTGGGTTTTTGTGGGTATAACTTTGGGTATAACTCGATGAAATTAGTGCCTTTGGATTAACCAATGATTTGGTTTTCAACTTTTTATCTGTTTTTGATTCCTTCAATGGGGTATAACTTTTTATATGATTTAATTAGTTGAAATAAGTTATACCCACACTTGGGTATATCTTTTTTTCTTAATCTTAATTTTAAATACAAAGATAATAAAATCAAGACAATTTGTCATGGTTATTTTCTTATTGGGGAAACCTCAACGTATTAAAAGGAATAAGGGATGTACAAATTAATATACATCCCTTAAAACAATCAAACTATTATGAGAGTTGGTGATATATTGGTAATTGGTGATAAGATGTTGTGAGCTTATTAAATATAAATATGATAGGGTTTTAATTAGTTAACCTCTAATCCCACACGTTATCAAATTCCGTTGAGGTTGTGAGATTGAATTGTATTTTGATACAATCAAGTATTGAGGTGGTAGAATAGTATTTTTTAGCCTTAAATGTTGTTCCTTTAATTAAGTTCTTCTTTTCAAACTTCCATAAAGTTTTAGGGCTAATTCCTAATATCTCTAATGTTTGTTCTCTTGTGTGAAGAGGTTCTCTGTTGAGTAGTTCTGTATCTACTCCTATTTTGTGTAGTATCTGTTCCATATGTATTCAATAAATTATTAGTTTCTTATTTTCTTCATCGTATTCATACCCATCATTATTCTCACAGCCACGTGATTTGAGTTTTAATTCAACCTCAACAATACAATCTCTCCAACATTCCAATTCTTCTAATAGTTTATTTATATGTACCTCCTCAACATCTTTGAATTCATCTTCCATTTTATAGATGATATCTAAATGTTTTTCAATCAAATCACAACTTTTGATTAAACGAGTGGTAGGTGTTTTAATCATCTTATATAATTTCTAACTCATCCAATATTTCATAAAATTCATCATCTGAAATACCTTGGATATTTTCCATTTCTTCTTCTTCTTCTTCCTCTTCTTCATAACCCATCTCTCTTAAGATTTCTTTCATAATGAGTTCATCCAAATCAAGTTCATCAAGGTTTACCTCATCATCCATATCTAATTCATCAAAAGTTTTTGGTTCTTCTGTTGGTTGTGGAGGTTTTACTATTCTATTGTGAAGTGCAGTTGGTGAAACCATACTCACCGATTCTTGTAATCGTTTTTTCTGAATTGGGTTAAGTTCAATTCCTGCTCGTTTCATTAAAACAAGTTTTTTTAAATATTGTGATGTGTTTTCATTTATTAAAATATCATTTGTTCTCATAGTATTCCTTTCTTTGTTTTTAGAATTCGTGAATTCTTTACGATGTAGTTCATTTGATTGTTTGTGAGGTTTGTATCAATCCAATTCACTCCTTCATCTATTCTTGCTAGGATTTTTTCTTCTCCATTACTGATATCACAAACCTTGTATCCTTTATTTTCTTTAACCAAACCGATTACCATACCATCTATGGTTTCCCAAGATGAAACTGATTTAGCATCTCCATAAGAATTTACTCTATCCATTATTGATTGTGTTCTCCAATCGTATTGGAATAAATTATCCTTAACTTTATTGTATCTCTTAATCATGTTAAGAACTTTAATACTATCAAACCCTTCTTTAAGTAGATAGGATTTCATATCATTCTCATTCTCATTAACTATATTTCTGCTAACTAAATGGTGCAGGTAGAGAACATCACTTATTTCCATTGTGTATTTTCTTCCCCACTTACTTTCACTTAATCTTATTACACCATCAAATGTGAATGATTCTTGTGGGTTCATTTTTCTTTTCATATCTATTCTTTTATTAATTCCATGTATTCATCAAAAGTGTATTGTTTATCTGTATCTATATCCTTAAAGGTTATATCATCTATGGATGAACCATCAACTTGTTTTAACCTCATCTTTCCTATTGTTATTATCATTTGGAAATGCTTTTAATAATTCTTGTTTTGATTTTTCTATACACCATTCTCGGTATTCTTCCCAAGTATTAAATATGTTTCTAAATCTGTATGGTATTTTTTTGTTAGTGCTCATACTATTAGTTCAAGGTTGAAATTTCTTTTTTTATATATTTTTTTAATAGTGTTTTTTATATCATTAAGATTGAAGTTTTTTAACCCCCCTAGTCCCCCCTTTTTAGAAAAAGAGAGATTAGGAAAGTTGGTTTTCAACCTTAATGATTTTACATCATTTGAGTATCGTTTCCCAACAGAAATCGTAAGATTTCATAACCCCAATAGGTTTCCCTACAATTATAAATAGATGAAAAAAAGAAAAACGATAAAAAAAAATCAAATTGTGTAAATATTACTAACGATTTTAAGGGGTTTTAAGGGAGGGAAAATAAATTATGAGGTAAGATGTGGGTTTTGTATTTTTACAATCGTATGGCAAGTAAAAACAAAGAAATTAACCAAGTAGTAAGAGTTCCAATAGATACTATTAAGGAAAATCCAATCAATTTTGAGATTTATAGTTCTAAACACTCAAAAGAAGATGAAGATTTGGAGAACTCAATTCAACTTTATGGCCAATTAGAACCATGTTTGGTGAATGAAAAAACCAATCAATTGATTTCTGGCCACAGAAGATATAATACAATCAAAAGATTGGGGATAGATACAATTGATGTAATCTATAAATCTGTTGATGAGTTAGAAATTATTGAACTAATTCAATCAAATAGGCATAGAGAAAAGAGTTTGATTGAAAAAATCAACGAATACAGAACCTTAAAAACTCAAATGAAATCCTTACCTCTCAAAAAAAGAAAAGAACTTATGGGTTCTCTAAAACTACGAGAGTATTTACATAAAGAGGTTGGTATTTCAAACACAAACGATGTGAGATTAAGAAGAATAGAAGAAAGTAATGATGAAGAATTACTTAACTCTGTTTTAAGTGGTGAAATATCACTTAAATCTGCTTTTAGGATGATTGATAAAATTGGTGAGGAAGGTGAGGTGAAATCAAGATTGAAATATGAAATCAAAAAGATAGTAGAGAATAGTAAGGATACACTATCATTTCATGATGTTATTTCTATTATAGATGAGGTTTATAAAAGATAAAAAGTGTTTCTCGGTGACACTTTTAAATTGGTAACAACGATTTTTTAAATTGAAGTTTATCTAATAATTCATCATTATCATCACTTTGAATTACATCAATGATTTCTTCATATTGTTGTATAAACAATTCGATAAACTTAGTTCCATCAATTAACTGAATTCCTTTATATCCTTCTTTTGTGGAACTTATAATTGCTTTTTTCTGAAATTTCGATAGAGTTATAAAACAACCTTGGTAATCTTGTTTCAAAGCACCCCTAAAACTTCTTATTTCCTTTTCACCAATAGAACTATTATCGTATCTCTTAACTTGTACTTGAAGATTTATCGAAGCAATTCCATTAACATCTAATACTCCCTCAAAATCAATACCTCCATCACCAACTTTCCCAATTTCTTGTGTTGGTTCAAAACCAAGTGTTCTCAATAGATATGAAACCAATTGTTCGAATTCGGTTGGGTTAAGTTCAAGGAATTTATTTCTAATTGATTCATAAACAGATTTTGAATCAAATTTTATTTCTTTTTCAATCTTTTTTGAACTTCCAAAACCTAAAAATTCAAAAACCTCATCCCTTTGTTTTACCTCAAAACAAGTTAAAGTTGCTCGTAATGTGTTTTGAAGAGGTTGTGAAAAACTATGTCTATTAAAATCACTTTTAAACCATTCTACTTTTTTCCTCCAAGGATAAGGAGAAGTATTATCTGACTCAAAATATAAATCTCCAACTACTTTACCTATTATTAATTCATTTGTGTTATGTGGAGAAATTATTATATCACCAATCTTGATATCGTTTATAAATCTAAATATTTGACCAACATTTTGATTTACCCTCATATCAACATCATTAGGATATTTTTCTCTGTATTTTTCTTTTAAGAAATCCTTATCCAACAAATCCCAATTATTCTCCAAAGGATTAAATTCTTCAAACCAACCAATACCTACATAGTTATTGTTTTTGAATACATCCGTATATCTTCCGTAATCTGCTCTTAAAACCCAAACTTTCATCTATTTTATTTTTAAACATTGAATATAAAGAAATCTACTTGATGTGTATGATTCAACAACCTTCATCCCTATTGATTCTAATTGAGATATCAATTTATCTGAATTATTCTCCCACTTCTTTTTTGGTTCTACTATAAACATATTTCCATATGGTTTGAGAATCCTATATCCCTCATTTAAATATTCATTGTAATTCGAACCCATAAGTGATAAACTAAACACACTAACATCAACTTCGTTATCCTTTAAAGGAAGATTTGAAATATCACACTCAGTAACAGAATCATCAATCCCCACATAATCAAATGATAAAACTTTATTATTTATTTCTTTAGATAAAAGGTTTTCACCACAACCTAAATCAGCTATTAACCAATCCTCTCTTCCCTTCAGTTTTTTAGAAATTTCAACATATGGAATTTCATTCCACTCCTTTCTTTTTTCTCGATACAAAGTGTGATAATATTCCCATTCACTTTTATCTTTTTTTAATCTCTCTTGAATAGTTTTAGAATTTGATACACTCCACTTTTTATTAAGTTCAGAAAAATCTCCTAACTCCTTCCTTTTATATTCAATCTGTTTTGGGTTAAGAGGAATTTTAATTTCTTCTCTATCAATTGTTAGAATATCATTTTCTGAAATTCTATTAATCCATTCTTCAATCTCTGTTTGTGCTTGTTGAACAAGTGTTGATTTTGGAGGTAAAAGTTCTTTGGGGATAATTCCATCCATAGATAAATCTGCAAGTGTAGATTTGTACTTGATTATATTATACCTCCTCTTATCCCAACTCCATTCTTTTTCACCTAATGAAACAACAATTTGTGGAATATATACATTCACTTTTTCAAACTTCGAACCTTGTCGATTGATTCTTCCTAAAAGTTGTTCATATTCAGAACTCGTCCATGGTAGAATTAATGGTATTAATGTATCACATACATACTGAATTCCATCCACACCTGTCCCAATAGGTGATGAACCAATCAGAACATCAATTTCTTGATTTTTGAACCTTCTTAAACCTTCTTTATCTTCACCAATATAAAATCCATAAGTGAAACCCTCATTGGAAACAAATTCAGCAATTTCATTTACTAAATCTGTAACATAATGAGTGTAAATAAGAGTTCCTTTCTTTATGAACTTTGAAACAGATTCAAGTTTTTTCTGAATCAAAACTTTCTCAAATCCAATTGGTGAACCTTTTGGAACTTTTTTAAGTTCATCCATTAAATCATCTCCATTTGATTGAATCAATTTCTCATTTACAAATATCCCATATTTTGGTTTATACCTAATACCATAACGAGTTAGAGATTTATACATCTCAATTCCATTACTAATACTACTTTTTGTTTCAAGCTCATCATGTACTTCCCCACTAATTAATTCAATTAATTTTTTTGGTTCAACAAGGTTATTAATTACTGGTGTAGCACTCATCACCATAAGATGAAGATTGGGGTTTTCATTCTTTGAATGAATAATAAGTTTATTAACTACATTTCTTCTTGAGGATTCTTCTTTTTCACTTCTTTGTTTTACATTTTGAACCTCATCTAAAATGATGTAATCGATACTATTGTTTTTCAAAAGTTCAGAAACAATAAACTCCCCATCCTCTAATTGAAATGTTTCGTAGTTAAGAACAAGATAATTGAATCTATTTTGAGATAAAGTGATATCATATTTGTTAATCACATTGTATTTCGATGGTTTAACATCCGAATGATTTAGTTGTGTTTTTGTGTAAACTTCTGAATTTGAAAAATATTCTTGAATAGAATTCACCCAACCACTAATTGTTGAATTGTTACAGATTATTATGGTGTTTTTTAAACCAATATATCTACCACAAAAAATTGATGAAAGTGTTTTTCCAGCACCTGTACCACTCCAATTACCATACAGTTTTTCGTTCTTCATTCTGTATGTAACTAACTTCTGCATTAAGTTTGGTTGATACTTAAAAATATAATCTTGTGGAGGTTTTAGTTTTGAAACTTCTTGATACTCATTTAAAAAGTTTTCTTTAATCGATTTAAAGTTTTTACCTCCATCCTCGTTTATTATATCATCAATTGAAATTTCATTATTTAGTACACTATTCCAAAGTTTCTTTAATTGATTTTTTAATAGAAAATCAATGTTTTCATCATCTAAAGATGAGGTTATTAGTTTGTTATCGTAAAATTTTAATTCCTCAAGTGGTTTGAAATCTTTTAATTCTTCAACTTCCTCTATACTTTCGTAAAAAGTATCATCCCCTTCTTTTAATTCTTCTTCAAAAACATTTTCTACTATCTCTTCTTCAACAAATTCTTCCTCTTCTGAATCATCAACTAAATCACTAATGTGTTTTTGAATCTTTGATACTACATTTTCCCTTTGTACAGAATTTGATTTAGATGAAACCAAATCTTCTAAAAACCCCAAATCCTTGATTTTTTTAGCTAAATTATTGGAGTTGATTATTGTTATCAATTCTATCGAATCGAGTTTAATGAGTTCATCTTTTATGTTTTTAATAAAATCAAGAATATAACTCTTCGTCCATTGATGTGAACCATCTCCAATATAACCCAACCAATCTCCCATACTTACAAACTCTTTGTAAGTTAACTGAGGTGCTTTTGGAATCATTGTATTGTACTCATCAGATTCTATATATTTTTTCCATTCAGTTCCACTTTTTAAACCTAACTGATGTACAATTTCTCTTGATTTTGAAAATGAATAAAACTCTTTATCACGATTAGAAACATTTCCAGTACCTAACCAATCCCCCATACTGAATCCAAATTCTTTATAAATTCTATTCGGATAGGAGGGTATTCCTTTGGGTAATTTGTTTTTTGAAGTATAATCATCCCATTCATCTGTATTCTTTAAATTTAAACTATGAACAAACTTTTTAGCTTCTTCGTAACTTTTCCATTGGTATCCTTCCCACCCTTCGTTTGTTCCAATCCAATCAGGAAGTGATTTCCATTTTTCTTTATAAACAAATTGAGGGTTAGAAGGAATATAATGAGGTTTTTTACTTTTTATGTAATCATACCATTCATTTTGAGATTTAAGATTCTGATTTCTTACAATCTCACGAGATTTTTCAAAATCAAGATATTTACCATCCCATCCCTTTTTGGTTCCTAACCAATCATTCATGGAAATCCAACCATTATCTCTATAAATTTTGGATGGGTTTGAAGTGATGTTCCAAGGCCTATTTTTTGTTTTTAAATATTTCCTCCATTCACTCTCATTTTTCAAGTTTAAATTCCACACAAATTCTCTAGCATCTTCAAAATCTAAATACCCATTAGTTAAATTTGATGATGAACATTTTTTTCCTTTAAGAAGTTCTTTCGGTGTTATTGAATGTTTAGAGTTAAATTTTTTATCAATTAAAACAACTTTTGTGTTGGTGTTTTTATAATCAACTAAAGAATAATCATATTCCTCAAATAAAATTCCTTTACTCTCTAATTCCATGAGAAAGGATTTTGTATCTCTTTTTACATTTCCACTACAATATCTACATCCACTCTTCCCTATTAGGTGATTTCCAACAATTACTTCAATCTTTCCATGTTCAGGACATTTTATTAAAACTTTTTCCCTTTGACTTTTGAATTGTTTTGTAATTGAATAATCATACTTGTTATTATAAACCTTGTTTGATTTTTCAATAAACTCAGTAAGTGTCATTCTTTTGGACATAAATCAATTTTTCTGTTTTACAAATTTAAGTATAGGTTCTACCTTCACATATTTCTCTCTATCCTCATCGTAATAACGATTGTAAATCTTTTCAGTATCCAAACCCAAGTATCGTTGCATCTTCATTCCAATCTCGTAATCAAACTGAAATCCAATTTCTTCTAAAACACCAAGAGTATCCAATTCAAGGGGAAGTTCTTTTGTATCAGCAATATTCAAAAGAAGAACTCCATTTGGTTTTAACAAATCATAACCAATTTGGAAAGTTTCCCTAATGTATCCATTTATCCATTCTTTGTATGAAGGATAAAGATTATATGATTGCTCTTCATCTTGGGAGTATTGTTCTTGATTAAAGTATGGTGGAGAAGTAAGTATCAAATCAACCTTACCTTTGTATTGTTTGTAATCATCTGTTTCATTGAATCTCGTAGAGCTTATTTGGTGAACTTTATATTTTGATTTCCTCCCAACTTCTTCTTCAATAAACTCACCAATTCTTTCATATGAACGATGTTTAAATATATTACTATTCACATCACAACCAATGTATTGAATGTTCTTTGAACTACATATAGAACCCATCAATCTACCACCCCAACCACTACAACAATCATAAACAATACCTCCACTTTTGGGTAAATACTTTTCATACAAATACCTTGAAACAAGGGGTGAAAAATTGATTGGTATATTACTGAAACCTACTCGTAGAGTATGAATTATGTGTTTAATAATCTTCGTATCCTTTTTGAAATAACGAAGATGAAAATGGTTTTCAGTTTCAAAATCTTTTCCAAGATTCCTAATATGGCATTTCTCAATAAATCCATCACTTAAAAGTTTAGTTATTTCATTAGAGGTGAAAGAAAGAACATCTTTATTTTTTACTGCCATTAAAATAAAACCATACTTTTCTTTATCTATGGTTTTGAAATCAGTTTTTTCGTTCATTCGTTTAGAAACCATATACATTTTATCTTGTTTTAAGTTCCTTGTAAAGGTTCTAATGAACTTTAATTCTAATGATGGTTCTTTCATTACATCCCACATAGAAACATCACCTGCACGAGTTTTATGGAGTGATGGTTGGAATTGATTACATGAACTTCCAAAGTGGAAATCATTGGATAATATATATTCATATATATCATCACCCTTTTTCCATAATCTCTCAACATCAAACTGAATCAGATTTTCAATATCATCAACAATACCTTTTTTATCCTTTCCGATATAAGGTGGGATGTTTTGTTCTTCCCAAAGATTTAGAAGTTCTTTTCTTACTGATAAAATATAATCTTTGAACTTGTTGTAATCCATTTTATTTACCTCATCGTAGGTAATATTATACTTTGGATTATCACCTATTGGATTTCTACCAAAAGGAAGTGTTTGAGTTGAGGTTTGTTCTTCTTTTTCAATTTTTGTTGAGTGAGAAATAAAGGTTTTTGTTCCCCTACTCTTAAAGGTTTCAATACCCAACATTTCACTTTGTGCTCCATCGTATCCTTGTTTCAAGGTAATTTCTCCACTTTGAAATAATTCATTGATGTGGGGGTATTTCTCAATCAATTTGAGTTTTACCTTTTCTTCCATCAATTTCTTTCTCCTTGAGAATTCTTTTCTATTCATTACCAATCTTTTGTATTACATAAATCTTCCCTCCACTTGGGTAATTCATAACCCATCACTTCAGCTAATTTCCTTGTTCTATAACAAGGTCCTTTGTTCCATTTATTAACCATGAAATAACAAATCTTTGATTTGGAATAATCTACATCTTCATAGTTTTGAAATTGTTCTACCGTTAAATCTATGACTGTTCCACATGGGTATTTAATAAATCGATGTAAACCATCATCGTAAGGAACAACTAATTTGAATGGTTTAGAACCTCTTGGAGATAGATAGTAATAAACAAACTCACTAACTACATAACAATAGTTTCTTGTAGGATTATCTTCACTCCAATTATCCTTTAACTTTTTTCCCTTGATATATTTTCTACCCATAGTTCTTAAAGCATCGTGGAGTTTTTCTCTTTCAAGATTTACTTTTTTATACATCTTATTTATCTCCTTTTCACTTATTCTCATTCTATGTAATCATCAATTTCTGTTTCTGTTTCATACTTTGTTGAGGTGAGTTCCATATACTCTCTAACTTGTTTATTTGATTTTATATCAAAAACTAAATGAAATCTATTTTCATTACCACCATTTACAGCAGTATGGGGTTTTCTCATATCCAAATACCAACATTCACCCAATCCCATTTTAGTATTGGTTTTAGTTCCATCACAATTCCAAAGTGTAAATCTTACTTTATCGTTTGTTTGAATTGGAAAATGTAATCTTAACCATTCTCCATTACCAATTCCAGCATTTTTATCTTGTATATCTGTATGTCTTTCCAACTCACCCTCTCCTTTTTCTAATTTCAATATTCTTACCCTTTCAATGTTTTCTTCATTTTCAAGGTGAGGAAATATTTTTTTTAATGATTGAAAATAAACCTCAACCTCATCAAGTATTTTTCTTAACGGTGTATCTTCCACCTTCCATTCCATTTTATCTTGGTTCTCCTTCTTCCAAGAACTCACCATCTCACTTGGTTTGATTATGAAATCACTTTTACCTCCATAACCTCTAACTGATAATCCTTTCCAAGTATTTCCTTTGTTATAGTTTGAGTAATGGTTGGAAAAATCTTCATTATTCAATTTTAGTATCTGTTCCATCAATTTTGAAGAATCAATGATTGGAACATCTAATCTTTGAACTGAAATCTTTTGTGCTTTTTCAATTGGTTTGTATTCTCCACCTCTAATCCATATTCCATATAAATCTGCAAAAGAGGAAATAATATTATCAATACACTTGAAACCCAATCTATCAAGTATATCTCTATTTCTTTTCAATTGATTATCGGTTTCAACGATAATTTTTGAATCCTGTGATTTTGGAATATGTTTTTGAATTAGTTTTTCCAACCATTCCTCATATCCTTTATAACAAGCAATTTCTTTTATAAAAACATCTCCTTTGGTTCTATCTAACTCATATTGATTTCCACAAAATGATTTTACTTTTTTTGTATCCCTATTCATTTTATGTAAATCATAAAACATGATTACACCACGAACAACACCCTTATCATCCTCAACCCAATCAACTTCTTTGAATGGGTTTTTATTCATGTGATTTAAGTATTGTTGAACCTTGTAAGCATTTATTTTTCTAAATGGGTCTCTTAATCTTGGATTATTATTTCTATATTTTTTTATTTCATAAGGTCTTTGGGTTTCCCAAAAACAATTCAAAATATTTTGATAAATAGGTGAAACCGAATAGTTCCATGGTTCTCCCATTGGTTTAATAGGTGGAGGATGGTTTATATTTTGATTTCTAAATCTCATTCTCCTGCAGTATTCCAAAACAATGAGTTTGGTTTTGATTGTTCTATGAATGGTTTCCAACCCTTACTATCGTAATGTAAGTTTGATGGAAAGGGTGGTAATTCTTTTTTCTTACAAGGGTTTTTGAATTGATATGGTGAAATCTGTAATTCTGCTCTTCCTTGTTCTCTTTCTGTTGTATCATGTCCTATTCTTATTCCTTTAACCTTTGATTTTGGAAATTCTCGTTGAAGAATACGAGAAA
>ENA-OUOG01002945-OUOG01002945.1-marine-metagenome-genome-assembly--contig:-NODE-2945-length-16748-cov-5.214984_pt1 | contig 16748 bp, 4 predicted proteins | sample MGYA00248635_ERZ508505 | MGnify/ENA primary metagenome ERZ508505 (study PRJEB26176, sample SAMN06267871) | marine metagenome | isolation source: Saanich Inlet, British Columbia, Canada | place: Pacific...
AATTCAAAAAGTTCAATTTGAGATTGAAGCGAACGACATTGGACTACAGAAATACAGTGTTGTAGTAAAGGAAGTAGAAGGTGAGTTTACCACAGTTAATAATAGCTCTTCTTTTTATGTAGAAGTATTACAATCAAAACAAAAAATTCTGCTACTTGCCCAATCGCCACATCCCGATGTGCAGGCGATAAAAAATAGTTTGAGTTCCAATGAAAACTACGAGATAGAGGTGAAGCTAATTGCTGATGCACCCAAAGAGTTAGATGTTTTTGATTTGGTAATAACTCACAATTTACCCAACAAAACTAATTCTTTCAATGCTATAAAATCATCTTCCATTCCTCTTCTTTTGGTTTTAGGAAATCAGACTGATTTGCGAAAATTGAATGAATTAGAAGCAGGATTGGAAATAAAAGACGGAAGAGAGTTTACAGAAGCTGGAACTTGGATTAATTCAAATTTTACTGAATTTACGCTATCTGATGAGTCAATCAATTTGTTGAAAAAAGTGAGTCCTTTGCAGGTTCCTTTTTCAACCTCCTACAAATTGGGAAACTCTTTTAGCACTTTGCTTTATCAGCGAATAGGAACTGCAAAAACTAGTTATGCTTTGCTTTCTTTTGGAACAATATCAGAAAGGAAAGTAGGTTTTTTTGTAGGGGAAGGATTTTGGCGATGGAAAATACAAGAATACGCAGAGAATGAATCCAGTGCAGGTTTTGATGGATTGATTCAGCAAATAGCTCAATTGCTTGTAGCCAAAGAAGATAAAAGTAAATTTAGAGTATCAGGTAAGCCAAATTATGAGAATTCTGAGGATGTTACATTCTCTGCGGAGCTTTATAATGAAAGCTATGAGCTGGTCAATACACAAGAAATTGAGTTTGATTTAGTAAATGAAGAAAAAGAGGTTTTTCAATATTTGTTTTCACCCAAAGTGAATGCATATAGCTTAGATTTGGGCAGATTGCCAGCTGGAGCTTATCATTACAAAGCCAGTGTGAAACTGGAGAATGAATCATTGATTAAAGAAGGTGATTTTTCGGTAAATGAAACAGGATTGGAATTAAAAAATACTCGAGCTAATCACGAATTGCTGTATCAAATTTCTTCAGAAACAGGAGGTAAATCGGTTGAGGTTTTACAAATTGGCAGTTTGTTTTCGGCAGTAACTGGAAACAAAAATATGGTAGATGTGAGCTACCAAGAAAAAGAAATTGATGATTTAATTGAATTGAAATTCATCTTTGCAATAGTACTTTTCTTTTTGAGTGTAGAGTGGTTTGTGAGAAAAAGAAATGGCGGATATTGATTTATTTTACTTTTCGAGCCCTTTTTTTGACTTTATGCAACATTTGCAACTTAATTTTTTAGTTAATTGTATTAGTTTTAATAACTTAGCAGAATAGAGTTGATTTAACAAGTTTAAAACCAATCTATTATTCTGATTTTTTAAGTTAAATAATTGAAAAGAATTGATTTTGAGAGACGGGGATTAGAGGAGCAGGAACACATAAAAAAGAGAAGTTTAAAGGCTTCTCTTTTTTTTTGGCAATTTTTTCTTTGTAACTTTTGTTACAATCTATTCGAATTATTTTTTTGATATTGAACCAAAATATTTAAAAAATGAAAGATCTATTAATTATTGGAGGAGGTACTGGAGGAATCATGACCGCAGCTCAATTTCTTAAAAAAGGAGGTGTAAATGTTACTATTTTGGAACCGGCAGAATATCATTATTATCAACCAGCCTGGACTTTGGTTGGGGCAAATGCCTATGATTTTGAAAAAACGAAAAGAACAATGGCCTCAGTTATGCCGAAAGGGGTAAATTGGATAAAAGAATTTGCGTCTACTTTTGATTGCGCCAATAATTCTGTAATTACAAGCAGCGGAAAAACCTTAAAGTATGATTATTTGGTGGTTTCGCCAGGAATAAAAATAGATACTTCATTAGTAAAAGGTTTGACAGAAGCTATTGATAAGGGAGTTGTGTGTAGTAATTATACAAATCCTAAACATACTTGGGAAGTTCTCAAGAATTTTGAAGGAGGAACAGCTCTTTTTACTCAGCCAGCTACACCAATAAAATGTGGTGGAGCACCACAAAAAATAATGTATTTGGCAGAAGAATATTTCAAAAAATCAGGAGTGCGTAAAAATACCAATGTTGTGTTTGCAACTCCCGGAGGAGTTATTTTTGGAGTAAAGCCTATTGCAAAAACATTGATGGAAGTAATAAATAGGAAGGATATAAACGTGAGGTATCATCACAAATTGGTAGAAGTGGATGCCGAAAATCAAATTGCTTGGTACGAAATTACAAAAGATCCAAAAGCTGGTGGCTGTGTTTTGATGGAAGACAAAGATAATAGTTCGATGGAAATAGATGAGTCTATCAATTACAACAATAAAAATATTGTAGTTTCAAAAGAAAATGGTAGATGGGGAATTCATTTTGATATGCTTCATTTGGCACCACCACAAACTGCGCCAGATTTCATAAAAAATTCAGACTTGGCAAACGAAGCTGGATGGTTGGATGTGGATCATGGAACTTTGCAACACAAAAAATACGACAATGTATTTGGGTTGGGAGATGCTGCAGCTCTTCCCACTGCTAAGACTGGTGCAGCCATAAGAAAGCAAGTCCCAATTGTGGTTGAAAACATAGCCAGATTGATTGCTGCAAATCCACTCAGTTCAAAAACTTATAATGGATATTCTTCCTGTCCACTTGTTACAGGATACGGAAAAATGGTTCTGGCAGAATTTGATTATGATTCAAACTTTACTCCAGATCCCAAACTAAAACAAATGCTGGTATTTGATTCTTCCAAAGAACATCGCAGACTTTGGTGGCTTAAGAAATATATTTTGCCAAGACTCTATTGGAATAAAATGCTAAAAGGTGTTGAGGTATAGTGTTTTATTTTAATTTTGTGCCTGGATAAAAGAGAAGTTTAAATGCTTCTCTTTTTTTGTGGGCACGTTATGGGCAAAAAGTGTTGGTTTTGTTTCTTAACTTTAAAAATTTATAATAATTTAGGCACTAAAAACAATTCCTTTCTCTCAAATTAAAGGTTTGCTATGTGTATCTAATAGTTAGTGCCTAATTATTTTTATCGGGGTCTTTAATCTATTTTTTTAATCGGATTTAATTTTAATCTAAATGAACCCAGAGTATTCTCAATTACTGATTGACATTCAAAAAAAATCAAACATTACGGTAAAAAACACCCGTGATTTGAAATTTTTGAAAGAAGAGATAGAAAGTCTCACCCATAAAGTAATCGGGTTTAATACATTAAGGAGGATTTTTGGATTTTTAGAGTCAAGAACTCCCTCTGTTACAACTCTCAATACCTTAGCTAATTTTTTAGGTTTTGCCTCATTTTCTGGCTATCAACATCATAAACTCAATTATGAGGAGTGGTACTTCCAGCAGAGCCTAAATCGTATCATTATAAACGAAGAGATAACAAAAAAAGATTTTGATCTAATAAATTATGGGTTACTGAATCAACATAACTTTGTTTATCTCGCCTATTTTATTGTTTATTTTATTGAAAAAAAGGATTTAAAATCAGTGGTTTCTATTTTTAGAGACGTCAATTTTAACCGCGCTTCTGGGACTCAGCTTCATAAATTTTCTCAAATCATATCAGTGCGTTTGAGCGTGATTAGCGAAAAGGATGCGCTCGAAGTATATGAGGCTTGCATTCCTATTGATAGTTTCAGAGAATATGTGGCTTTGCCCTACATTAATTACTATCATTTGTACTCCAGGTACTTCAGGGTTTTGGAGCTTATAGAAATCCATTCAGCTAATTCGTCAGATATACTTTTTGTTGACTGTATGAAGTTTTATCGAGATTACTACATCTTGAAAAAATCAAATTTAAAACCACCTAAGAAACCGGATGGTTTTAGCGACTTGTATTCTGTTCTAAAAGGAAGGTATTATGGGAGTTGTATTTTGGCTTCAGGAGAATTGGATTTAAAATTGAAAAAGGAAATCCTTAATGAATGTAAAAATAACCGAGTGAGTTATTTTCTAGAGGAAGTTGTACCAGCTCTTTTGGTTATCCAAGAGTATGATTTTTTAACTCTACTTTTCGAAAATTATTACGAAGATATTTTTGAGTTTGGTGTATGGTCATCTTCTACTACCCAATCCATTTATTTGGTAGCCTTGGCATGGCTGAATTGCGAAAAAAACGAACTAAAGATTGCAAGGAAGAATTTAGAATTTGTACAAATTTCTCGAGTTGAGATAAGCTATGAAAAGTACATTCGGTTGTTCTATCAATTTATTCTGCTTCAGCTGACTTTCAAAGAGGAAGATAAAAAAGCTAATAAACTGGCAAGTAGTGAATTGAAATCATTAGTATCTGAAACTAAATTTAGTAAATTTCAAGAAATTTCATCGTCCTATTTGTTGTAATTCATCTTGGTTATACAGTTTGAATATGCAATAAAAAAGCACCCAGGGAAATGACACCAATTGCAAGCCAATTTTTTGTTGTGACTTTTTCTTTAAAAAAGTATGCGCTAAACAAAATTGTTGTAAGCGGACTAGCTAAAAATAGGAGGCCAGAAACAAGCGGATCTGTCACTTTTAGCCCCATAAGGCTTGAAGTGAAAGCTCCAATTACTACTATGCTCATAAGAAGTACTTGACTAAACTTTGATGAGATGGTCTCCTTGATTGCTGAACTTGAAATGGTTTTTAGTGTTACTGCAAGACTTACTATAAATACAATTAGTTCTTGATTTGCTATGATAACCAAAGGGGGAACATTCGAGATTAGATTTTTCCAATGAATGACAGAAACTACGGTGAAAAACAAAGTCATTAAGATCAGATGAAAATGTTGTTTGATTGTAATTCTCAATCTGTTTTTGGAGGTTGAAAAGATGAAAAATCCGAATCCTAGAAAAATGGTGAGAATTCCTACTACAGATTCATTTAAATCAAAGTTTTCAAAAATCAATAAATACAAAGCTGTAAAAATTACCCCGATTAGATTGTAGATTCCGATCCATTGTAAGGAAATGTTTTTGAGCGCAAAAAGCATACAGAACAATCCAAGAACTCCCGAAACAGAACCCAGCGTTACTTTAGAAAATTCTGTGAAGGAAATTAAGCTGATATCAACAAACAACCAGATGTAAATCAAGGAAATAACGGATGTGAAAAACGATCTATAAGCCATTAGGGATGTAACAGAAGTGTTTTCTAAGTTCTTTTTCCAGAGAACATTATTGATGGAAAACAGAAGGATGGCTAAGAAGATAAAAGTCATAAATAAATCATTTAAGGGGGGGATTGTGTTAAATTATTATGAATTAGCATTTTAATTCTATGGCTACCTGCTATTTTTACTACATATGTACTACCCATAGAGCTCTAAGGCTCTTATTCAGAGTCCAAATTGAGTATTTTTGATTTAAACACAAAATATATGAATAATTTGTTTTTAACAACTTCCTTGAAAAGAGTTTTGCAATCTACTTTTATTCTTATCTTTTTGTTGATTTTTAAACAAAACTCGAATGCTCAATGTTCGGCCGTTTCTGTTGATTTGGGCAGAGACTCAGTTTATTGCAGTAATCAAACTCTAACACTAAATGCTCAGGTTGTAAGTCCATCTAGTTCTATTCCAACTTTCACTTGGAGTTATAATGGTTCTCTGCTATCTGGACAAAACTCTGGTAGTTTGTCAATTAATTTAACTGATACAACTTCTGGTTTTTATTCCGTTATTGCTCAGGTAGATTCTTGTATTGTATATGATACGGTTAACTTAAGCATTTATAACATTGGAATTACTAGTAATGATTTTAACACGGCAAAAACTCAATTGGTATATTGCGTTCCAACAGGAGATACTTCTGGAGATATTTTTTTGCGTTTAACTCTTCCTTCAAATATATCATTGGTTCAGTCTGTTGAAATTGATTGGGGCGATGGGCAGATTCAAATTATTCCAAGTTCAAACTATGCTTCTCCACAGATTCATAATTATCTAAATGGTTTCTATGTTTTTAAAATGACAGTAACATTAACAAACGGCTGTGTTTCTGTTATTTCTTACCCGACCTTTGTTGGGAATTCTCCAAGTCCTGCTGCGCTTCAAATTCTAAATAATCAAGCTGATGGCTGTTTTCCTCACTTTACTCAATACAACTTCAATGTTCCCTCTTCCAATCCGGACGGAACTACCTACGAAGTAGATTGGGGGGATGGTTCTCCGTTGCAAACATATGTTCACCCAATTACACCGCCTGTTTTATCACACACGTTCAATTCATCATCATGTGGGAACACCGTTTTAGGTAACACTGCAACCTATTACAATAGATTTCAGCCTTCGGTTATTACTCAAAATCCTTGTGGTTCATTTCAACCATCGGCCTCAGGTTTAATCTCAGTTTCTATGCCTCCTATTGCTTCATTTTCAACATCGAGAAGCACAATCTGTCCTGGGAGCCTAGTTGATTTTAACAACACATCTTATTTTGGTTTGTCGACTGGGCTCACGTCTAAAGTAAGTTGTGATTCTGTTTCACCATTTTTTTGGAGAATTACCTCTTTAACTTCTTCAGGGTCTAATGGATGGTCGGTTTCACCGCCAGGCAATTTAGGTTCTGATAATGGTACAGCTAATCAAAGGAATTGGTCTCCCGGTAGCATGGCGATTGAAGTTTTGTTTGATTCATCTGGAACTTACAAAGTTGAATTAATCGTACAAACTAATTGCGGACCTAGTATTTACATCGATACGATTTGTGTGATAAAGCCACCAGAAAGTTCAATAGCTACTACAGATTCTATTGAATGTTCTCCATTTTCTTTTGGAGCCTATAGTACTTCTGTTCTGCCTTTTTGCGATTCTTTTAATGTTCCAGTAGAGTATGCTTGGAAGGTAATTGATCCATCTGGCTGTGTAGATTGCTCAAGTAGTATTGTGGATTCTACATCAGATTCAACCAAAATAAATCTCGTAAATAGATCAAATGTAACTCAGGATTTTATTTTGGAGTTAACTGTTACTCCATTGGATCCTATTACTTTAGACCCGCTGTCCAATTTAAGTTGCGAATCAGTTTCCTACAAAACTGTTTCTGTTTATCCCGAAATAAAAATTGATTCCCTTACTGCATGTTTGGGTGAGTTGAGCTGGGATCTTGATAGTGCGGTTAATTTTCCTTCATCGTTTAGGTGGAGAGCGATTCCAAATCCAAATGTTACTGGAACAACAACAGTTTATCAGACAACAACTATAATTAATGATACTCTTAAGAATATTTCTGATACGGTTCAATTCGTTTACTACGAAGTAATTGCCTCATCAACTCCTGGCAGCTGTTTAGATACCCAGTTTTTTTCTGTCAGACTTTTGCCAGATATAATAATTACTCCTTTAGTAAATGACTCAATTTGTGTTGGAGGTACAATTAATGCTGCTTACACATTGCAATATTCCGGAGGTAACAATAATCCTACCTATTCCTGGAAACTTAATGGGATTTCTCAAAGTAATAATACATCCTCTTTTTTGCCAGGAAATTTCAATATTGTGGGTAACTATTTGGTGGAAGGGACTGTAACCGTTGGTGCTCCTGGTTGTGAAATAAGTTCAACGGATTCAGCAATCATTTCGGTATTCGATGACCCGAGTATTATCCCTCTTTTATCTGCAACTTATTGTCAGGCTGCCAATCCTGTAACAGGTCTAGTTGCTCAAGCTTCAGGTGGTTTAGGCACATATTCTTATCAGTGGTATAGTAATAATACTAATGATACAGTCGGTGGTGTAAAATTATTAAACGAGATAGATTCAATTTATTTTCCGTCTTTAGATTCTTTGGGTACTATATATTATTATTGTGTTGTTACTCAAAGTGGATTAAATTGTATGACTACAAGTAGTATTGCTACTATACAAGTAATACCCCAACCAACAATAGATTCCAATCCAATTGTTTCTCAAGAAGTTTGTGTGGGAGGGATTTTAGATTCGTTGAAAGTGAGTTATTTGAATGGATTAGGAAAGGTCTCTTATCAGTGGTATGAAGATACTTTAGGAATTAATTCTGGAGGTTTACTTCTCGTTGGAGATACTTTTTCTAGTTTTTTACCTCAAACCAACATCGTTGGTATTAAGTATTACTATTGTGAAATTTCTTTTTCATTGGGTGGTTGTACTAATGTCATGTCAGATGTTAGTAAAGTTACTGTGAGGCCCGACCCAATAATACAAACAAATTTATCTAGTCAAACGATCTGTGTTGGAGGAACAATAGATTCTGCTTTGACTGCCAATTATTCAGGAGGAGTAGGTTCTCCAAGTTATCAATGGAATAAAGACGGTATAAATTTACCCAACGACACATTATCATCGTATTTACCACCTTCATTCAATTTTCTCGATACTTTTAATTTTGGTGTCACTATTTCCCTAAGTGGTAAAGGTTGTAATGCAGTTTCAGCTCAAATACAAACAGTGAATGTGATCGCTGATCCCACTATAATTGTTCAGCCAATTTCGGCAGTATATTGCCAAAGAGCAAACTCTCCAAATTTATTGTTAGTTAAGGCTACCGGAGGCTTTTCTAATACTTATTCTTACCAATGGTACAGCAATGACACGAATGTTATTGTTGGAAGCAAAAAAATTCAAGGAGCTACTGATTCAGTTTATTTACCCTCTGTGGATTCCTTGGGAATAGAATATTATTATTGTGTAGTTAGTCAAGGTGGATTAAATTGCGAGGATACTAGTTCAATTGCTTCCATCCATGTAACTCCGCAGGCTTCAATAGATTCCAATCCAATTGTTTCTCAAGAAGTTTGTGTTGGAGGAGGTTTAGACTCGTTGAAAGTGAGTCATTTAAATGGATTAGGTAATGTCTCTTATCAGTGGTATGAGGATACTACAGGTGTTAATTCTGGAGGTTCACTTTTAGTAGGCGATACTTTTTCTAGTTTTCTGCCTGAAACAACCACTACTGGTATCAAGTATTACTATTGTGTTATATACTTCTCATCGGGTGGATGTGATAGTATCACTTCGGATGTTGGCGCAGTAATTGTTCGTCAAGACCCAATAATTACCCAACAGCCTCTAGCAAGCCACACGATATGCGTAGGAGGAACTATTGATTCTGCATTGGAAGTGAATTATTCAGGAGGAGTAGGCTCTCCAAGTTATCAATGGCAATTGAACGGTACTGATTTACCGAGTGATACTTTGAATGACTATTTACCCCCAACTTTTGTCTCACCAGGGACTAGTATTTATCGCGTTAAGATTAACCTAAGTGGAAGAGGTTGTAATGAAATGATTTCTCAATTAGTTCAAGTTGATGTTGTTTCGGATCCGTCAATAATTACACAACCTAACTCGGACTCATACTGTCAAGGGTCTAGCCCAGTTTCCCCTTTAGTAATAAATGCATCTGGAGGTTTAGGTGTTTATAGTTATCAATGGTATAGCGATACCACTTCCAATGGAACAGGTGTTGTGTTACTTAACGGACAAACAGATTCTACTTTTGTTCCTCCCGTGACTATGGCAGGTACAACTTATTATTATTGTGTTGTAACTCAAAATGGACTGAATTGTGACGATACTTCTTCGCGAGCTGAAATTATTGTGAATCCAGAGCCAACGTTTTTTACTCAGCCAATTGATAGTCAGCTGGTTTGTGTTGGAGGAATTCCGGATACATTAAGTGTTATCACTCAAAACGGAGTAGGAATCCCTACTTATCAATGGTTTGTGAGTAGAGTTAGTTTGTCTACTGGAGGAGATTCTATTCCTGGTGCTGTAAACTCGACCTATGTTCCTAAAGCAGATACCGTAGGAACTTTTTATTACTATTGTAGAGCAACTTTTTCAATGGGAGGTTGTAGCGATATAGTTTCAGATCTTGCTGTAATAAATGTAATTCCAGATCCGCAAATAGTAAATCATCCTGCAGATAGTCTTTCAGTTTGTATAGGTGGGTCTTTGAGTACCGCCTTAAATGTGACCTACTCAGGAGGAATAGGTTTACCTACATATTTTTGGAAGTTTAATGGAGGTGTTATACCTAATTCTGACAGTAATTTTTATATGCCTCCTTCATTTTCTAACTTAGGTACAAATCAATTCAGTGTATCCATTCAATTGAGTGGTAAAGGTTGTGATATAATGAACTCGAATACAAGTTATATTACAGTTATAACTTCACCTGTAATGGAATTACAGCCTATTTCAGATACGGTTTGTCATAAATCTGTAACAATAGATACTTTGAAAGTCCGAGCGAGTAATGTTGTTGGTACTTATAATTTTCAATGGTACAAAAATAACAGCAGCAGTAATTTTGGAGGTACATTAATAATGAATGCTACAGATTCTATTTATGTGCCTTCAACTGATTCAGTTGGTACGCAATACTATTATTGTAGGATATCACAGTCTGTATCTAATTGCGAAGTGATTTCTTCAGCAGCAGCAGTAGTTGTAAATCCTTTACCAACATTCCTTACCCAACCTTTAGATAGCCAAACTGTTTGTTTAGACGGGACTCCTGATCTCCTAAGTGTTACTACTCAAAATGGTCTTGGAACACCTTCATATCAGTGGTTTGTTACGAGGTATGTGCCAAATACTGCGGGAGATACAATATATAACGAAGTTAGTTCAAGTTATATTCCTACTGCAGATTCAATCGGAACCTTATACTATTATTGCGTTGCTACCTTTTCGCAGGGCGGTTGTTCTAATGTCTTTTCAGATATTTCTGTAGTTACTGTGATTCCAGATCCTCAAATTTCAATTCAACCCTTGGACAGTCAACTTATATGTGTGGGAGGTTCTATAAACCCTCCATTCCAAGTTGGCTACACAGGTGGATTAGGAAAACCTACTTATCAATGGAAAGTAAATGGCGGAAATATACAGAATACAGATAGTTCTGTTTATCTGCCTCCTACTTTTGTTAATCCTGATACAAATTTATTTGGTGTAACTATAACTCTGAGTGGAAGTGGCTGTGATGTGATGAATTCAGATAGTGCTTATGTAATAGTAGTACCTGATCCAGTCGTAGCTATTGATCCATTATCGGATACCTATTGTTTGAGTACGGGATCAGTAAATGAGTTGTTGGTAAGTGCCACAGGCGGATTAGGAAGTTTTAATTATCAGTGGTATAAGAATACGCGACCTGATACAGTAGGAGAGATATTAATTTCAGGGGCAACAGATTCTACTTATACACCAACGATTGATAGTGTTGGTACAGTTTATTATTATTGTAAGATAACTCAGACAGGATTGAACTGTGATGTTGTGACAAATTCAGCTGGTATTTTAGTAAATCCAGATCCAGGATTTAGTGTTCAGCCAATTGACAGTCAGATAGTCTGTTTGGATGGGACTTTAAGAAGATTGTTAGTTAGTCCAGAGAATGGAGTAGGAGTACCTACTTATCAGTGGTATAGACACACACAGAATTTAAATTCTGGTGGAATAGCAATATCGGGAGCAACAGATTCCACTTATATGCCATTGACGGATAGCGTAGGGATTGTTTACTATTATTGCGAAGTGAGCTTTTCTCAAGGAGGTTGTGGATTAATATCTTCAGATATATCGGTAGTTGAAGTGAAGTCCGATCCATTTATTAGTTTACAACCTATACCAGGCCAGAGTATTTGTGTAGGCGGAACTATAGGAGCAGCTTTGACAGTTGGTTATACAGGTGGAGTAGGAGTTCCAAGTTACCAGTGGAAGAAAACGGGATCAAACCTAATAGCCGATACAAATTCAAGTTATTTGCCGCCAGCATTCACTCAGCCAGATACTAATTTTTACTCAGTATCTATTGAGTTAACTGGAAGTGGCTGTGATGTGATGAATTCAGACAGTGCTTATGTAATAGTTGTACCAGATCCGGTAGTTGATATTCAACCTGTTTCAGCTACTTATTGTAAAAATACTTCACCAGTAACTCCGCTATCTGTGGTTGCTAGTGGTGGACTTGGTTTGTTTCAGTACCAGTGGTATAGAAATACTACTAATTCTAATTTCGGAGGACAGCTTATTTCTGGAGAGGTGAATTCTACTTTTACTCCATCTTCATTGACTGTTGGAACTGTTTATTATTATTGTGAGATAACGCAGACCGGACTACATTGTAATGTGACATCTTTGGTTGCTAAAATAGTTATTACTGAAGAACCAATGATTAGTTCTCAGCCTTTATCATATCAAAAAATATGTGAAGGTACGTCTCCATCTTCCTTGTCTGTTTCTTATTCAGGGGGTAATAATTCTATTTCATATCAATGGTATAAGAACACAGTGAATTCAAATGTTGGTGGAATTCCTATGATAGGAGATACATTGAGTTCATTTACACCACCTTTAGCAAGTGCTGGTGATTTATATTATTACTGTATTCTTGATTTTAGTTTGGGTGGCTGTTCTAGTCTTATAAGTACAGTTGCACATATAGAAACTATTATAAATGCAAGAATAGATTTACAGCCCTTATTGAGTCAGAACATTTGTCAAAGTACTACAATTTCGCAGCCCCTTGTGTTCAATTTTATTGGAGGAAGTGGAGCTAATTCTATCCAGTGGTATCAAGTAGGTAGTCCTAATGTTCTTATGACAGGAGCAAATGACACTTCTTTTGTTCCAGTTGTTTTTAATAGTGCTGGATCCTTCAAGTATTTTGCACTTGTTATTGATAGTGTTGTGGGTTGTAACAATACAACAACTTTACAAAGTGAAATAGTGGTCAATCCTACTCCTAGGATAAATCCAATGGCTGATACAGTGATTTGTAACAATACTCGAGTTGATATTGATATTACCTCGTCAGTGCCTTCTACAGTAGAATGGATTGCAACTCAAAACACAAATGTTTCAGGGGAAATGCTTGTCATTCAAAGGTCAAATAATATAGATGATTCCTTAACAAACACAACCTCTGTTCCTCAGTTTATAGATTATACAGTAACTCCAAAATCCTTTCCTTTTGGTTGTCTTGGTCCTGATTCTTTAGTTACGGTTAAGGTACAGCCAGATGTTGAATTAACAAACCAGCTTAATATTGAGGTGTGTAGTGGAAATGCTGTTAATGAATTTTTAAGAGCAAATGTTCCTTCAACATTTAGTTGGTTCGTGTCAGTTGATAATCCTAATGTTACAGGTGAATCTTTATTTAGAGATAGTGGAAATATAATAACGGATACTCTTGTAAACAATACAAAAGTTAATCAGTTAGTAGTTTACTCTATATTCCCGGTGTCTACTCAGGGAGCTTGTTCTGGCGAGGCTCAAGTTTTGACTGTTCTTGTAAAACCTTATTTAGAGTTATTGAATGAGGATACAGTTACTATTTGTAGTGAGGAGCAAGTTAATTTAAGTTTGGTTGCAAATACAAATGTTACCTTTAATTGGTATGCAGATCAATCTATTAATGTATTGGGAGAATCAACAACTGTTGTTACCTCGCCAACTATTTTTGATACATTGACTAATTTATCAAAAACAGTTCAACAAGTTAATTATTATGTAGTAGGGACTAGTATTATAGATGGTTGTTCTAGTCCAATAGTACCAATTACTGTCTTTGTTAATCCAACGCCAGATGTAAATCCAATTGACGATACTATTTTGTGTGAAGGAATACTTTTTGATTCTATATCATTCAGCGGTTCGGTAGCTGGGACAAGTTATTTATGGGATGCTTCGGATACCACAATAGGAATTGGTGCGAGAAATGGAGTAAATACTATTCCAAGTTTTGTGACAACAAATACTGTTTTTGGACCAATTACCTCAACTTTTACAGTAACACCAGCATTTACAAGTAACAATTTTACATGTACTGGAGCCAAAGAGAATTTTACGATCTCGGTATTGCCAGATCCGAGTATATACCCTTTGTCTGACATTGACGTATGTAGTGGAATTCAAGTGCCGTTGACAATTGTTTCTGGTCCAGTTCCTGGAACAATATTTAAGTGGAAAAATACCAATACTACCATTTCCTTAAGCGATTCGGGTGTAGGGAATATACCTTCCTTCAATGCAACAAATTTGACATCGTTAACCCAGTTAAGCACTGTGTCAATAACACCTGTTGTTCAGCTTTCTGGAGTTCAATGTGCGGGAGCAGTGGAAGACTTTTTAATCACAGTAAATCCAACGCCAGATGTAAATCCAATTGACGATACTATTTTGTGTGAAGGAATACTTTTTGATTCTATATCATTCAGCGGTTCGGTAGCTGGGACAAGTTATTTATGGGATGCTTCGGATACCACAATAGGAATTGGTGCGAGAAATGGAGTAAATACTATTCCAAGTTTTGTGACAACAAATACTGTTTTTGGACCAATTACCTCAACTTTTACAGTAACACCAGCATTTACAAGTAACAATTTTACATGTACTGGAGCCAAAGAGAATTTTACGATCTCGGTATTGCCAGATCCGAGTATATACCCTTTGTCTGACATTGACGTATGTAGTGGAATTCAAGTGCCGTTGACAATTGTTTCTGGTCCAGTTCCTGGAACAATATTTAAGTGGAAAAATACCAATACTACCATTTCCTTAAGCGATTCGGGTGTAGGGAATATACCTTCCTTCAATGCAACAAATTTGACATCGTCAACCCAGTTAAGCACTGTATCAATAACACCTGTTGTTCAGCTTTCTGGAAATCAATGTGCGGGAGCAGTAGAAGACTTTTTAATCACAGTAAATCCAACTCCAGATGTAAATCCAATTGACGACACTGTTTTGTGTGAAGGAATACTTTTTGATTCTATATCATTCAGCGGTTCGGTAGCAGGAACAAGTTATTTATGGGATGCTTCGGATACCACAATAGGAATTAGTGCGCGAAATGGAGTGAATTCTACTCCTGGATTTGTAGCCACAAATAATATTTTTGGACCAATTACTTCAATGTTTACCATAACACCAGTTTACACGAACAACAATGTAACCTGTATAGGAGGTAAAGAGAATTTTACAATATCGGTATTGCCAGAGCCAAGTATTTATCCATTACCTGATATAACGGTTTGTAATGGTACTCAAGTTCCAGTAACAAATGTTGCTGGTCCCGTGTCTGGAACCATTTATCAGTGGAGAAATTCGAATACAGCCATTTCCTTAAGTGATTCGGGTATAGGGAATATACCTTCCTTTAATGCAACAAATTTGACATCGTTAACCCAGTTAAGCACCGTATCAATAACACCTGTTGTTGAGCTTTCTGGAGTTCAATGTGCGGGAGCAGTAGAAGACTTTTTGATCACAGTAAATCCAACGCCTCATGTTGTAAATCAGGATATAGAAATATGTGATGGAGAATCAACGAACATCGCATTAACGTCTAATATTCCAAGTTCATTTACTTGGTTTGCAACTCCCAATCCGAATGTGTTCAATGAAACCTCATTTCCTATTCAGGTTACGGGTGTTATTAATGATAATTTAATTCTTGTTGGCACAAGTGTTCAAACGGTTGATTACAATGTTGTTCCTACTTCATTAGCACACGGTTGTATTGGGCCAGATTCAGTGGTTCGTGTTAAAATAAATCCGCTACCACAAGTTAGCTTCACTACATTAAACCCAGTTTTGTGTGAAGACAACGAAATAGATTTCTTTAATACTTCTGCAAGTGGTCTTAACTTTACTTGGGATTTTGATGACGGAAATAGTTCATTATTAGTAAATCCAAAAAACACTTTTGCAAATGTAGGAACCTATATAGTAAAATTAAAAGGAGTCGATGTAATTACGGGCTGTTCAGATTCTGTACTTAATCCTCTGGATATATTGTCTCTTCCGATTTCTGACTTTAGCTATTCGGATAGTTTAGGTTGTGATAATTTGGAAGTGTTCTTCTTTACTGATTCTTCTAATAGAGACTGGACATATAGTTGGGATTTTGGAACTGGAGATTCCTCTTTGCAATATGGTGTAGCAGGTCATTATTATGACACTACTGGATGTTTTGATGTTTCATTGAAGGTGACATCAAAAGAGGGCTGTGTTTCAGAAACCAATTCGTTAAATCCAATTTGTGTTTACAAAACACCTCTTGCTTCTTTCAAAATGGATAGGAATACCTTCTCAACGTTAGAAACTGCATTAGTAATTTTTGAGAATACCTCACAATTTGAAAATCAATATGTTTGGGAGTTTGGTGACGGACAAAGTAGTCTTGCCGAAAATCCGGTTAATGTTTATCCAGAAAAGGCAGGCGTTTATAGAGTGAAATTGAGGGTAAATAACTTTGATGGTTGTGCAGATTCCACATACGGTATTGTAAGAGTAATTCAGGATATTGCGGTTTATGCTCCAAACACTTTTACTCCTAATAGAGATGATATAAATCAAGTGTTTTTACCAATCTTGTCAGAAGGATTTGATAAGGAAACTTACAATTTTAAAGTCTTTAATAGGTGGGGGCAAATTGTTTTTGAAACTCGTAATATTAACGAAGGATGGAATGGGCTTTGTGGCGGAAATAGCTATATAAATGGGTGTCCACAAGGTACATATGTTTGGCAACTTTCTATTGCGCTAGAAGGAGCAAGTGAAAGAGAGATCTATCGAGGTCATATTAATTTAATCAGATAAGAAATATTGAATATGAATAGATTGAGTATGTTTTTTGGAGCTGTCGCATTGTTTTTTGCGACTGCAAAC
>ENA-OUOG01002948-OUOG01002948.1-marine-metagenome-genome-assembly--contig:-NODE-2948-length-16730-cov-4.774275_pt1 | contig 16730 bp, 11 predicted proteins | sample MGYA00248635_ERZ508505 | MGnify/ENA primary metagenome ERZ508505 (study PRJEB26176, sample SAMN06267871) | marine metagenome | isolation source: Saanich Inlet, British Columbia, Canada | place: Pacific...
GCACGGCTAAGAAGGGCATCACCGGCAAGATGAACCGCTCCTGCTTGTTGCTGTACGCGCTGTGGAACACGAAGAACGCCAGCGTCCCCCAAAGCAGCCAACGCCAATGTTCGAATTTCACACGCCGAACGAACATGCCCCAAACCAACGCGAATCCCACGGGCGGTGTGGCCAACCCCAACACCGTCCACATGTATTGATGCCACGGGCCTTGAGGGTAGTTCATGGCGTGCGTGGTGTTGTACCCGAAGTAGGCCCGCAACTGCACGAACGGCTCGCCCCAAACAAACACATCGGAGATTTGAGTTAAGCTGAAAACTACCAACGAGCTAATAGACAATATGAAAGGGTGCTTCAGTTGAATCTTTTTATGCTCGCCTGATGGCCACAACAAGGCCAATCCCCAACCCACTCCAAACAGCCCACATTGGTACCGGATTCCCGTTGCCAGCCCCAGGCCAATTCCCGCGAGGACGATCTGCTTCACCGTCCATTCCGAACGAGGGGTGCGAACCAGCTGCCATGCGCTGAACAGCAAGGGCGGGATGCAAACCAATTCCACGAGTTGGTGCACGCTCAACAGCGGCATCCAGCCCCAGATGGCCACCAAGCCGCCTGCCCACCACGCAATGTTTCGACCACTCAGGGCTTCTGCGATGCGGTAGGTGAACACGATGATGAGCAAGCTGTACAATCCATGCAACAGCCGGAGCGCAAAGGCGAGGTGCTTGGGCGCGGTGAGCCCCGCAGCCTTCAGCGCAGTAAGGGTCACGAACTGCGTGCCGACATAAAAGAAGTTGGCGGGATGGGGCTGGGGCTCGAGTCCGCGCTCGATTTGGCTCCAGGGCAACCACAGGTTGTAATCCGCCCCATCGGTCCATGAGGCCGCAGCTTCCACCACCAAAAAGTGGTCGTCGTGCATCAAGTAACCCGGCGACCCCCAAGCCGCAAGCAACCGAAGGGCAACCCCGACCAGGAGCAAGCGAGTCAACGGTGCCATGCGACTCCAGCCTTCGCTCATGCGGTTTGCAATGCTTGTTGCAGCGCAATCATTTCCAAGCACGCGACCGCGCACTCGACGCCTTTGTTGCCGTGCTCCCCACCGCTGCGGGCTATGCTTTGTGCCTTGTTTTCATCGGTCAGGACGCAGAACATCACGGGTTTCTTGTAATCCAACGCCACGCGCTGGATGCCATCCGCAGCTCCGGCACACACGTAATCGAAGTGCGCCGTCTCCCCGCGGATCACGTTGCCGATGCACACGACACCGTCGAGTTCCGGGTGGGCATCCAACAGGGACGCCGCTCCCAACGGCAGCTCGAAGGCCCCAGGGACCTCAACGATTCGCTGAGAGGCCTCGGGAATGCCCGCCGCGCGAAAGACCTCCACCGCCCCATCTCGCAAGGCGAAGGTGATGTCGGGGTTCCAGCGCGAAACAACAATGCCCACTCGGAAGTGGGCACTGTTCGGGAGGTTCCCGAGATTGTATGCGCTGAGGTTTTTACCTGCCGTCGCCATGGGTCAACCCACGAGGGAGGCGTGCAACACCTGGGCCGTGCTGAATTGCTGGCTGCTCGGGTAGTCGGAAACGATTTCTTCCAACAAATTGGCAGCTTCCTTCGTGTTGCCCAATTCCATGTGCGCCAAAGCCGCCTTGTACAAGAACATGGGAGCGAGCTCGTCGCCTGCACTTCCCGCCGCTCCAGCAGACGCTGCCGACAAGAAAGCCCGTGCGGCCGACTCGTAGTCACCCAACTCAACGTGGCAATCGCCAATTCCGCCTTGCGCCAACACCGACACCACGCCATCGCCCAGCCCCGTAGCCTGTTCGAACCGCTCAATGGCATCTGCATATTCCCCCATGTCGCGGTGGTAGACGCCCAACTCGTAGTTTGCGCGTTCGCCAGCAGCTTGAGAAGCGTACTTTTCTGCAACGCCGTCCAAACCGAGCGAGATGCCATCGCCGTAAGCAGCGAGGCTCAATGAGTCGGCTGCGAAGTAGGATTCAGCGCGCCAAGCCTCCGTCTCCGCCTCTTCAATGGCTGGACGGACTACGAACGACTGGTAGGCCAATACGCCCAAGACCACGACCACCACGCCGCCAATTCCGTAAGTGAGAGGTTTTTGGTTGCGGTCGATGAAGTGCTCCGTCTTCGAGTAAACTTCTTGTACGTCGACCAGCAGATCGTCGTCGATGGGGTTGTTCTTCGCCATGATTGCGCTTTCTGAATTCGATTTTGTTCCACTTCAACGGAAAAACTTGTCAAAGGTTTCCGCCGAGTTGGCGGCAAAATTAAGGAAATTCGCATCATGCAACTCACCGCATTGCAATTGCTGCACTTTAAAAATTGGCCGGAAGCGGATTTGGCCTTCTGTTCGGGGGTCAATTGCCTGCTGGGGGACAACGGCAGCGGGAAGACCAACGTGCTGGATGCCGTGCATTATTTGTGCTTGACCAAGAGTTACTTCAATCCCATCGATCAATACAACATCGCGCACGGAGCGGAACACATGCTGGTGAGCGGGACGTTCGAACGGCGCGGGGAAGTGGAGGTGGTGGCGTGTGGCGTCCAGCGGGGGGTGAAGAAAACGATGCGCCGAAACGACAAGGCGTACGACCGGTTGTCGGATCACATCGGCCGTTTTCCTGCCGTGATGATTGCGCCCGACGACGCCTCGATCATTCACGAAGGCAGCGACGCGCGGCGCAAGTGGATGGATTCGGTGGTGTGCCAGTTGGATCGCCCGTATTTGCAGCAGCTCGTCGATTACAACAAGGCCTTGACGCAGCGGAATAATTTGCTCCGGTACTTTGCTGAGAATCGGGTTTGGGATGCGGCGATGCTGGAGCCTTGGACGGAACAAATGATTCCCACGGCGCGCGCCATCCGCGCCCGGCGTTCGGCGTTCGTCGCGGCGTTCAATCCCATGTTCGAGCGGGTGTACGCGGAGCTTTCAGGGCGCAAGGAGCAAGCCCGTGTGGTGTACAAGACCCACGTGCCGGACGAGGACGAGGCCGCGCGTGCGATGTGGCGAGGGGCGGAGGCGGATGATCGGCGGTTGCGGCGGACCACGGTCGGCGTGCACAAAGACGATTTGGTCTTCGAACTCGATGGGCATCCGCTCAAGCGCATGGGCTCGCAAGGCCAACAAAAATCCTTCCTCATCGCCCTGCGCCTCGCCCAACTCGCGTTCATGGAGGCGGCAACGGGGGTGAAGCCCATCTTGCTGCTCGATGACATCTTCGATAAAATCGACGACAAGCGGGTGGCGGCGCTCATGGACTTGGTCACACGGGACGAGGTCGGGCAGGTCTTCATCACGGATACGAGTTTGGGGCGGATTCCCGATTTGTTTCGTGAAGCGGGGGCGGATGTGCGGGTGTTTGAGGTGGTGCGTGGGGCGGCGGAGCGGGTGGATTTGGCCCAACCAACTGGGCTGGAAAAGCCCTAACTTCTGCCCATGGCCCGCTACCAACGGAAAGACGACCCCACTTCGCTCGGAGAAGCCATCAAGGCGTACATCCGGGTGCACAACATGCAAGGCAAACTCGACGCGGTGGACGCGACGAAGGCGTGGGAAGAAACCGGCGGGCCCGCGGTCGTGAAGATCACGCGGTCCATGCACTTGGCCAGCGATGGCCGCTTTTTCGTGACCTTAGACAGCGGACCGTTCAAGGAGCACCTGGCGCTGCGGAAAACGGAAATCGTGACGGAACTCAACGCCTACGTCGGCCGGCGCGTGGTCCGCGAGCTCATCATTCGCTGAGGCCGATTCTGTCGTAAATTGTGGGCTTCTGCATGAAACGAACTCAATTCCTCTTCTTGGTGGTCGCGGGAAGCTTGGCTTGGTCCGCTTGGTCGCATCGGCCTGACGCCATCCACAACTCCGGCAATCCATACCACAGCGGAGTGTTCCGCACGGCGTACGGAGGACTGCCCGATACGTCCAACGCCCTGTTCACGGGATCGGGCAAATGCGCGGGTTGCCACGGAACCGATGCGAACCACTTCGCGAGCATCGCAGGCCAAACCTTTCCCGCTGTTCCCATGCCCGACGGATGGGACGTCAACGTGACCGATGATTGGCGCAGCAGTTTGATGGCGAACTCGGCGAAGGACCCGTTTTGGCGGGCGAAAGTGGAGCAGGAAGTGGCCCTCAATCCCGGGCATCAGCTCGAGTTGGAGGACAAATGCACCGCTTGCCACGCACCGATGGGAAACTTCGCGGCGGAACACGAGGGGCAAGCGTTTTACAGCATGGCAGAAATGCTGCTCGATTCGTTGGCACTTGATGGGGTTTCGTGCAACGCATGCCACCAGCAAGCACCAGCGGGCATCGGGACCCGTTTCAGCGGGGAGATGACGTTCGTCGAGGACACCCTCTACGGTCCTTACGGAGGGGGGAAGGACGAGCCGCTCATTTACAATCTGCCCATGAACACGTATGTGGGCTACGAGCCGGTGTACGGAGCGCACATGTTGCGAAGCGAATCGTGTGCGGCGTGCCACACCCTCATCACCGAAACCGCTGACCTCGAAGGCAACTTCACGGGAGGCGAGTTTGTGGAACAAAGCACCTACCACGAATGGGTCAACAGCCGGTACGCTCCGGAGGTTTGGGAAGGCGAGATGAACGATTTGCAGCAAGAATGCCAAGGGTGCCACATGCCGCAAATCGATGAGCCCGTCATCATTTCAAGCGGATATGCCTTTCTCGAGCCGCGCACCCCGTATGGGCTCCATTACTTCGTAGGGGCCAATGCGGCCATGTTGAGGTTGCTGCGCGATCACGTCGATGTATTGGGTTTGACGGCGACCGAGGCCCAATTCGATTCGACCACGCAGCGCACGTTGGATTTGCTTCAACAGCACACGGTCGAACTGACCGCCAGTGCGACCTACAACGGCCAGGGTTCAGCGGAAGTGGTGGTCGACGTCGTGAACAAGGCGGGGCACAAGTTCCCTTCGGGCTATCCGGCTCGTCGAGCATGGCTGGAGGTGGAGCTTCGCCACCCGGAGACGAATGAGGTGCTTTGGGCCAGCGGCGAACGGACGGCGGACGGGTTGGAGATTGCCGGAGTGGACGAGGCCGGTTTAACTGCGTGGGAGCCGCACCTCGATGTGGTGACGTCCGAGGACGAAGTGCAGATCTACGAAATGGTCATCGCCGATGTGACGGGCTCGCCCACCAACGTGCTCGAACGCGCCGATACCAAATTGAAGGACAACCGACTCGTCCCCCTCGGCTTCAGCATGGAGCACGCGGTTTACGACACGACGACGCTGGCAGGCGCGGAGGTCATGGAGGACGCGTTGAATGGCAACTTCAACCGAGACGCGTCCGGAGTACCGGGCACGGGGGCAGACCGCGTGACGTACTTGGCGGATTTGGGGGGAGTCTACACCGGTGCCGCGGCGCCATTGGTGTCCGTGCGGATGTGGTACCAGAGCATGCCGCCGCGTTGGGTGAACCCGATGTTCGAGGTGGAAGGGGAGGCGATTGACTGGTTCGAAGGGGTGTTCCTGGATTACGCCCACCCGGATTTGGTCGCGGAAGTGACGCCGGAGGTGGCGGTGGTTGGGGTGGCGGAGTTGACGCAGCAGGCGGGGCGCATTTGGCCCGTTCCTTCGGTGGATGGCCAAATCACCATCGCCTCCCCATTCCCGGCCGGAGCCGTGTACGAAGTGTTCGATGCCTTGGGACAGCGGGTCGATGCGGGGGCCACCCCTGCTGCCCAGTTCGAACTGAGGTTGCCCGCGACGAAGCAGGTCTACACGGTGGTCATCCACCACCAAGGCCAGCGCTGGTCCGGCCGCGCCATCCGGGGTTAATCCGCGTCGTCGGATGGGCCCGCCGGTTCGAGGTACACGTCCAGCAAGCCTTCGGGCAACTCCAAACTGAGTCGTTGGGCTTTGCGGTCCACGTGGACTTGGAGGTGGTCGGGCAACGGGATGAGGACGACTTGTCCGTTGAGCTGGGTTTCCAACAAGGGGTAAGGGCCGTGTTCGACGACGCGTTGGATTTGGCCTGCAGAACGGGAAGAGGCCAAATCCCACACTTCCCAGCCCGGCACTTCATGGAAGTAAAAATGGGCGTCGTCGAGCTCGGGCAATGCACTGAGCGGCAAGTAAAGGTCCGCACCTGCTAAAGCGAGCGCAGCGGCTTCGTCCGCCACGCCTTCCAACCGCGCAACAAAGCGATCCTGGTGGGGGCGCATGCTTTCGATGAAGAACGGGACCAGCCCCTCAGCAGTGGCGACGAAAAACCCATCGATTTGGGCGTATTGATCCGGTTCGTCCACATCGAACCACACCACGACTTCGCCCTTGTAACTGTGGGGCTTCGTGATTTTCCCCAATTGGAAACAATCTTCAATCTGCATGGTGCAAACTTACCGGTTTAGCGAATGAAAAAGCCCCGTCGGCGGACCGACAGGGCTTGTAAGGTTCGTTTTCAAACGGAGGGATTACTCCGCAGCAGAGGCTTCAGCTTCACCGCCTTCTTCGGCAGCGGGCGCTTCTTCTGCAGGCGCTTCTTCAGCAGCGGGTGCTGCCTCAGCAGCTTCAGCCTCGGCAGCAGCAGCAGCTTCTGCGGCTTCAGCAGCGGCGGCAGCAGCAGCAGCTTCTTCTTCGGCCTTCGCAGCAGCCTCGATTGCTGCCAACTCCGCCATGCGCGCATCGTTAACGGCCTTCTCAGCCTTCATCCGAGCAGCAAAAGCCGCTTCAGACTCACCTGCAAGTTTCGCCACCTTCGCAGCCACTTTGTCGTTCTTTTCGCGCATCCACGCTTCGAACTTCTTTTGGGCTTCGGCTTCAGAGAAGGCGCCCTTCTTGACACCGTTCAGGAGGTGGTTGTGGTAGACGACTCCCTTGTACTTCATCAAAGCACGGGTGGTGTTCGTCATTTCAGCTCCCACTTGCAGCCAGTGCAACGCACGGTCGTGGTTGAGCTCGATCGTGGCGGGATTCGTATTCGGGTTGTACGTGCCGACTTTTTCGATGAAACGACCGTCGCGTGGAGCGCGGGCGTCTGCGGCTACGATGTGGTAAAAGGGCTTGCCCTTCTTACCGTGGCGCTGAAGGCGGAGGCGAGTTGCCATGTTAGAAACGTTTTAAAAGGGTCCTAAACCCCGTTGTTAATAAATCGAGCGCAAAAGTAGGTGAAGCGATCTTCTTGACCAAACCTCGGTCACGCTTTTTTCTTTCACCAACTCCGCTGCCCCTGTGCAAATGTTTTCACAACTCGTCGGGGTCGCAAAGCACGCCGAAAGATAGCTTTGAAGGAATGTTTTTGATCTACGATACAGAGACGACGGGCCTGCCCCGGGATTGGAATGCGCCGCTCACGGACAGTGAGAATTGGCCGCGTTTGGTTCAACTGGCGTGGCAATTGCACGATGCGCAAGGTCGGCTGCTCTCGCGGGGCAACTTGATCGTGCGTCCGGAGGGATTCACCATACCGTTCAACTCAACGAAGATCCACGGCATTACGAACGAGCGCGCGGCTGCCGAAGGGCATCCGTTGGAGGAAGTGCTGGAGGCGTTCGATCGGGATTTGGCCCAAGCGCGTTATGTGATGGGCCACAACATCGGCTTCGACGTCAACATCGTCGGGGCGGAGATGCATCGGCTCGCGCAGGACGTGGATCGGTTGCTCAACGTGCCGGTCATTGATTCCAAGGACGAGGCGACCGAGTATTGCGCCATTCCGGGTGGCAAAGGAGGCGGATTCAAATGGCCATCGTTGACGGAGTTGCACACGAAGTTGTTTGGCAAACCGTTCGACGAAGCGCACGACGCGGCCTATGATGTGGATGCAACCGCACGGTGCTTTTTCGAGCTGTGTCGGCTGCGGGTCATCCAGCGGCCCGAGTTGGTGGATGCGGACGGCATCGTTTATGAAGCTCCCGAATTGGAGGCGGCGAATTTCAAGGCCAAACCTCAGAAGCAACCAACGACGAGCATTCCGAAGACAGGAGCCTCGGTTTCCGAGTCGTTGGAGGGCGTGGCATTCTCCCACCTTCACACGCACAGCCAGTTCAGCATCTTGCAGGCGGTCAGCGCCATTCCAGAATTGGTCGATGCCGCCGTGAAGCAAGGCTCGCCCGCGCTCGCCATCACCGACCACGGCAACATGATGCACGCCTTTCAGTTCGTGCGCGCTGCGAACAAGGCCGGCCTCAAGGCCATCGTCGGCGCAGAACTGAACGTCTGCCGAAATCACGCCGATAAGTCCCAAAAAGACGACGGTTACCCCATCGTGTTCCTCGCAAAGAACAAAAACGGGTACCACAAGTTGGCGAAGCTCAGCAGTTTGGCCTACACCCAAGGGTTCTACTACATTCCGCGCATTGACCGCGAGCTCATCGCTCAATTCAATGAAGACCTCATCGTCACCACCGGTGGCCTCTTTTCCGAGGTTCCCTCGCTCATCCTCAATGTGGGGGAGCGGCAGGCCGAGGAGGCGTTTGTCTGGTGGAAGGAGCAGTTTGGCGATCGGTTCTTTGCGGAACTGAACCGCCACGGATTGGAAGAGGAGCAAGTCGTAAACGAAACGCTGCTGCGGTTCTGTGCGAAGCACGACGTGAAGTACATCGCGGCGAACAACACCTATTATACGTACAAGGCGCAGGCCGATGCGCACGACATTTTATTGTGCGTAAAGGATGCGGCCAACGTCTCCAAGCCCAAACGCTACATTGGCAAGCGAGGCCGCGAATTCCGATTTGGGTTCCCGAACGAGGAGTTCTACTTGAAGTCGCCCGATGAAATGAAGCGGCTGTTCGCGGATTTGCCAGACGCCATCTTGAACGCCGCGGCCATTGTGGATTCGTGCGAGTCCTATGTGCTGGAGCGCGATGTTTTGCTGCCGGCGTTTGACATTCCCGAGGAGTTCAAGGACGTGCAGGACGAGGAGGATGGGGGCAAGCGCGGGGAGAATGCCTACCTCCGCCATTTGACCTATGAAGGGGCCAAACGCCGGTACGGCTCCATCACCGACGAAGTCCGCGAGCGGCTCGACTTCGAGCTGATGACCATCGAGAACACGGGGTATCCCGGCTATTTCCTCATCGTGCAGGACTTCACCACGGCGGCCCGCGAAATGGGAGTCAGCGTGGGTCCGGGGCGCGGATCTGCAGCAGGATCGGCCGTGGCTTATTGCATCGGCATCACGAACGTCGACCCCATCGAATACGACCTCCTGTTCGAGCGGTTCTTGAATCCGGACCGCGTGTCGTTGCCGGATATTGACATCGATTTCGACGACGAAGGCCGCGGCCGCGTCATCGATTACGTCATCAACAAATACGGCTCGAACCAAGTCGCCCAAATCATCACCTACGGAACGATGGCGGCCAAGTCCTCGGTGCGCGATACCGCACGGGTCATGGAATTGCCGCTCTCCGACGCCGATCGCATCGCGAAGCTCCTCCCGGACATCAGCCTCAAGAAGCTGTTCTCCCTCGACGACAAAGCGTTGAAAGAAAAGGTCCGTGCTGAAGGGTTCGAACTTGTCCAGCAGATCAAAGAAATCGCTGGCCGCCCTGGCCTTGATGGCCAAACCCTCCAGACTGCTCGGGTCCTCGAAGGCTCCGTGAGGAACACCGGCATCCACGCGTGCGGCGTCATCATCACGCCCTCGGACATCACGAACTACGTGCCGATTGCGACCGCCAAAGACAGCGACATGGCGTGCACGCAGTTCGACAACGCCGTGGCAGAGGATGCGGGGTTGTTGAAGATGGACTTTTTGGGCCTGAAGACCCTGACCATCATCAAGGACGCGGTGCGCAACGTCAAAGAACGGCACGGACTGGACCTCGATCCCGACAGCTTCCCCCTCGACGACGTCAAGACGTACGAATTGTTCCAGCGCGGCGACACGGTCAGCATCTTCCAGTACGAATCGGCGGGGATGCAGAAGTACCTGAAGGAACTCAAGCCTACGGTGTTCGCCGACCTCATCGCCATGAACGCGCTCTACCGCCCGGGACCGCTGGAATACATCCCGTCGTTCATCAAGCGGAAGCACGGTCTGGAGCCCATCACATACGACCTCGACGCGTGCGAAGAGTACCTGAAAGAGACGTACGGCATCACGGTCTACCAGGAGCAGGTCATGCTGTTGTCCCAGAAGCTCGCAGGCTTCACGAAGGGCGAGGCCGACAGCTTGCGGAAGGCGATGGGCAAGAAGAAGAAGGACCTCATTGACCAAATGAAGCCCAAGTTTGTCGAGCAAGGCGTCGCGAACGGCCACGATCCCGTTAAGCTCGAAAAGATCTGGAAGGACTGGGAAGCCTTCGCGTCCTATGCCTTCAACAAGTCGCACTCGACCTGTTACGCGTGGGTGGCGTACCAAACCGCGTACCTCAAGGCGAATTACCCCGCCGAATACATGGCGGCCGTCCTGTCGAACAACATGAACGACATCAAGCAGGTCACCATCGGGATGGACGAGGCGCGGCGCATTGGCTGCCCGGTGCTCGGGCCGGACGTGAACGAGTCGGCTTACAAGTTCCGGGTGAACCAAGAGGGAGCCATCCGCTTTGGACTCGGTGCCATGCGCGGCGTCGGCGAAGGCGCCGTCGCCACCATCGTTGAGAACCGAAACGAGAACGGCTTGTACAGAAGCCTGTTCGATTTTGCGCGGCGGGTGAATCCCAAGGACGTGAACAAACGGGTTTACGAAGCATTGGCTTTGGGCGGGGCATTCGACTGCTTCGAAGGCATTCACCGGGCGCAGTACTTCGCACCCGACGAAAAAGGCCGGACGCTGGTGGAACTTGCGGCGCGATACGGTCAAGGCATGCAGCAACAGGCCGAGTCCGCTCAGGTCTCCCTCTTCGGTGATGGAGACGAAGTGGAGATTCCGGAACCCACGATTCCCACCTGCGAACCGTGGGAGCGCATGGATCAATTGAACCGCGAGAAAGAAATCATCGGCATCTACATCTCCGGACATCCGCTTGATGCTTTCAAGCTGGAAATCGACCACCTGTGCACTCCGAAGGAAGGGCTGCAAGTGCTCACGAACGCTCCAGCCGTGAAAGGTCGGGAGCTGCGGTTTGCGGGGCGAATTGTCGCTCCAGAACACCGGATGACGAAGAACGGCAAGCCCTTTGGGCGGTTCAGCTTGGAGGATTATCACCACACCGAGTCGTTCATGCTTTTCGGTGAGGATTACTTGAAGTTCAAGGATTACCTCGTGGACGGTTGGTTCGTCTTTGTGAAGGGGGCGGTGGAGCCGCGTCGTTTTGGTCCCGATGACAGCGTGGAATTCAAGGTCAAGGCGATGGAACTGCTGGCGGACGTCCGCGAAAAGATGATCGACCGGTTGCGCTTGCAGGTTTCGTTGGCTTCGCTGACGGAAGATTTTGCCAATTTGGTGGCGGATTGGGTGGAGCGCCATCCCGGTCGGGTGGGGGTGACGCTGGAGATCCGCGATGAACAAGCTGGCATCGAAATGAGCAGCCGCACGAAAAAGGTGGCCTTGACGAACGAATTCATGGAGGGGGTTGAAGCTTGGGCGGCTGAAGGTCGGGTGGCGTATCGCATGGAAACGAAGCGATGAAGGCTGTGGAAAAGTTGAGGTGCCAAAATCCGTCAAAGCCCTCGGGGCAATTTCATTTGAGGGTTAAATTTGGAGTTCTATAAATCGCGCAACTGCGCACGAACGAAAGATCATGGCTGTAGAATTTACCGATGCGAACTTCGAAGAGCTCGCACTGAAAAGCGATCAACCCGTTGTCGTCGACTTTTGGGCTGAATGGTGTGGGCCGTGCCGGATGGTGGGTCCGGTGGTGGAGGAGTTGGCGAACGATTACGAAGGCCGCGCTTTGGTGGGCAAAGTGAACGTGGACCAAAACAGCGACATCAGCATGAAGTTTGGCATCCGCAACATCCCGACCATCATTTTCATCAAGAACGGAGAGCTGGTCGACAAGAGCGTCGGTGCAGTGCCGAAAAACGTGTTGGTCGAGAAGCTGGAAGCCCTCCTCTGAGCTCATCGGCTGTTGAAAAGCCCCGGGGCCCTGCGCTGTCCGGGGCTTTTTCGTGTCCCAAGGCGGCACAACGCCTGCCCCATCGTACCTTCACTCCATGCCCATTTCTCCCGATCCCGGATTGCAACAACGGCTGGGCCGTTTGGAATTCCTTGCCCGCCAAGCGGTGGAGGGCTTCATCACGGGCTTGCATAAAAGTCCCTTCCACGGATTCAGCGTTGAATTCGCAGAACACCGATTGTACAACCCCGGAGAGTCCACACGCCACATCGATTGGAAGCTGTTTGCACGAACCGACCGCATGTTCGTCAAACGGTACGAGGAGGAGACCAACCTCCGCTGCCAGCTCGTCATCGATCGCTCTTCGTCCATGCGTTACCCCGAGGGCGCGGAGTTGACGAAGTTGGGTTTTTCGGTTCACGCTTGCGCGGCACTCATTGAATTGTTTCGTCGCCAGCGGGATGCGGTGGGCATGAGCTGGTTTGGCACCGGCTTGGATTTGCATTTGCCGGCGAAGAGCTCACAAGCACACCACCGGTTGTTGTACCACCACCTTGACGAGTTGCTTGACGAACCGGATCCGGCGCGGATTGCCACGTCTACGGCCGAAGCCCTGCACCAAATCGCCGAAGCCATTCCCCGCCGTTCCCTCGTCATGATTTTCAGCGACATGCTCGATCGCGACGATGCAGAAGGGGAGGCGCTGTTGACGGCCCTGCAACACCTCCGGCACAACAAGCACGAGGTCGTGGTCTTCCACGTGCTCGATGGGGCCACCGAGGCGTCCTTCGATTTCGAAGATCGGCCCACGTTGTTTGCGGACTTGGAAACGGGAGAGGAGTTGCGCTTGCACCCCTCCGCAGTGCGCGCGGCTTATCGCGCTTCGATGTCAGCCTTGCGCTCCAACCTCGAGCTCCGTTGCGCCCAGTACGGCATCGACCTCGTGGACGTGGACATCGCCGAGGGCGTGGGCCCTGTTTTGACGTCCTATTTGGTCAAGCGAAAGCGGATGAATGCCTGATTCGCGAGGCGATTGCGGGTTGAAGCGAATTTTTTTCGAGGGGTAAGATTTTGATAATCTGAGGCTTGAAAAATCATGGCGCCAAAACCGAAACTTTTTTTCACCAAGGGGCGTAAAAAGGCTTGTGCGAATCGGGAAAATCAACGTATCTTTGCGCACCGCAGCACACGATCTGCAAGGGAGTTTGAAAAGGTCTGGTAGTTCAGTTGGTTAGAATACATGCCTGTCACGCATGGGGTCGCGAGTTCGAGTCTCGTCCAGACCGCCAACAACATTGAGAAAGCCCTGCAAGTCAAGTACTTGCGGGGCTTTGTTTTTGTTCGTTTCTTCCCCGTTGAGGGCAACACCGTGCGTCATGAATGACTGCCCCCATCACCATGAAGGGGGGGGGGGGCAGTTTCTAAATCCAGAATTGGCGTTTGGCAGTTGGGCGTAGAGCCGGTTTGGCCTTCGGTAAAGAAAGGCGGAGACCGCACGATTAAGCTGCTGCCCATCGAACGAAGCATGAAACGATTGCAGATTGGCTGCCTCGACTCGGCGTTGTTCTGCAGTTCACCTTTTGAATGGCTTGATGGCAACCGCTGCGATCATTGGCCGGTGCGTGAGCAACTTCAGAATGAGGGTAAATCCGGACACATGGTGCTGCGGTGGATTGCGCTTGGGAAATCCTGGGGCCGAAGGCTTTGATGCCCGCGGCCGTCCGTTCTGCGCCGCTTTTGATGCGGTGTGCACAGCCAGCGCAGGCGTGGCTTCTGAGGTCGAGTTGCTCAGCAACATTGAAGCCATTTAGGATTCAATGGGGCCGGCGTTGCGCACCGATTTCTACGCGCTGTATCAGCGTGAAGTTCGGGAGTTGCAGGTGACGTGGTAGGCTGAATAACCTGCTCGAGGAATTGCCACTTCCGGCAGGGTGAGCGCGTTGCATCCGCTACTTTTGTGATCATGAGGACACATGCAATGCGCCAACTGCTTTTCATAGCGCTGCTTTTTCTTTTGTCTGAGGCGCTCGGACAAATGAGCGGCTACACGGTGAGCGGCGTGCTGCGGGATGGTCGCAGCGGAGAAACCTTGTTGGGGGCGACGGTGTGGTGCGATGACTTGGCAATGGGGGGGTCTACCAACAACTTTGGCTTTTACTCGTTGACGCTGCCGGAAGGCCAGCACGAGTTGACGTTCAGCTTCATCGGGTACCAACCGGAGCAACACAGCGTCAACGGAGCGAAGCGGTTGGACGTCAACTTGAATGCAGGAGTCGCTTTGGGCGAGGCGGTGGTGGCCACGGGGGCTGCTCGGAAGCTCGAGGAGCAAGTCCAAATGTCGCGCATCGAAGTCCCCATCGACCAAATTCGCGCCCTTCCCGCCATCGGAGGCGAGGTCGACCTGCTCAAGGCGCTCCAATGGCTCCCCGGCGTGCAGTCCGGTGGCGAAGGGACCACGGGCCTGTACGTCCGCGGCGGCAGCCCCGACCAAAACCTCATGCTGCTCGACGGCGTCCCGCTTTACAACGTGAACCACCTGTTTGGCTTTTTCAGCGTGTTCAATGCCGATGCCGTCAAGTCGATGTCCCTTACGAAGGGCGGCTTTCCGGCGCGGTTTGGCGGACGCCTCAGTTCCATCCTCGAAGTGAACCTCAAGGACGGCCACATGAGCGAATACCACATCGACGGCACGGTTTCCCTCATCGCCAGCAAGGTGACCGTGGAGGGGCCGCTCGTGAAGGACAAAGCCAGCTTCATGCTGAGCGGGCGGCGCACGTACATCGACTTGCTGGCGAAGCCGCTGATTTGGGCGCTCAACGCGACGAGCGATGGCTTCCGAACCGACCCCGCCTACTTTTTTCAGGACTTCAATGGCAAGATCCACTGGCGCTTGGGCGAGCGGGATCGCTTGTACTTCAGCGCGTTCAACAGCCTCGATGACTTCGGCATCGCCACCTCCGACCGCACGACCGAGGACAACGGTGACTACACGGAAACCCGGGCGGATTTGGGCCTCGACTGGCGCAACGCCATCCAGGCCATTCGCTGGGCGCACGAATGGGGACCGCGGCTGTTCTCCAACACCACGCTGCTGCGCACCCGCTACCGCTTCAACACCGGTGCCGAGTTGGGAGATGAGCGCTCGGAGGGGGGCAACGTCACTTCGGAGCGGTTTGCGGCCTTGTATCGCAGTGGCATCACGGACTTGGGCGCCCGACACGACTTCGAATTCACGCCGCGTCCAGAGCACGTGGTGCGCTTCGGGGCGTCTTACACGCGCCACGCCTTCGAACCCGGCGCCACGTCCTTGCAGCTCGAGGCCTCGGAGGAGAACCGCCTCGATACGCTCCTCGGCTCGACGCCCATCGGTTCCAACGAGTGGTTCGCCTACGCCGAGGACGAATGGGAAATCGGGGAGCACGTGAAGGTGAACCTCGGGGCGCATGGGGCCGTGTTGGCGGTGGGAGGGGAGCGGTATGCTTCGCTGCAACCGCGTTTGGCCTGCAGCTTCATCCTGCCCGACCGCTCGGCCATCAAGCTGTCATTCGCCCAAATGGCGCAATTCGTGAACCTGCTCACGAACGAGGGACTGAGCCTTCCGACGGACCTCTGGGTGCCCTCCACCGAGCGCATCCGCCCGCAACAAAGCACGCAATATGCCGCGGGTTGGGCGCGCACGTACGGAGATTGGGAAGTGTCGCTCGAGGGGTACTACAAGGACATGGACGGGCTGTTGAGTTACAAAGAGGGGGCGAGTTTCGTCTTCGGTTTGGAGTCGGATTGGCAGGATCAAGTCGTCCAAGGTGAAGGCCGTTCCTATGGATTTGAAGTGTTCGTGCAGCGCAAAGTGGGCGATACCAAAGGCTGGATCGGCTACACACTGAGCAAAACCGAACGCCGCTTCGACGACCTCAACAGCGGCCGGTGGTTTCCGTTCACCTACGACCGCCGCCACGACGTTTCGTTGGTCGTGACGCACATTTTCGATGAGGCGTGGACGGGCTCGCTGGCTTGGGTGTTTGGCACGGGCCGGGCGCTCACCTTGCCCGAGTCGGTGTACACGACGTTCTTGCCTTCGACAACATGGCCCCTGACCCTTGAGGTGGAAGTACCGAGCGAACGGAACGCTTACCGGATGAGCCCGTATCACCGGTTGGATTTGTCCATGACGCGCACGCTGGTGGGAGACAAAGGTTCGCGCCAACTCGTGTTGAGCATCTACAACGCCTACAACAACTTGAATCCGTTTTTTGCCCAAACCTCGGTTCAAGACGACGGCACACCGGTCATCCGCGAATTCGGCATTTTTCCCATCATTCCTTCCGTTTCATGGCGCGTTACCTTTTGATTTTTATTGCGGTGGTAGCCGCTTCCGGTTGCGGAAAACTCCGCGAGGGCGTGGTTCGGGAAATCGAGTTTCCGGAACACGACCCAAGTCTTGCGGTCACAGCCATCCTGACGGAGGGCGCCCCCGTGCTGCCCATTTCAGCGTTCCGATCGGCCGGAATCCTCGACAGCGCGGGCAGCCAGCCCGCGGAGGACGCTGTGGTAACGGTGGAAGGCGGCGGCGTGGCGTTCGCATGGAACGGTTCCGAAGGCGTCCTGGAACTTCAGCGCGATTCGGGATGGCAGTGGGCAAGCGGTGCCGAGTTGCAACTGGTCGGGGAGGCACCGGATTTGGCTGCGGTGAGTGCGCGCGCCGTGGTGCCACCGCATCCGGAAGCCG
>ENA-OUOG01002950-OUOG01002950.1-marine-metagenome-genome-assembly--contig:-NODE-2950-length-16716-cov-5.213174_pt1 | contig 16716 bp, 13 predicted proteins | sample MGYA00248635_ERZ508505 | MGnify/ENA primary metagenome ERZ508505 (study PRJEB26176, sample SAMN06267871) | marine metagenome | isolation source: Saanich Inlet, British Columbia, Canada | place: Pacific...
CTGCTTGCTTTAAGGAAAATGGGTGTTGTGAGGTAAATATTGATGTAAATATGATTCTCCAATTGGATGCTTCGTGGAAGTCGTTCGAAGATTATCTCAATGCGATGAATTCTAAGTTTAGGACGAAAGCGAAACACGTATTCAAAAAATCAGAGAGTTTATTAATAATCGATTTTGATGCGACCCCTTCGGAAGCATTAGTCAATCAAGTAGACGAACTGTACAGTGCTATTGTAGACAGAGCTAATTTCAGTTTCGGTAGATTAAATGCAAAGACTCTATTTGCCATAAAAAAAGCCCTAGGCGACGATTTCTATTTTAGAGGATATTATGTAGACAGTAAACTAATCGGATTTAGCACAGCTACACTCTTTGATGATGTTTTTGATGGTAATTTTATAGGGTTAGACTACGATTACAACTTAGATTATGCCGTATATCAACGAATGCTTTACGATTTTGTTGACAAAGCCATACGTCGAAAATTAAAGTTCGTGAAAATTGGTCGTACCGCTGAAGAGATAAAAAGTGGTGTGGGAGCAGAGCCCGTAGAGATGAAGTTTTACGCAAAGCATCGAAATAAAGTGACAAATGCTATTCTCAGACCTTTCATTCAAAACTTAAAACCCAGTGAGTTCAATTTACGCCGCCCGTTTAAGGCAGAGTATTACACGGATTAGTACACTATGGATTCACTTACACAGATTGTATTAGGTGCCGCCGTAGGAGAGGTGGTGCTAGGGAGAAAAGTAGGAAATAAGGCTATGCTTTGGGGAGCTCTGTCAGGCACTATACCCGATTTAGACGTTTATCAATCGCTTATTTTTGATTCTCTTACGGCAAATGAATTGCATCGTGGATTCTCACACAGTATCTTATTTAGTCTAATTTTTGCTCCGCTGCTAGCTTGGATATTGGTTCGAAAGGAGAAAATATTACTTGCTACGTTGGTGGGAGTCATACTTGCTTATCCTGCGCTTAGTACCGGCAATCCTTGGATTATAGGTATACTTTCAGCAACGTTTGGAGTTTGCTTATTCTTTATACTGAAAAATGAATATGTACAGGATAAAGCTACTAAGTGGGAGTGGACGAAGCTTTTTTTCTGGAGTCTTATTACACACCCGCTGCTTGATTGTCATACTACTTGGGGTACCCAGCTACTTTGGCCATTGCCCTATAAGCTAGCATGGAATAATATTTTCGTCATAGATCCACTATACACAGTGCCATTCCTTGTCTTTGTGATTATTGCAATGTTTTACCATAGACAGTCGAATACGCGCAAGTACTTGAATTGGGCAGGACTAGCTGTTAGTAGTTTATATATGATCTGGTCACTCGGGGTTAAGTGGTATACCTATAAGGTGTTCGAAGATAATTTAGAGTCTAAAGGTATAGTTTACAGTAGGTTAACGACAGTGCCTACTCCTATGAATACATTTCTGTGGAGTGCCACAGCGGATGGAGACACAGTCTTGTACTCTGGGCTGTATTCTATCTTTGATAAAGATCAGGATGTTAAATTTCATGCGATTCAGACAAATCACGGTTTCGTAAGCAGCTATTCTGAGGATAAGGTGTTGACGCGCTTGAACTTTTTATCGAAAGGATGGTATGTCATCAATACAGATAATCCAGATACATTGGTATATAATGATGCTAGATTCGGTCCCATGTACTTAGGAGATACACCTCAGTATGGCTTTGGTTATCAGCTTACGGATGATCACGGAGCTCTCCAAGCAGAAGCTCAGCGTCCAAAACCTAAGGGAGAAATGATTAATCGGTTATTGGGAACCTTGTGGAACAGAATATGGGGTGAATAGCAATAAAAATACCCTGAGTGTGCGTCATTCAAACAGTTGTAAATGAGACTTTTAGCTAAAGGATTGCGCCAACCCAAGATAGATAAGGTATACACCAAAACCGGCTACTATAATCGCTATAACTCTGAATAAATAAGTTAATGAATGTGATTTAAGGTAGGGGCTTAAATATGCTGCTCCAAATGCCTTTGCCGCATCCGTAGCAAAAATACCTATCAGTATGCCTACCATGTAGAGATAAACATCAGAATCTGTGTTGTACATGGTTTGTCCTAGGGTCACAAACCCCATCCAGATTACAAATACTGTTGGATTGGCAAAATTTACAATAAACCCTTGTCCGAAAGATTTAAAATATCCCTTTTGTGGAAGAGTAGATGATTCTTTTAGTTCCGAAATAGGCTTGGTATAAAATACAAATCCTAAGGTTAGTAGGATAGAGGCTGCTACAAACTTTACCATGGGTAAATGCACGTATTCATTAATGAAATCAGCAGCTACGTAGTAACAGATAGCAGCGATAACTATATCGCTGACCAATATACCGAAAGCAGTAAGCAAGCCAGCTGAAACACCTTTTTGCATGGCATTTTTTAACAAAGTAAAAAATACTGGCCCCAAGAATACGATAGTTCCCATTCCTGTAAGAATACCCTTAAAAATTGCCATGGGGTCAAAAGTAAAGCAAAAAGCTTATAATTAGGTTGTTAGCGTCTAATCTAAATCTGATTTACTGTGGAAATAGTGTGATACTCACGATTTTTTTACAAATACTTCTTATCCACGTAAAACGTACCAAAGGGTATAATGGAAGCTATAAGAACTACACTAGTAGTTTTCGTGTCCCAGTTTTTTGACTGTCTAACAACGATGGCTAAGAAGATATAAGCTACAAATAAGAGTCCGTGAGGCATTCCTAGAGATTTTACCCAGCTGTCATTGCCGGCTAAGTATTTAAGTGGCACACCAACGCCTAATAGAAGTAAATACGAAATACCTTCTAAATAACTGACGATTTTAAACGCTAATATCATACTGCGAATTTAAAGGATTAAGGAAATAGCATCGGTATAATTTGTGCGGATATTTTGTTGTACTATTTTCGCCTATAATTTATATTATGTTAAGTAAATGATTTTAAAGAAAAGGGGGTTCTTTGAGGACCCCCTTTTCCATTGTTATGGTTAATAACAGCCTTAAATGTCTTCTCGTACCAAACTAATACAATTAGTTGGATTCTATGAATGATTTCATCTCATTGTACTTCTCCATCTGCTCCAGTCTCGCATAAATCTTTTTCATTGTTCCTGCCAATACTACCTTCTCAGCAATAGGCATATCATCATTGTTATTGAATACGTGCTCAAACTCTACTATTGCTTTTTTATATTCAACATTGATCTCTGCTTCTTTTTTCTCAATGATACTCGGCTTATACTCTCCGTCTAATTCCTCTACTATTTTTGCTACTCTATTCAGGTACATTACTCCTTTGTTATACGATGCGTCATAGTATTCTGGGTCTATCTCTAAGATTTTATCGTAGTCCGCTGCAGCTTTCTCATTTTCATTTAGTCCTTCGTAGCTTATCGCTCTAGCAAAGTAGTAAATGGTATTGCCTGGATCTTCTTCTATCGCTACATTAAGTTTATCTATAAGTTCTTTGCTTCTACCTTGTTTTAGGTAGATATCAAGCTCCATATTGATCAGTGTCTTATCTGCTTCATTTACCTCTTTTCCAGACGCTATAGTCTCTAATGCAGCAGTTGTATCCCCTCCTTTAAGGTGCAGTTTTGCTAAGTTAGCATAGATACTTCCTTCTATAGTACCTTTATCTACAAGTGCTTGTAGTGCTTTTTTAGCTTTTTCATCCTCTCCACCGTTCATAGCAGAGAAGGCCATCATCTGCTCGAGAACCTCAGCAGTAAGATTATTACGTTTAAGCTGGCCTTCAGTGTCATACTTCATTAGCGGCACTGCCATCTTAAAATTCTTGTAAGACTCATCATACTCTTCTGCTTGATATGCTGAATACCCCTTATTATATAAACCTATGGCTACATTTAGTAGGTTAGCCTCAGCATCTTTAGTTACCTTGTTCTTTGCATCTGTTTTAATGGCGTTTTGAAACGCTTCATGTGCAATGTAAATAGCATCTGGATGAGCCTTAGTTAGGTCATTGTTTAGTGTACTTAGTTTTAGATAAGTGAGTCCCCTATAATACCACATTTTAGGATCATTGGATGTTTTGGAGTTTGCTTTGGTCTCCTCAGCCCACTTTAATAAACTTTCGTAATCTTTATCACTATCGGGCTTAGTCCGATCTTCGAGCTCCATTTTCATAGACTCTACGGTAAATCTCTGTGCACTTACATTGATTCCTATACATAAGGCGAGTAGTGCGATTACATAATTGAATTTAATCTTCATTCTTTTCCTCTTCTGTGTTTGTGTCATTCTCTTCATTGTTTATAGTAGAATCTTCATCTGTATTTTCTATACCATCAGATTCTGGTTCTTCAAGGTTTTCCTCCTCTTCTTCTGCCTTTGGAACTTTGGCCACAGAAGCGATATCGTCCTTGTCTCTTACTTTAATGAGCCTAACTCCTTGGGTGGCTCTTCCCATTACTCTGACATCTTCCATCTTCATTCTAATGGTGATTCCCAGTTTTGTGATAATCATTAAATCATTCTCATCGGTCACGTCCTTCATAGAGATAAGAGCACCTGTTTTTTCAGTGATGCTCAAGGTTTTTACACCCTTTCCTCCCCTACCGGTAATTCTATAATCATCTATATCAGTACGTTTTCCGTACCCTTTTTCAGAAACCACCATAATGGTAGTATCCTCCATATTAGAGTTTACACAAACCATACCAATCACTTCATCGCTAGCACTTTCTAGCCTTACTCCTCTTACTCCGGAGGCTGTTCTACCCATAGGTCTCACATTCTCTTCATTGAAGCGTATAGCCTTACCACTTTTCTTCGCTAAGAGTATCTCTGCGGTTCCATCGGTTAGTTTAGCTTCCAGTAATTGATCGCCATCCTTTACAGTGATTGCGTTTATTCCATTCGTTCTAGGTCTAGAGTACTGTTCCAGTGAAGTTTTCTTTATTGTACCATTTTTAGTACACATTACGATGAAATTATTATTCACGTACTCTTCATCTTTCAGATTACCTGTAGCTACGAATGCTCTCACCGTATCGTCAGTTGGAATATTAATCAAGTTTTGAATCGCTCTACCTTGAGATACTTTACTTCCCACAGGAATTTCGTATACTTTCATCCAGAAACATTTACCGGAATCGGTGAAGAGCAGAATGTAGTTATGCGTCATAGTAACAAACAGATTTTCTACGAAATCTTTATCTCTGTGTTTTACACCTTTATTGCCGACTCCTCCCCTAGTTTGAGACTTGTATTCTGAAAGTGGTGTACGCTTGATATAGCCCATATTAGAGATCGTCACTACCATCTCTTCATTTGCTATAAGATCTTCTATATTAATTTCACCAGCATCTAGTTCTATGGCAGTTCTTCGCTCGTCGCCATACTTCTCTTTCATTTCTAAAAGCTCGTCTTTGATGATTTGCATTCTTCTGCCTTCGTCAGCTAGAATTTCTTTCAAGTCTGCTATCGTAGCCATTAACTCAGCAAATTCAGCTCTTACTTTGTCTATTTCTAGACCAGTAAGTTTCTGTAGACGCATATCTAGAATAGCCTTGGCTTGTATCTCGGAAAGTTTGAACTCTGCCATCAAACCATTTCGGGCCTCTTCGCCATTTTTAGAAGCTCTAATTAACTTTATAACAGCATCTAAGTTATCTAGTGCTATTATGAGTCCTTCTAATATGTGAGCACGTTTCTGTGCCTCTTTGAGTAGGTATTCTGTTCTACGAATAACCACTTCATGGCGGTGATTCACATAGTGATGAATCATATCACGGAGACTAAGCATCTCTGGTCTACCGTTTACAAGTGCTATATTATTAACGCTGAAGCTAGTTTGCAGCGGCGTGTATTTATATAACTTGTTCAGTACAATATTGGGTACTGCATCTCTTTTCAGGTCAAAAACAATTCGGAGACCCTGTCTACCACTTTCATCCCTTACTTCACTAATTCCTTCTATGACCTTGTCATTGACTAAATCTACGGCTTTTACAATAATTTGAGAAGGGCTTACTTGAAACGGTACTTCGGTAATAACAATTTGCTCTCTGCCTGTTTTAGTAACATCAAATTCGGCTTTACCACGCATTACTATACGTCCTCTGCCTGTTTCAAAAGCAGATTTTACGCCTTCAGTACCATAGATGATACCTCCTGTTGGAAAATCAGGAGCTTTCACATACTCCATAAGTCCTGCGACGTCGATATCTTTATTATCGATATAGGCTATAGTACCGTCTATACACTCACTCAGATTATGCGGAGCCATATTCGTAGCCATACCCACGGCTATTCCTGACGCACCATTCACCAATAGATTTGGTATACGTGCGGGTAATACCGTCGGTTCACTTAAACTGTCATCAAAATTAGCACGATAATCTACAGTGTCTTTATCTATATCAGCGAGCATCTCTTCAGCAAGTTTTCTCATTCTTGCCTCGGTATATCGCATTGCTGCCGGTGGGTCACCGTCTATACTACCAAAGTTACCTTGTCCGTCTACCATAGGGTAGCGTAAACTCCAGCTTTGAGCCATTCGAACCATCGCATCGTAAACAGAAGTATCTCCGTGCGGATGATACTTACCCAACACCTCTCCTACTATTCTAGCTGATTTTTTATAAGGCCTATTGCTAGCTAATCCCAAATCAGACATGCCGTACAGAACCCTTCTGTGTACAGGTTTAAGACCATCTCTTACATCAGGTAGAGCACGTGAAACAATAACCGACATCGAGTAATCGATGTAAGCGGTTTTCATCTCCTCTTCAATATTGATTGGAATAATTTTCTCGTTTTCCGAATTCATCTATTTTAAATTAGTTTAAAGTGTGCAATCTATAAGCAAATAGCCAATCATAGCGCTATTGTAACGCTAAAATACCCACAAATAATCTTCAAAATGGGGATAAATTGAGCAGTGACTGTAATAAATTTATCAGAGTCCCTTTTTTTTGATTTTATCTTCGCTTAATCTGGCCTATAAAGAGGTATATATCTCCACGTTAATGGAAACAAAGACTGATTAAAAATGGTCATTTTTAAAGCGGATAACCGTAAGCCTAACCTGGAATTAGACTAGGTGCCCATCTAGTCAAACGTCACTTTTAATAGTCTATCTTTATCTTGAAAATCAGGTTGCCATACAAAACTAAAATTATGCTCCTTAAGCCAGTTGTCCAGTTCAGGCCTATAGTATTCACTCGTCTCAAAATAGCAAGTAGATTTCTGCTGATGAGCAAGATGTATAATAGTCTTGTAAAATAGTAATGGGTCTGTGTCATCAACGAATAATGCTATATGTGGCTCATATTCAAGTACGTTTTCATGCATATCATCCTTCTCTGAATGCGCTATATACGGTGGATTACTCACTATAATGTCGTACGGTTCTAACTCTTCTGTGAGTATGTCTTTTTGAAAAAAGGTCACGTCGAGGTTTTGTTCTTTACTATTACGCTGAGCTACTTCCAATGCTTCCGTACTTATATCACAACCACATACCTGAGCGTTTGGCCAGTGTTTCTTTAAGACTAGCGGGATGCAGCCACTGCCTGTGCCTATGTCCACGACAGATCCCTGAAAGTTTGGATGATCTTCAAGTATCCAGTGGACCAGCTGCTCTGTCTCTGGGCGAGGAATGAGTACAGTTTCATCTACAAAGAGGTCCAAGCCATAGAAGGGTGCCTCATTTAGCACATACTGGACGGGCTTACCATACATAAGAGATTGGAGTAAAGTTACATAAGTGTCTCCCAGCATAGTTTCTTGACCTAATAGAACAGCAGTCTTAGACTTTTTTTCAAGATAGTAGAGTACCACATAGAATATGTTTTCAGCTTCGCTAAGGCGATAGAGCTTTGTTAGTTTATCCGTAAACAGTGCTTTAAGTACTCCCAATTGCATATAACACAAAGGTAATTGCAGGGATTTATATATTCTACAATTCAGGATTCCCTTATTTCAATAATTGCCGTTAGTTTCGCAGCTTGCAACCTGACGAAACATACATGAATCGCTGCCTTGAGTTAGCTGCTCTGGGTGAACTCCATACGGCTCCAAACCCAATGGTAGGCTGTGTCATAGTCTATAAGGATACAATAGTAGCTGAAGGCTATCATGAAAAATATGGAGGTGCTCATGCTGAGGTTCAAGCGTTCGCGTCTTTGGATGAGTCTATGGACGTGAGTAAATGTACTGTCTATGTAAGTTTAGAGCCCTGCTCCCATTTCGGAAAAACTCCGCCCTGTGCAGATTTGATTGTAGCGAATAAACCAAAGCGAGTGGTGATAGGAATGCTTGATCCGCACGAAAAAATAGCAGGAAAGGGAATAAAAAAATTGTTAGAAGCCGGAATCAATATTCACGTGGGTGTGCTAGAAGAGGAATGTAAAACCCTAAATAAGCGATTTATTAAAGCACATACACAGCAGTTACCTTATGTCACCTTAAAGTGGGCAGAAACCAAAGATGGCTACATGGCGAATGCCACTCGTCAAGTGAAAATAAGTGATTCCAAAAACAATGTTTTTGTGCATCAGGTTCGCGCTACTCATCAAGCCATACTTGTAGGAGCAGCCACTGTAAATACAGATAATCCAATGTTGGATGTACGTCATTCAGAAGGTACTAATCCTGTGAAAGTAGTCTATTCACCTAAGCTCAGTGTAGATCGAGATTCCGAATTGTTTAAAACGGGTAAGACCTTGATATATAGTAACGAATCAGGTGAAGAATGCGAAAAATATTCAGTCATAAATATCGCTGGTGGTGGCATAAAAGCGATGTTATCGGATTTGCATAGGAAGGGGATTCATAGCGTTTTAGTAGAAGGAGGTCCTACCCTATTGCAAGAGTTTTTGACTAAACATCTATGGGACGAAGCTATAGTGCTCAAGTCCAATACAAATTGGAATGAAGGAATTAAAGCTCCGTGGATAGGCATTCCATCTTCACGGGAAATAAAACAGCATCAGGACCTTATAAAGTATTTTATACCTCGGAAATAATGGCAACGATTTTCTTATTGGCAAGTATTGCTTTTAGCACCTGTATTAATCTTATTTTTAGGTGGTTCAAAGTTTTTCAGGTGGATAAATTTCAAGCCATTATCATAAATTATGTGGTTTGCTTTATACTGGGGTTTAGTCTTTCTACCCATCAGGACCTGTTGCAATACTTCCAAGAACCTTGGTTTCTGTACTGTATCCTTTTGGGTGTACTATTTATAGCTATTTTCTTTTCTATGGCTCTCACCACCGATAAGTTAGGCATTAGCGTAACTGCAGTGAGTGGTAAAATGAGTGTTGTGATTCCTGTCCTATTTGCCTATGTCTTTGCGAATGAAGATATTACGTTTCTATTTGTGATAGGGTTAATACTCTCTATACTCAGTATATATTTTATTACGGTTAAGAAGGAGCTACATATAGATAAACGTTTCCTCATACTACCCATTATAGTATTCCTGGGTGGAGGAATCATAGATACGAGTCTCAAAGTGCTGCAACATGCGTACAGTAGCGACATCCCTATAAGTACACTCTCCTATTCCATCTTTCTAGGAGCATTTATTACAGGTTCATTGGTATTACTTATTAAGGATAAGGCCAATTTTAATGCTTGGAATTGGAAAAATGTAAAAGCTGGTATTGCCCTCGGTGTGCCTAATTATTTTTCCATATTCTTTCTGTTGAGTGCCATTGAAGGGTTTAGTGTTAAAAGTGCTTTTGTATTTGGGGTAAATAATGTAGGAGTAGTCTTAGTAAGTACCTTGCTTTCTGTGCTAATCTTTAAGGAAAAATTGGAGCTTAAGAATAAATTTGGACTCCTATTAGCCGTCATATCTATTGCCATTATAGCTTATGCAAGCTGATACATATCAGGGAATAACAAAGCTCTACACCAGTGAGTATAAGGCGAGTGGAAGTAAGTTTTACGGATTCCTGTTCCCTGTCGAATCTGCTGAAGATTTTGATATAAAGATAAAGGAATACAAGAGTCAGTTTGCAGATGCGACCCATGTGTGTTCAGGTTGTGTAATTGGTGTAGACAGAGAGTATCAGCGATGCAGCGATGATGGAGAACCTAGTAATAGTAGCGGTAGACCTATTCTTAATTCGCTATTATCAGCAGAGATTAGCTATGTGGGGTGTGCAGTGGTCAGGTACTATGGGGGTAAAAAATTAGGAATTCCTGGACTTATAGAAGCATACGGTGGAGCTGCTCAGCTATGTATTGACGATGCAGCCATTCAAGAGTTGGTGCTCAAGGATAGCATCCTATGCACGGTTCGTTCAGACATGGAGTATCACTTGTATAATTTTTTAGCGCGACAAAAAGAAGTAACCTACTCTAGGAATGCCATTGGTCAATTTAAAATAGTATGTTCAACAAGTGTGACAGCTGAGTTACAGAGTGAATTGAAAAATATTCCTACCTTAGCACTAATATTATGAAACTTGTATATGTAATACTCAGTGTACTGATTGGAACGCAAGTAGCCAAAAGTCAAGAAATAGTATTTCCAGAGACAGTGAGTCACGTTTGGACGACGAGTGCAGTCATAGCCAATGACAATGCTATTCTGTCACAAGTACTTGCTCAGGTAAAACTGCCTGCAAGGAGTGAGCTAATTCAGACCTATAAAATCAGAAGTTCTTTTGCAACACATTATACTTTTCAGCAAATTACAAATGGTTTGCCAGTGGAGTTTGCCGGCGCTACTTTACACTTGAAAGATAATGGTAGTTGTAGGTTAGAAAACTATATTTACTTTGATATAGCAGATGGACAATTTAGTGCTGCAAACGCTTGGTTACCTTCTTCAGATGGGGCTATAGCAGTAAAAAAGGAGCTGATACAGCACGGAGGTCTAGAAGAACTCGTATATACGGATCAGTTTGGTGTGGTGATTTACGCTAAAGATCAAACCAAGTACATCAAGCGAGATACGAGCATATTTGTTAAAGTGTTTATGCTAAATCCGATAAACTCATCGGGTCAACCCTACGGTGGGCCATTTAGTGATAACAATGACCAGTCTAATCCATCTTTAGAGTCTGAAATGTATTGGCAAATGACTGATGCGCAAGTGTCCAACGATACGTTTTACCTGGAATCTGAATTTTTAAAGTTTACTAATATATCTGCTCCTTTTGATGACGACTTTTTTGCATTGAATGACTCGCTAACGTTCACTAGAGATCAGGGTGATTTTGAATTTATAAATACCTATTACCACATCAATGAGATAGGGAACTATGTAAAAGAACTAGGATACAATTCACTCATCAAGCAACTGGATGTTGATGTTCATGCATTTGGGAATGCCGATAATTCAGCATATAGTCCCGCTGACCATTCATTACAGTTTGGAGAAGGAGGCATAGATGATGCTGAGGACGGTGAGGTGGTAGTGCACGAGTTTACGCACTCTCTGAGTGAACTTGCTTCTCCTAATAATACGATTGGCTCTCAAAGGGAAGCCATGGAAGAGGGTTCGTGTGACTACTTTGCTAAGGCATACAGTAGAAGCTTAAATGACAATACCCCAAATAAAGTGTTTAGCTGGGATGGAAATCTAACTTGGAATGGGATTCCGCTAAATACCAAAAGAAGCTATCCTTCCGATTTAAGGAACTCAAAAGATGGTGATAGAGATATGTGGAGCAGTGCACTGATGTGTATTCACGATAAAATAGGTCGTATGGCTACCGACAGTCTTCTTCTTGAGCACTTTTTTTACCAAGGAGCGAACACTACTATGGGTGAGATGGCTGAAGTAATTATCAAGATTGACAACGAAGATTTTAATAGTAAATACTATAGCAGTTTAAAGAGCTGTTTTGTAGAGGCGGGATTCATCTCGCGAGTATCTATAGACGAGGTTAATAGAACTCCGTATAAAGTGATTAATCAGCAAGGTTTTGCCTCTGGAGAATCAGATTTACGGGTAGAACTTCCTCGAGAAGTCGCTATTTCTGTATATGATGTACAAGGAAATTTACTTACAGTACTATCAGAAAGCACTTCTCATACACTAAAGGCAAGTGATTACAGCAAAGGATTATATATCCTGCGCTTCACTAATGAAGGCCAACTTTTTAGTCAAAAAATTATACGATAATTTATATGTGGGAGGAAAACAACAACGGTTTAGTTAAAGAATTTAAGTTTGAAGATTTTCAAACAGCCATGGATTTTATGCAGGAATGTATAGCTCCAATAGAAACTATAAACCATCATCCGGAATGGAGTAATGTGTATAATACTGTAAATGTAAGGCTTACAACCCATGACGAAGGGAACACCATTACCGAAAAAGACCGTAAACTTGCAATTGAAATAGATCGAGTTTATTGTCAGTACCTATAAAAATATATTGTCACCAGCCTTCATCTAGGCACTTGTATATCTTTGACTTAATCTTCACAGAACTTCTGGGTATCAACTATGAGTTTATAGATACTATACAAGATAGCCACTTGAACTATTCTACAAATAGTGGAGGGAAAATGCACATAATTCCCCACGGGTTGCTATCTCAGACGGATATCCGAAATGATTTCAAAATCAATTTTGAAAATATAGATAATCAGTGGTTTATGTTTCGCACATCGAATGAAGGACTTCTTCCCTTTGATGTATTCTCTTCAGCATTCTATTTGGTAGCTCGGTATGAAGAGTATTTGCCCTATGAACCAGATGATCACAACAGGTTTACAGCCGATTTCTCTTGTTTAATTGAGCATGACTTACTGCTAGAGCCACTAGTGAATCAATGGGCACTTAGGATTAGAGAAATATTAAAAAAAGTAGACGAAAGCCTAACTTTTCACTCTAGAAAATTTGAATATCTCAGCACCATAGATGTCGACCAAGCTTGGAAATTTAAGCACAAGGGGGGATTGCGAAATATATTGGGAACCTTTAGGGATATAAAGGAAGGTAAATGGGAAAATTTTAGAGATCGATGGCCGGTGCTCTTCAATTTGAAAAAGGATCCTTTTTATGAAGCATTTCACTGGCACAAGACACTTGAGACTAAATTTTCTTTGTCTCCACATTACTTTATCTTGCTTGGTGATTATGGTAAGTATGATAAGAATACTCCCTATGACAATTCTAATTTTGTCAGGTTGATAAAATCCTTGGATACGGATGCATCAGTGGGTATACATCCCTCCTATCAAAGTAATGATGAAGAATATCGAGTAGAACAAGAAATAAGTAGATTAACTACCATGTTAGATAGGCCTATTTATACATCACGACAGCATTTTTTGATGCATTCTATGCCTAAGACCTATAGACACTTGCTGCAGTGTGGAATTCAAGAAGATTATACGATGGGCTATAGCACTCATTTAGGGTTTAGAGCGGGTATAGCTGCCCCTTTTTATTGGTTTGATTTAGAGAATAATGTGCAATCAGATCTCAGATTGATACCATTTTGTGCGATGGATATCACCCCGTTACACTATCGTGGAGAGTCGCCTACAGAAGCTACTAAAACGATAGGTGAGCTGATGGACAAGGTATATGCCGTGAATGGCTTATTTATAAGTCTATGGCACAATGAAAGTTTCAGTGAAACTGAGCGGTGGTACGGATGGCGCTCAGTATATGAGCATATGCTAGCAAAAGCCCAAGTACTTAAGAATTCAGTCCATTAAGCCATACAGTTAGATTAGACTATCTTGTAGTTTTGATACTCTCCTATTCTCCAACCAGTAAGCTTTTCTAGACCATACAAGAATCGAAGCTTTAGACCAAATGATTTAACACTTGGATCTTTATCAAACTTCCAGTTCATAGCACTTATTCGCTCGTGCATCACTTTAGGGTGAGAACCTGTAAACGGTTTTATAGAATCAATCTCAGAATAGTCAAAATCCTTGGATGCATCAAATTTCTTGTCGATATAAGCATCGTCATGCCACAACTTATTGGCTTCGCGTAATTTAGCCATTTGGTAGCGTGGGTGTCTTACCCAGCCATAATGATAGATTTCCGCTTGAATGGGTTTTACACGCAGCTTTTTACCTTTTTTTCTAAAACCTTGAGCATCTTTATAACTCCGAATGTTTTTATCATTCTTGATAATACGGATTTCTTTGCGATACCAGGTGCGGCTATCCCCTAGATAATCATAACTACCGTAAAAGTGTGCATAATCAAAAAGGAGTCCATCCACGGTATCATCTTTTTGGTAGGTCTCCATTTTAGAGGTTATTTCGGAATGATACTTCTCATGTACACACTCGTCTCCTTGTATATAGAAACACCAATCCGCTTTGTCTGAGATAGCATCAAAAGCTTTGTCTGTTTCTACTGCTAACACCTTCCCTCCTTCTCTTAGTGTATCATCCCATACCGTCTCCACTACTCTAATTTTATCGCCAAGAGATCGTATTAAGTCAAGAGTAGTATCTTCACTTAAACCTACTGCTACTACCATTTCATCCACAAGCGGAAGTATGGAAAGTATGGCCTCCTTTACAGGATAGTCTAGCTTTACAGCATTTTTTATAAATGTAAATCCGGATACAAACACAAGTGCAAATTTAGGACAATAAAAAAGAGGCATACACCGTATGCCTCTTTTTATATGAATTAGTGTTTTCTAACTTATTTAGAAAGAATGACTTTCTTAGTAGTTGACCCTTCGTTAGTAACTATGTTAAAGAAGTAAACTCCTTCAGCATAGTCGCTAATGTTTAGGTTTAATGTGTTTTCTCCTGCGTTTACATTGTTAAATGTGTATGCATTGATTTCTTGACCCATTGCATTGGTTAGACTTACGTTTACGTCTGAGTTTTGCGTTAAGCTAAGAGCTATATTAGCTACACCAGCTGTAGGGTTTGGAGATACTCCTGCGTTTATCGCTTTAGTTACATCTTTAACTCCCAGTTTAACCTCTTCTGCATAGGTAGATTGTAGTACTTCCTTTGTTGCATTATCTTGAATCCATACTACTACTTTAAGGTTATTGAAATCCTCTACATCATGGTTTGTATTGATATTGATCCAACTTGATTGCTGTCCATCAGAAGCTAATTTATATTCTCCTTTGAAATCTACTTGATAGGTTTTAGAAGTAGGCGTACCTGAGATTATATTAATAGACTCTCCTGAAGTAGGACTCATAAATCTCTTAAATACGTGTAGGAACTCAGTTTCACCGTTGGTCTTAACGTTCTTATCGTTGTACGTTTCAAGAACTGCTGCGTATACACTTACATTGTTTAGGTTTTTAATTGCATCTACATTAATAGTAGTAACAACTGATTGTCCCCATTTATCAAAAGTAGCATCTAATTCTACTAAGCTAAAATTAGCTAGTGCTTGAGTGTGAAGAGCTGATGAGAAACTGTTCGCATTTCCGTCCCATCCTCCGTCTATTTCCATGCGAGGTATAGAGTTAATAGCGTAGTAATTTCTTCTACCTACAGATTGAGAAGAAGCATATGGGTCTCCAGAACCTGGGAAGTTTTGTTGATACTTGATATAAGTACATTCAGTTTCTCTTTGTCCGTCTATGATGTTATGAAAATTAGTATTACCTGGAGTACAAGGGCCGCAAGTTGAAGATGTAAATATTTCATAAAAAGGTACTCGTGTAGGAGCACTCTCATAAACATTAACTACAAAAGACTGCTCATTGTCATTATCAGTTTTTTCATCAGCACCTCCGTTAATACTGCCTAATGCAACTGTAATATCATAAGAACCTACCGCAGCTGGTGTCCATGCTGTAGTATGCGTGAACGAACGCACAGCTCCTGGAGCTATACTTGTAACAAAATTATCTGTAACTGCTGATCCAGCTCCTACAGTATAAGATAGGTCAAGAGAAGTAATTGTCTCACTACCAAAGTTTCTTACTTCAGTTACTGTAGAGACAGCCCCATTTGATATAATCACGTCTTTCTTCATTTCTACAGAAAGAATCCCAGCATCTTTTCCTGCTTGAGGTCCTACAAAGAATGAATATACTTTATCATCTGATGCAACATTTGATTGATTCGCTGAAAATGCAGTATTAGGACCTGATACAGTTATTCCTTCAGTACCGTCGCCATTATTACATCCGATAGTAGCAGTTTCAGTAAACGCTGTACCTAATGTTAGTTGTGCTTCGTGTATGATATCAAAACCACCTTGCTCGTGAAGAACAATACCAAAAGTCAGTAGTTCGTCTATTTCAGAGTTACGATCCTTATGATTTGCTTGAAACCACTTAATAACGTGACTTCTATTTGGAGCAGTTCCTTCCGTAGAAGTTATCACAGCAAAAAGAAAACCTTGATTTTGTTCAAGTTCCAAATCATCCCAAAATGCCATAATTGCATTTTTTGGAGCACTTGCATTTGGTAAAAGTGTGTTTGTTGGATTAGAAACAGTCTCAGCAACATCAAAGGTTATGTAACCATTATCACTCACTAAATAACTAGTGTAATCAGTGCCATAAAAATTAAAAGCAAAAGGAATTGTCTGTGCACTAGAGAGCACATCATTTACCTCACTATTAGGATCACTTCTGTTAGCGGTAAGAGCTAAATCATAAGTAGTTGGTACACCTTGATAGTATGGTGCAGCGCTACCTGTTCCTCCTAGGTAATAGTACGTCTGTGCATATCCCATACTTGCTATGAAGCATAGAGATAGTAATAATGTAATTTTTTTCATTTGTTGTTTTTTC
>ENA-OUOG01002951-OUOG01002951.1-marine-metagenome-genome-assembly--contig:-NODE-2951-length-16715-cov-9.431242_pt1 | contig 16715 bp, 18 predicted proteins | sample MGYA00248635_ERZ508505 | MGnify/ENA primary metagenome ERZ508505 (study PRJEB26176, sample SAMN06267871) | marine metagenome | isolation source: Saanich Inlet, British Columbia, Canada | place: Pacific...
ATTGAGAATAGCCTTGTCAAGGATCAGAAGTTTCGGAATTCTGTTAAAGGAATGGTCATTGGACAGTTTACCATCGAGGAATACACAACCTACAGCAGCAATTCCTCTGCCCTAAACAAACGCATGATGAATATGGTCATCAAACGGCTAAAAGACCAGCTACAGGCCTTTAATGCGCCCAAAAGTCCTGTTGAAGCGGTAAATTAATCCTCCGCTAAGAGCGAAACCCCATTAAGGTCGGTTGTAAGCACGCTACTCATATAATCAAAAAACGGGCGCACGGCTTTGAAATCATCACTGACCTGCTGTAGAAAACCCTCTGACAATACTTCCTTATCGGAATATTGCTTGGTGAACAAATAGGCTTTCTTCTTGATCAAATCGATATTGGGATCGTCCTTCGAGAAATTACGTGGAGCAGATTTTACTTCTTCCCCTTCTAATTCCCCCCAAACAGATGAAAACGAGGGGTTTATCATGATTTCACGAAACTCAGTAGCATCCAATTCCAATTCTTTTCGAATCCGAAGGAGATCTTCTTTGGAAGGGTTCCAAAAACCCGTTGCAATAAAATTATTGCCCGGTTTTAAGTGAAGGTAATAGCCACCACGAAAGCGAGGCTTCTCTCGGTGAAAGGAGATGCCAAAATGGGTTTTGTAGGGTGTTTTGTCTTTGGAAAATCGCACATCTCTATAGACGCGAAACAACTTGAAGGAGTCTACCCTATCGTGCTCATTCATTGCTTCTTGCAAAGCCGCGGCAAAAGACTTTACTTCGCCTTCATTGGCTTTGAAACGAGACTTTTGTTCATCGAACCAATCTCGGTTATTGTTCTCGTCGAGTTCATTGAAAAACTGCAGTACGTCTGGGCGAATGATTTCCATTGGTTTAGTTTTGGGTTTCTATCCAGTGATTGATTTTCTTTTCTAGTAAGGCCAGCGGTATACAGCCCGATTCAAGTACTTCCCGGTGAAAGTCGCGAATGTCGAATCGATCACCAAGGCTTTCTTCTGCCTTGCTGCGTAATTCCCTAATTTTTAGTTGACCAATTTTATAGGAGAGCGCTTGTCCAGGATTGGCCATATAGCGTTCAATTTCGGAGGTAATCTTTACTTCCGACTCCGATTCGTTTTCCAAGGAATAAGCAATGGCCTGTTCGCGTGTCCAACCCTTGGAATGCATTCCTGTGTCTACCACCAAGCGGATGGCCCGATGCATTTCAGCGGCCAACATACCGAAGTATTGATAGGGATCTTCATAAAGCCCTAATTCTTTCCCTAAGGATTCGGTATACAAGGCCCAGCCCTCTCCATAGGCACTGTACCATAGGTTTTTACGGAAGGAAGGTAAGGCGGTATTTTCTTGTTGCAAGGAGATTTGAAAATGATGTCCCGGAATGGCTTCGTGCAAAAACAAATCTTCATCTTGGTGACCATTATAGGACTTCACATCGCGGATAGGCACATAAAAAATGCCGGGTCGTGAGCCATCTAGCGATCCAACATTGTATTCTGCACTGGCTGATGCTTCACGGAAGCCCTCTGTGCGTCTTACTTCAAAAGGCGATTTTGGCTGCAGGGAAAACAATTCATTCACTTTTGGGATGACCCGTTGGTGAATGGCATTGAAATTATCAATCACCTCTTGCGGATCCGTATAAGGCATCAAGGCGGGTGCGGTTCGCACATGCTCAAAGAAAGCGGCTAAGTCGCCGTCAAAACCAACTTTCTTCATTACCCCTTCCATTTCCGTGCGGATACGAGCAACCTCACTTAAACCCAATTGGTGAATTTCATCGGGGGTCATCTCGGTTGTGGTATACAATTTAATGGCATATTGATAATAGGCAGCCCCATCGGTCAAAGCATCAAATCCACTGCTGGTTCTTCCTGCGGCCAGATAATCATTGGCCATAAAGGCATATAACTGCGTATAGGCTGGAATAATTTTATCATTAATGGCAGCAACATATTCGGCAGTAATACGCGCTTTCGCATCGGCTGAAAAACCTTCGGGCAAAGCAGCGATTGGACCATAAAACAAATGTTCCTCTGCTGAGTTAGTAATCATTTGTTCCAACTGAGGAATTACCTTTTTGATTAGGGCAATGGGCAATACCCAACCTGTTTCCATGCCTTTGCGCATATTGTCTTCTGCTGATTGCATCCATTTTAGATAGCCCTCAATGCGAATCAACCAATTGGCATAATCTTGCTCCGTTGCAAAAGGCTGTGCGCCTTGTCCGCTGGCCAATTGACCAAAATTGAGATGAAAAGACCACATTTGATCTACAGGAATCAACTCCTTTTTAAACTTTTTCGACTCCAATGCCATGGAGGTTTCCCACAACAAAAGTTCTTTGCTCAACTGTTGGGTAGGAGAAAGTAATTCTGTAAACTGCTCTACTGCATTAGCATACTTGGTATTTAAAGCAATTTCCTTGGCCGAAAATTCGGCAGAGAGATAATTGGGTAAGCTATCGTTATAACGCGTTTCCCCCAAATAGGTTGAGGGTAAACGGTAGAGTGCCAAACTTTCTTGGTAGTAGTCTTCCAACAGCTGGTCAAAGGCTTCTGGAGTGTTTTTTGCGCTGTTATTACAGGCCAAAATAAACACAAGCAAACACAATAGTAGTAGGCGAAAATTCTTCATGGTGATTTAAATTTGATTTAAATCTACAAAAGAAAAGCCCACAAGACAAATTAGTAAGGTTTGACTATTTTTTTCGCTTTTCTAACGCGCTAACAATGTCTTGCAAACTAAAGCCTTTGGCTTGAAGCAATATGAGGTAATGAAACAATAAGTCGGCACTCTCATACAAAAACAATTCGTCCTTGTCGTCCATTGCCTCAATCACCGTTTCAACAGCTTCCTCTCCCACTTTTTGGGCAATCTTATTGATTCCTTTGTCAAAAAGCGAGGCTACATAACTTTTCTCGTCTTTTGCCTGTCTACGTTGCGCAATCGTGGCTTCTAATTCTGACAAGAATCCATAAGTGGCTTGATTGGCTTCTCCCCAACAAGTATCCGTTCCTTTGTGACAGGTTGGCCCTTCTGGACGAACAGTGATCAATAGTGTATCCTGATCGCAATCGGCTTTTAGGTCAACCAAATGCAGGTAATTGCCACTTTCCTCCCCTTTGGTCCAGAGGCGCTGTTTGCTTCGACTACAAAAGGTTACTTTACCACTTTCTTGGGTTTTCGCCAAAGCGGCTTCGTTCATATAGCCCAACATCAATACCGTCTTGGTGGTTGCGTCTTGTATAATTGCCGGCAAAAGTCCATCGGCTGATTTTGAAAAATTGAGTTCCATAAGGTTAAAAGCGCACAGCTATTTGCTGTGCTTTTAGTTGTTGTTTTAAATCAGGTACGCTAATCTCACCAAAGTGAAACACACTGGCTGCCAGCGCAGCGTCTGCTTTTCCATGGGTAAAGGTATCCGCAAAATGAGCGACTTCACCTGCTCCTCCAGAAGCGATGATCGGAATATTAACTTCTGACGAAAGGCGTGCTAGGGCTTCGTTGGCAAAGCCAGCCTTTGTTCCGTCATGGTCCATGGAAGTAAAGAGAATTTCTCCAGCACCCCTTTCTTCCACTTCTTTGGCCCAGTCGAAGAGGTTAATCTCGGTAGGAACCTTCCCTCCCACCAAATGTACCAACCATTCTCCATCAACCTGCTTGGCATCTATGGCGACTACTACACATTGCGTACCAAAGGCAGTCGCTAATTCATTGATGAGTGCAGGACGTTTCACTGCCGCAGAATTGATGGAAACCTTATCGGCTCCATTGCGCAAAAGAATAGCTACATCTTCCACAGAGGAAATTCCTCCGCCAACCGTAAAAGGAATGTCAATGGCTTCGGCTACTTTTAACACTAAATCGGCCAAGGTTTTTCGCTTTTGTTCTGTAGCCGAAATATCCAAAAAAACCAATTCATCGGCGTTCTCTTTGGCATATTGTGAAGCTAGTTCAACAGGGTCACCCGCATCGCGAAGATTGACGAAATTAACCCCTTTGACAGTACGTCCGTCTTTGATGTCTAAACAAGGAATGATGCGTTTGGTTAACATACTAACTGAATTTAGATGGGTTTAGAATGAAGTCCTCCAATTCCTTGAGTGAAATTCGATTTTCATAAATAGCTTTTCCAATGATAGTACCTTCGCAGCCCATGGTGGCTAATTTAGGCAATTCAGCAAAGGTGGAAATCCCCCCAGAAGCAATCAATTGAATCTTGGATTGGGCAATTATTTTTTCATATAAGTCGAAAGATGGGCCAGCTAACATCCCGTCTTTACTTATGTCAGTACAGATGGTTGAAGTGACACCAATGGCTTCATAGTGCGCAAGGAAATCAAACAACGATTTATCGGATGTTTCCAACCAACCATCGGTCGCAATATACTCTCCTTTTACATCGGCCCCTAAAATAATCTTATCTGCCCCGTAGGCAGTAATCCAACTTGTAAAGGTATCAGGCTCTTTCACCGCGATACTTCCGCCCGTAATTTGGTTTGCACCACTGTTGAAAGCAATTTTCAAATCTTCATCTGATTTTAATCCACCTCCAAAATCGATTTTAAGGCTGGTTTTAGCTGCGATTGTCTCTAACACCTTGTGATTGACTATATGCTTGGATTTGGCACCATCTAGATCAACCAAATGCAGATATTCTATCCCGTGGTCTTCAAAAGCTTTCGCCACTTCCAAAGGATGTTCGTTATAGGTTTTTTGCGTGTTATAGTCTCCTTTAGAAAGACGCACACATTTTCCGTCGATGATGTCTATTGCGGGTATGATTCTCATATGGACAAGAAATTTTGTAGTAATTGGCTTCCAGCTTTACTGCTTTTCTCTGGGTGAAACTGCACTCCATAGAAATTGTCTTTTTGTAAAGCGGTGCTGTAAGCCCCGTCATAATTGGTTTCAGCTATTGTATTAGAGCAACTTGGCGCAAAATAACTGTGCACCAAATACATGTATTCTTTATCATCTATTGCATCAAACAAAGGCCCCTTTGCATTGGAAATGGTATTCCATCCCATTTGCGGCACTTTTACTTTTGGTGAAAAACGCTTGACAGCTACGTTAAAAATACCCAAGCCTTGGGTCATTCCTTCTTCGGTAGAATTACACATGAGTTGCATTCCTAAGCAAATCCCAAGCACAGGTTGCGTTAATGTTGGAAGCAAATGCTGCAACCCAGAGGCGTTGAGCTTTTGCATGACACTACTGGCTTCTCCAACACCAGGAAAAATAACTTTATCTGCCGTTTGTAATTGGTCGACATCAGCTGTTAAAACGCCTTGAACACCCAGTCGATTTAGGGCAAACTGCAAACTTTGGATGTTTCCTGCACCGTAATCTATGATGGCTACTTTCATTTATAAACTTCCTTTTGTTGAGGGCAATATCATCTTATCAGGATCGCGTCTTACGGCTACCTTTATGGCTTTGGCAAAAGCCTTAAATATGGCTTCTATTTTATGGTGTTCGTTACTACCTTCTGCTTTAATGTTTAAATTTGCCTTTGCGCCATCAGTAAAGGATTTAAAAAAGTGCATAAACATTTCAGTGGGCATTTGGCCAATCATTTCGCGTTTAAATTCTGTCTCCCATACCAGCCAATTACGACCGCCAAAGTCAATACTTACTTGGGCTAAACAATCATCCATCGGCAAGCAAAACCCATAACGCTCAATCCCTAATTTGGCGCCAAGCGCTTCTGCAAAAGCCTCACCCAAAACGATGGCAGTATCTTCAATGGTATGGTGCTCATCTACCGCTAAATCTCCTTTTACGGTTAAATCTAAATCCATCGCACCGTGGCGAGCAATCTGATCCAACATATGGTCAAAGAAAGCAATACCAGTATCGATATTACTTTCCCCTGTTCCGTCTAGGTTTAGGGTTAGTTGAATGTCCGTTTCATGGGTGGTTCGTTGTTGTTTGACAATGCGCTGCTCCAACTTCAGAAAGCGGTAAATATCCTCCCATGCCGTTGTTTTAAGCGCGATAGAAGATGTAATACCCTCTCCTGCTTCTTCTGCGCCCAAGGCTTCATCTGTAGCGATAAATAGGCCTTTACAACCCAAATTTTTCGCTAACTCCATATCTGTAATTCGATCTCCAATAACAAAGGAATTGGCAAGATCATAGTCTGCATCGATATAGCGCTCTAGCATGCCCGTTCTGGGTTTTCGGTTGGGGGAATTATCGGCAGGGAAACTTCGATCAATAAGAATTTCATCAAAGACAACTCCTTCGTTTTCAAAGCTCTGCAGGAGAAATTTGTGGGTAGGCCAAAAATCATCTTCAGGAAAGCTATCGGTTCCCAAACCATCTTGATTGGTTACCATGACCAATTCATAATCTAATTCGCGTGCTATTTTCCCTAAATAGGTAAAAACCTTAGGGTAAAACACCAGCTTATCTAGGGCATCGAGTTGGTAATCTGTGGGCTCCAAGGCCAAGGTTCCATCTCGGTCAATAAAAAGTACTTTCTTCATTTATTTATCCATGCTGCGCAACGCAATGATTAGCGCATTGTTTTCATCTGGAGTGCCCACTGTAATTCGCAATGTGTTGGCACAATTAAGGTTTTTCGAAGAATCGCGAACAACAATACCGCGATCAATCAATTCATTATAACGTTGGGTACTGTCATCCATTCTTATCAAAAAGAAGTTCGCATCAGAAGGGAATACCTTTTCGATGAATGAAATGGATTCAAAATCAAGCATTAACTGCTCTTTTTCAAGCTTAATTCGATGCACTTGTTGCTGAATTAACCCCTGCTCTTCTAAACGCTTTAAAATTTCTTTTTGGGTTAAACTATTGATGTTGTACGGTGCTTTTACCTTGTTCATTAAATCAATAATCGCTGAATGAGCAAAAGCCATCCCCAATCGAAGACCGGCAAGGCCCTGCGCTTTCGAAAAGGTTTGGACAACAATTAGGTTATGGTAATCATTGATCCAAGAAATAACTGATTTATCGGTTGCAAACTCGACATAGGCTTCGTCTACCACGACTAAGCCATCAAATTCTTCAACAATCTTTTTGATGTCCTCTAACGCAAAGCAATTTCCTGTTGGATTGTTAGGATTGGCAATAAAGATTATTTTTGTAGCCTTGGATTGCACCTCACTAATTGCTTTAATATCCAAATGAAAATCATCAGTCAAAGGAACTTCAATTGTTTCTATCCCATTAATATTGGCACAAACTTGATACATCCCAAAAGTGGGGGGTAGCAAAACAGCCTTGTCTTTCCCTGGGGCGCAAAAAGCGATCATTAATTGATTTAAAACATCATCACTTCCATTTCCTAAGAAAATCTGATCAATCGCCAGGTGCTTTGCTTCAGCAAGACGTTTTTTAAGTTTCAATTGCATGGGATCGGGATAACGATTCATACCATTATCAAAAGGGTTTTCATTGGCATCCAGCAAAATCATTTGCTTTTCCCCTAACTTAAACTCTGATCGTGCAGAAGCATAGGGTTTTAAGGCAACTATTTCGGGTCTTGCCCAGGCTAAAATCTGGTCTTTACTATTCATTTTTGAGGTCATTTAGGCGTAAAGTTACGGCATTTTTATGCGCTTGCAAGCCTTCTGCAGTAGCCATGGCTTCAATGGCAGGGCCTATTCCTTGAATTCCCTCTTTGGAAATTTTCTGAAAGGTCATTTGTTTAAGGTAGCTATCGAGATTTACACCGCTATACTGTTTGGCATAACCATTGGTCGGCAAGGTGTGATTTGTTCCAGAAGCATAATCTCCGGCACTTTCTGGGGTATAATTTCCAACAAAAACAGAACCTGCATTTTGAATGGCCTCCACATAAAGGGCTTCTTTCTCCATACAAATAATATAGTGCTCTGGCCCGTATTGATTGATGAAATCTATTGCAAGCTCGTCTGAACTAAACGCAATCATCTTGGAATTAGCGATGGCCTTGGCGGCAATTTCTTTTCGCGGCAATTCGGCCAACTGACGTGCAATTTCTTCAGCAACTTTGGGCAAAATATCCTGGGAAGTCGTCACCAATATTACTTGGCTATCGGGGCCGTGCTCTGCTTGCGACAACAAATCTGCCGCAACATAAGCCGGCTGAGCGCTTTGGTCAGCAACAACCAACAACTCACTTGGGCCAGCGGGCATGTCAATGGCCACATTATAGCGTGTAGCCCATTGCTTAGCAACCGTTACATACTGATTACCAGGGCCAAATATCTTGTAGACATTGGGGATGGTTTCCGTGCCAAAAGTCATCGCAGCAATGGCCTGAATTCCACCTACTGTATAGATTTTGGATACACCACACAAAGAGGCTGTATACAATACTTCATCGGGTAAACTTCCGCTTTCATTTGGTGGAGAACACAATACTATTTCCGTACAACCAGCAATTTGCGCAGGAATGGCGAGCATTAAGATGGTGGAAAACAATGGTGCAGAACCACCGGGGATATATAAGCCTACTTTTTGAATAGGACGTTTTTCTTGCCAACATTCAACACCGGCCTGGGTTTCTACAGAAACTTTAGGGGTTTTCTGTGCCCTGTGAAAGCCTTCGATATTTTTTTTTGCCAACTGGATGGCCTGCTTTAATTCGGACGTTAATCGATCACTGGCTTGGTCTATGTCCGTTTTTGGCACAACCAAATCAGTAAGTACAACTTTATCGAACTGAGTAGTGTAATCTTTTAGGGCTGCATCTCCTCTTTCACGAACTTCATTGAAAACTTTAGCTACGATTGGCTCAAGTTCTGTATAGGAGGCTGTTGGGCGTGCCAATAAGGATTCCCATTCCTCTCTTGCTGGTTGAATAAATTGTTCCATTACAAAACCATTTTTTCAATTGGACAAACCAAAATATCTTCTGCTCCAGCTGCCTTTAGTTGATCGATTACCTCCCAAAAATCGCCTGCATTAATGACCGAATGCAGAGAACTCCAGCCCTCTTTGGCCAAAGGCAATACGGTCGGGCTTTTCAATACGGGTAAAATAGTCGTGATTTCTTGAATTGCATTATTGGGAGCATTCAAAAGAATATAGCGCGAACGCTTGGCCCGCAAAATGGCTTGAATACGGAACTGTATGGTTTCAATTAAACTCATTTGTTCAGCACTAAGATTCGGGCCCTTCACCAAAACAGCTTCAGATTCAAGGATTTTAACCACCTCTGTTAGGTTGTTCTTAAAGAGTGTACTTCCACTGGAAACAATATCAACTATAGCATCGGCAAGGCCAATACTGGGCGCAATCTCCACCGATCCGTTGATGATATGCAATTCAGCTTTGAGCTTATTTTCGGCTAAAAACTGTTTGACTGTATTCGGATAAGAGGTGGCTATTTTCTTTCCATTCAAATCGGCTAATCCGTTAAACTTGTCTCCTTTGGGGAGCGCAACTGAAACGCGGCACTTTGAAAAACCGAGGCGTTCAATAATTTCTAAGTCCTGCCCTTTCTCTGTTAAGGTGTTACTTCCCAGAATAGCCAAGTCTACTACCCCATCACGTAAATATTGTGGGATGTCTCCATTGCGAAGAAAAAATACTTCCACAGGGAAATTCCGTGCCGCAGCCTTGAGTTGGTCTTTCCCATTGTCAATGGCGATGCCACAACTTTTGAGGAGTGCGAGGGACTCGGTATTGAGTCGGCCAGATTTTTGAATTGCTATGCGTATCATTTGTTTTGTGTTATGCCTGTGCTTGCTGCTTGTTTTTAAAACTAAAAAAACCCGCTTGAAGCTCAAACGGGTTACTAACATATGAACACTACATCATTAGCTCTCGTTTGATCGAAAGGTAAAATGATGTGTATGTGTGTTATTTTTTCTCATTATTTATGCAAATATAGCTTTTATTTAGAAAGCAGAAAAATTGATCTTTATTATTTAAAAATCCAAATTGTTACAGTTATAACAGTGGAATAGAAATACCCTCTCAATCGAGTGGTTGATCAAAATAATCCATCAGTTTATCACTCGGAAGAAAGAAGAGGTAAATTGGAATGCGAAGGCCAATGGATATACAACAAATGGTCGATAAAGTGGGGTTAGTTCTTCCAGCTTCAATCCTCCGCAAAGATCCATCATCCATATCAATTCGATCAGATAACTCCTTTTGCGAAACATTCAGCCGCGTTCGGATGTATTTCACACGGTTTCCAAATATTTTCGCTGTGTACATTGATTTGGGTTAAACAACAACCAACAAAAATACAACTAAAGAGAGTCCTCATTGGAGGGCATATTTGCCCTAGTGCAAGCACCATACTACAATTGTCTCTTGAGCAAAAAAGCCGAATCCAATTTTGGATCCGGCTTTTTTACTTGGATTATTTGACAACCATAGTGGTTGCAAAGGCATATCAATGTTTATTGATTCCCTAATATAATAGGCAAACCACCATCTCCACTACCAATCACAATGACTTTAGAGTTGGGAGATTCAGATAATTTAAGGGTGGCTTCAATTCCTTTTTCTTGAAGAATTTTATCGGTTAAAGACGCGCTTAGAATACGGTTGGCTGTTGCTTTCCCTTCTGCATCAATACGCTGACGTTCTGCTTCTTGGGTAGCCTTTTCAATTCTAAACTCATATTCCAAGGCTTCTTGTTCTTGGTTCAATTTACGTTCAATGGCCTCGCGAATTGCGATCGGTAGTGTTACGTCACGAACCAAAACAGCATTTAGTTGAACATACTGACCTTCAACTACTTTCTTGGTTTCTTCATAGATTTCATTTTGAATGGCATCACGCTTGGTAGAATACAATTGCTCAGGGGTATAACGACCCACAACACTTCTTGCTACTGCACGGATTTGCGGGATGATAATGATATTCAGGTAATTCTCTCCTTTTGTTTTGTGAAGTAAACCCAGTTGCTCGATGGTTGGCTGATACAATACAGAGATATCCAACGATATTTCTAGTCCGTTGGAGGACAGCACCTGCATTTTGCTTTCAAAAACTTCTTGCTGCTTCACGTTGTAGATATACACCTTGTTCCAAGGAGCAATGATGTGAAATCCTTCGCCCAATGGTGGTTCGTCGACAACAACTCCGCCGCCAAATGTTTTGAATAATACTCCTGCTTCTCCATAGCCAATATTAATGGATGATTTAGAGATGAAAATGATTAAGATAAACCCTATTGCAAGGGCTGGTAGGCCAATTTTTGGTAATTTGTTCATGTTTTGTTATTTAAGTTAACATTCCGCCATCTACATTCAGCACCTGTCCGGTGATGTAGCTAGATAATTCTGATCCCAAGAAAACACATGCGTTAGCAATGTCTTCTGGGCTACCTCCCCTTTTTAGAGGGATACCGTTTCGCCAGCCTTGGACAACGTCTTCAGGCAAGTTTCCGGTCATTTCTGTTTCTATAAAACCTGGTGCAATTACATTCGAACGAATATTGCGTGATCCCAATTCCAGGGCAATGGATTTTGAAAAACCAATGATACCCGCTTTTGAAGCAGCATAATTGGATTGTCCTGCATTTCCTTTCACTCCAACGACAGAACTCATATGTATGAGTGATCCTTTACGCTGTTTTAAAAAAGTGCGTTGTACCGCCTTTGTCATATTAAAAACAGACTTTAAATTAACTTCAATTACCTTATCGAAGTCTTCTTCGCCCATGCGCATCAACAAATTGTCTTTGGTGATTCCAGCATTGTTGATGAGGATGTCGATACCATCAAAATCGTTTAAAACGTCTTCAACCAATTGCTGGGCCTGCTCAAAACTTGCTGCGTTGCTTTGGTATCCTTTTGCTTTAACGCCAAAGTCTTTAAGCTCTGACTCCAAGGCATTTGCAGCCTCAACAGAACTACTGTAAGTAAAGGCAACGGCACAACCATGTTGTGCAAATACCTGCGCAATTCCTCGTCCAATACCTCTACTGGCACCGGTGATAATAGCTGTTTTTCCGTCTAATAATTTCATTTTGTGCGAATTAAGCGAGTACCTCTGCAACTTTTTTTCCAATGGCTGCTGGTGAATCCACAACGTGAATTCCACATTCTGCCATAATACGTTTTTTGGCTTGCGCGGTATCATCCGATCCACCAACGATTGCACCTGCATGACCCATGGTTCGTCCAGCTGGAGCCGTTTCTCCTGCGATAAACCCAACAACAGGTTTTTTGTTTCCTGAAGCTTTCACATAACGTGCGGCATCGGCTTCTAGTTGACCACCAATTTCACCAATCATTACAATACATTCTGTTTCAGGATCGTTCATAAACAATTCAACCGCATCTTTTGTCGTTGTTCCAATGATTGGGTCTCCACCAATACCAATAGCTGTTGTAATACCATAGCCCTCACGAACAACCTGATCAGCAGCTTCGTAAGTTAGGGTTCCAGATTTGGAGATGATTCCAACATTTCCTTTTTTGAAAACAAAACCTGGCATAATCCCTACCTTGGCTTCACCCGGAGTAATGACACCTGGACAGTTAGGTCCAATCAAGGTGCAGTCTCTGTTTTTAATGTAGTTAGAAGCCTTTACCATATCGGCAACAGGAATTCCTTCGGTAATGGTAATAATCACTTTAATTCCAGCGTCAGCAGCTTCCATGATAGCATCTGCAGCAAATGAGGGTGGAACAAAAATTATGGTAGTATCGGCTGCAGCTTTTTCAACTGCTTCAGCAACTGTATTAAAGACTGGTCTGTCCAAATGGGTTTGTCCACCTTTTCCTGGTGTAACTCCACCAACAACATTTGTACCATATTCGATCATTTGTGTGGCATGGAATGTACCTTCACTACCCGTAAAACCTTGCACGATGATCTTGGAATCTTTATTTACTAATACGCTCATTTAGTTTGTTTTATAATTGTTTAATTTATTCTTTGATACGTTCTAAGTAGGCACCTTTTTCAGAATCTACCTTAATTTTATCCCCTTCATTAATAAACAAAGGAACATTAATTCTTGCACCTGTTTCTACTATTGCAGGTTTGGTGGCATTGGTTGCAGTATTTCCTTTTACTCCTGGTTCTGTATGGGTAACTTCAAGAATTACACTGGCCGGCATGTCTACCGATAAAGGCATGCCATCTTCTGTATTGATTGAGATGGTGACTAATTCTCCTTCTTTCATTAACTCAGGATTGTCCAAGATGCTTTTTTCTATACTAATTTGATTGTAATCATCGTTATTCATGAAATGGAAAGCATCTCCTTCGTTGTAAAGGAATTGAAATTTATTGGTTTCAACACGAACATCTTCAATTTTATGCCCTGCAGAAAAAGTATTATCAATTACTTTTCCATTGGTAACACTTTTTAACTTGGTTCGGACAAAAGCGGGCCCTTTACCAGGTTTTACATGTAAAAATTCAATGACTTTATAAATTCCATTGTTGTATTTGATGCAAAGTCCTTTGCGAATATCTGAAGTAGATGCCATAATTAAATTTAGTTTTTACGAAAGTAGCCTTTCATGATTCCTCTGTGTGAATTTTTGATGAAGTCAATGATTTCATCCCGCTCTGGGCTTACCTCCATTTCGGCTTCAAGGATTTCTGTTGCTTGCGTGTTATTGTAATTTTTCTGGTAGAGGATACGAAAAATGGATTGTATCTCTCTGATTTTTTCAGTGGTAAAGCCTCTTCTTCTTAAACCAACGGAGTTAACCCCAACATAGGAAAGTGGCTCGCGTGCAGCCTTAACGTATGGTGGGACATCTTTTCGTACCAAAGAACCTCCGGTAATAAAAGCATAATCGCCAATGGTACAGAATTGATGAATGGCAGTCATTCCTGCAAGGATGACATAGTTCCCAATATTTACATGACCAGCCAGGGTACTGTTGTTTGAAAAGATACAATGGTCACCCACAATACAATCGTGAGCAATGTGACAATAAGCCATGATCAAACAATTGTTTCCGATGGCTGTTTTTTGACGCTCCATGGTACCACGGTTAATTGTAACACATTCTCGAATAGTGGTATTGTCACCAATAATGGTTTGCGTTTCTTCTCCATTGTATTTCAAATCTTGTGGTGGTGCTGAAATAACCGAACCAGGAAATATGGAGCAATTCTTACCTATTCTCGCTCCTTCCATTATGGTTACATTGGATCCAATCCAAGTGCCTTCTCCAATAACAACATCATTGTTAATGGTGGTAAAGGGTTCTATAACAACATTTTTGGCGATTTTAGCGCCAGGATGTACGTAAGCTAGTGGTTGGTTCATGCCTTTTCTTTTCGAATAATTTGCGCCATCAATTCTCCTTCGGTGGCAAGTTTCCCATTGACAAAGGTGTATCCTTTCATGTGGCAAATACCTCTTCGGATGGGCGTAATAAGTTCTAGTTTAAATATAAGATGGTCTCCAGGATGAACAGGATGTTTAAACTTAACATTGTCGATTTTCATGAAAAAGGTCAAGTAATTCTCAGGATCTGGAACGGTATTGAGCACCAACACCCCACCTACTTGAGCCATGGCTTCTACTTGAAGTACACCAGGCATTACAGGAGCTCCAGGAAAATGTCCCGCAAAAAAGGGCTCGTTCATGGTCACTCCTTTTGATCCAATCACATGGTTATCTGATAATTCATGGATTTTATCGACCAATAAAAACGGTGGACGATGCGGAAGCATCTTCATGATTTGTGTAACATTCATCAACGGAGGAATACTCATGTCTACCGTTGGGACATTCAATCTTTTTTCTTGCTTGATGATTTTCGCCAGTTTCTTGGCAAATTCGACATTAATCCTGTGCCCTGGCTTGTGGGCTATTACCTTCCCACGTATTCGTTGTCCGATAAGGGCTAAATCGCCAATAATATCCAACAGCTTGTGACGGGCTGCTTCATTTGGGTGATGCAATGATAGGTTATCCAATACACCATTGGGACGAACAGCAATTTCTTTTTTGTTGAATGCTTTTTTCAAACGTTCCATGGTTTCCGAAGACAAGGGTTTGTCTACATATACAATGGCATTGTTTAGGTCTCCACCTTGAATTAGTCCGTTTTCTAAAAGGGTTTCTAATTCATGCAAAAAACTAAAGGTTCTCGAGGAGGCAATGTCGTTTTCGTAGTCAGACAATCGCTCTAGTGTAGCGTTTTGCGTTCCAAGAACTTTGGTCCCAAAATCAACCATGGTGGTGATTTGATAGGAATCAGAAGGGATAATGGTCATTTCACTACCCGTTTCATCGTCTTTAAAATGAATTACTTCTTTAACAATGTATTCTTGTCTATCTTCTTCAAGTATTTTCACACCCGCTTCTTTCAATGCATCCACAAATTGGATGGAAGAGCCGTCCATGATAGGTGGTTCCGGCGCATCCAAATGAATGTAGCAGTTGTCAATTTCCATTCCAACCAATGCAGAAAGCACATGTTCTGAGGTATGAATTTTAACACCGTTTTTCTCCAAATTAGTACCCCTTTGTGTATCGGTAACCCATTGAACATCTGCCTCAATTTCTGGGCATTCTTCTAAGTCAAAACGCACAAATCGATAGCCTGTATTGGCAGGAGCCGGAACAAATTTTAAGGTAACATTTTTACCTGTATGTAAACCAACGCCTTTTAGACTTACTTCTTTACCAATTGTTGTTTGTAGGGTTTTCATTTGTGTTTTTTTTCTAAAGATTCTAAGCGTTTTACAATAGAAGGGAAACGTTTAAAATAAATGTAAGATTTTATGTAATCGTTATAACTAAATGCTGGTGTTCCGTAGAGCGTTTTCTTGTCCTCTATACTACTTGTTACACCTGACTGACCTTGAATGCTAACGTTGTCGCCAATTTTTAAATGACCTATAATACCGACTTGGCCACCAATAATGCAATTTTTACCGATTTTAGTAGAACCAGCAATACCAGTTTGTGCTGCAATAACGGTATGCTCGCCAATTTCTACATTGTGTGCAATTTGTATTTGGTTGTCTAGCTTAACGCCTTTTCCAATTTTGGTTGCTCCCAGTGTGGCCCTGTCTATCGTTGAATTTGCTCCTATGTCTACATGGTCTGCAATGAGAACACAACCCGTTTGGGGTATTTTCTTGTAGGTTCCGTCTTCTTTTGGCGCAAAACCAAAACCGTCGGATCCAACAACACAGCCACTATGGATGACACAATATGTTCCCATTTGAGTATCAGAATGGATGATTGAATGGGGATGAATTACAGAATCATCTCCAACAACAACATTGTCTTCAATAATGACATGAGAATGGATTGCCACATTTTTCCCTATGGTAACATTATTGCCAATTACGGCATAATGCCCAACATAGCAACTGTCATCTATGCTTGTATCATTTCCAATTATAGCTGTTTTTTCTACTCCAGCTTTCGCTTTTTGTTGGCTATTGTAATATTCCAAAAGGGTGGTAAATGCCTGGTAAGCGTCTGAAACTCTTATCAATGTTGGAGTAAGCACCTTCTCTGGTTTGAAATCATGGTTTACAATAACCAAAGATGCATTGGTAGAATAAATATGCGGAGTGTATTTTGGGTTGGCAAGAAAGGTTAATGAACCATGGGTTCCTTCCTCAATTTTTGATAATTGCGAAACCTCCAAAGTAGCATCACCATCTACTGTACCATTGAGAATTGTTGCGATTTGTGCAGCCGTAAATTTCATTAGTGCAAAAGTATAAAAATTAAGGAACTATTTGGATTTTGGATAGCAGAGATAATGCTTTATTTCTGTTGT